>Ga0208277_1002000_pt1 | contig 11756 bp, 10 predicted proteins | sample ETNtaG_5_FD_185782 | JGI IMG/M metagenome (GOLD analysis project Ga0208277, IMG submission 185782) | Marine microbial and viral communities from oxygen minimum zone, Eastern Pacific Ocean - ETNP201406SV205 (SPAdes) (version 2) | ecosystem: Environmental > Aquatic > Marine > Oceanic ...
CTGATTCTTCTCCAATTTTTTTTAATATAGTATTACTTCCTTTTGTTAATAAATAACTTGTATAACTTTTTTCTATAGGACTTATTGATCTTTCATTAATAGTATTAAATAATTCAGAACAAATATTAGAGAAAGGGTTTGTTTTTTTTTCTTTTTTATTGGTTAGATTATTTTCTATTTCATTGAAGAAACAACTTTTTTCTCCAGTATGACAAGCTCCTGAACCCTTCTGTTCAATAGATAGAACAAGTGCATCATTGTCGCAATCAAATCTTATTTCTTTAAGTAATTGAATGCTGCCGCTTGTAGCTCCTTTTCTCCAGATTTCAGACCTTGATCTACTCCAATAATGGACGTTTTTTGTCTCAAGTGTTTTTGTTAATGATTCTTTATTCATCCAGGCAAGCATAAGAATAGATCCGTCTAGCCAATCTTGTGCTATCGCAGGGATTAATCCATAATTATCAAAGTGAAGATCTTCAATCGAAAAATTTGTTGAATAAGCCATTATGTTTAATTTGTTAAACCCTATCGACTTTTTGTTAATTAAAATTATCCTACCAGTTAATTGATGTTTATTGATTCTTTGAAATTTTCTTGCAGTAAAAGTTATGAGGATTTTCCTTGCTCTCATAGACAATGGCAACATGAAGGTCATTGTAGATTTGTTCATGGTTACTCAAGAGCATTTACTTTTTGGTTTACGGCAAAAGAATTAGACATAAATGGTTTTGTCGTTGATTTCTCAAGTTTAAAGCCACTTGAAAAGAAACTTAAGGAACACTTTGATCATACTTTTTTGATAAATAAGAATGACCCATTTCTTAATTACTGGAAAAAATTACATGAATTAGAGGCTTTAGATTTGAGAATTATGGATAATGTAGGAATGGAATTTACCTCTAAATTAATTTGGGAATGGGCAAACGAATATTTGAAAGATAAAGATAAGGGAAGGACATGTTGTTGGAAAACTGAGTCAAAAGAAAATAAATCTAATAAAGCTAGTTATGAAAAAGTTCCAGATTGGTTCAAATTCTAGATTGAAAATATTGAATATATAATTACTAAAATGGTTTTTAAATGATTAATCAACTGTTATTTTTCCTTCCTTTATAGAAACGTTAATCTCTTTTGTATTTAAATAATTGTTTCCCAAAATATTCTTTGCAATTTTAGTCTCAATTTCTTTTTGAATAATCCTTCTCAATGGTCGTGCTCCATAATTAATATCAAAGCTACCTTTAACTAATTCGTGAATTACATCATCTGTGATGTGTAATATTAAGTCTTTTTTTATAAGTCTATTTTCTAGATTTTTCAGCTGAATTTCTGCAATTTCTTTTAATTCATCGAATTCTAAATTTTTAAAAATCACTATTTCATCAAGCCTATTTAGAAATTCGGGCTTAAAGAATCTTCTTAATTCGGAATCTATAACCTTTTTAATTTCATTTGCATCTTCATTTCTGACAGATAAATCATTTATGGCTTGACTACCTAAATTGCTTGTGAGAACAATTATTGAATTTTTAAAGCTAATAGTGCGACCTTGACCGTCTGTAATAATTCCATCATCAAGAACTTGCAAAAGAATATCTAATAAATCTTTATGTGCTTTTTCTATTTCATCTAGAAGTATCAATGAATATGGATTTTTTCTTAAAGCTTCTGTTAATTGACCTCCTGATTCAAAACCTATGTATCCTGGTGGAGGACCTATAATTTTGCTAACAGAATGTTTCTCCATAAATTCTGACATATCAAGCCTTGTGATCGAGGAATTTGAATCAAATATTGTTTTTGCAGTAACTTTACTTAGTTCTGTTTTTCCAACACCAGTTGGTCCTAAAAATAAGAAACTAGCCAACGGCCTGTTTGGGTCGTTTAATCCTGTTCTGGATCTCTTAATAGCGTCTGCGACTGCAGAAATAGCCCTGTCCTGACCAATGATTTTTTCTTTAAGAATTAATTCGAGTTTGAGAAGCTTATCTTTTTCAGATTGGTTGAGATTATTTACTGGAATAGAAGTCCATTTCGATACAACTTCGGCAATATCCTCAGAGGTCACCTCTTGTCTTAAGAGGGTTTTCTCCCCATTCTTATAGGAATCGGCTAGGAATTCACTTTTGTTAGCTAATAATTTTTGTAAGGAATTTAAAGTGCCAAACTCTAATTCTGCCGCTTTGTTTAGATCAAAGCTTCTTTTTGCTTGATCTATTTGTAATTGTATTGATTCAATTTCCTCTTTTAAATTAGTAATCTCATCAATTTCATGTTTTTCTTTTTCCCATTGAGCATTTAATTCTTCTTGTTTATTCTTGAGATTATTAAGTTCATTATTAATATTTTTTAATCTCTCATGAGAGAAGTTATCTGTTTCCCTGTTTAGGGATAATTTTTCCATCTCTAATTGAAGAACTTTTCTATCAATTTCATCAATTTCTTCAGGTTTCGAAGTTATGACCATATTCAATCTTGAGGCAGCTTCGTCTACTAGATCTATTGCCTTATCAGGAAGAAATCTATCATTAATATATCTATCGCTTAGGCTTGCAGCTGCAACCAAAGCGTTATCAGAAATTCTGACGCCATGGTGGACTTCATATCTTTCTCGCAATCCTCTTAGTATCGAGACCGTATCTTCTACTGAAGGAGCATCAATTTGTATTTTTTGGAATCTTCTTTCTAGAGCGGGATCCTTTTCTATATTTTGTTTGTGTTCCTTAATCGTTGTAGCACCAATACATCTTAGTTCTCCTCTTGCGAGCATAGGTTTTAAAAGGTTGCTAGCATCCAAAGAACCTCCACTCGTACCTGCTCCAACTACTGTATGAATTTCATCAATAAAAAGAATAATCTTACCTTCAGATTCTTTCACTTTCTTTAAAACATTTTTTATTCTCTCTTCAAACTCGCCCCTATACTTTGCCCCAGCCACTAATGAACCCATGTCTAATGAGATTAATTGCCTTTTTTGTAATGTAGTAGGTACATCACCATTAACAATCCTTTGAGCTAAGCCTTCAACTATCGCTGTTTTACCAACGCCAGGTTCTCCAATAAGAACTGGATTGTTTTTTGTTCTTCTGCTTAGTATTTGTATTGTTCTTCTAATCTCTTCATCTCTACCAATAACTGGGTCTAAAATCCCGTCAATAGCTGATTGGGTTAAATCAATGCCAAATTTATCTAAAGATTCATTAGAACTATCAAAATCGTTTTTATTTTCTGGATCTGATTTCATTTCTTTTACAGTCTCTAAAAATTCTGGCCCACTTTTTTGATTTAAAATTAGAGAACCATATGAATCATCATAAGTGAAACCGTAAACTAAGTGTTCTGTTGATATCTCTACATCATCTAAAGTAAGTTTGACTTCATTTGCTTTTAAAAAAACCTTATGAAGTGTGTCGCCAATATATAAATTAGCTTGCTTATTTTTCATTTTTGCCTTCGAATTTAATGAATCAATTATTTTTTTCTCGATCTCTTTTATATTTACATTATTTTTTCTTAATATAACCTTAGTAAGGTTGCCTTGTTTTATAAGAGATAATAGTAAATTATCAGAATCTACATTTTGTTGATAATTTTCATATGCGATTTCTTTAGCATAAAGAAAATAATCCCAAGCGGAATTTGAAAATTCACTTGGGATTATTTTAATCAAGAGAAATTTAATTAATAACTAGAAAGTATTCATTAATTAATGAATGCTTTCTAGTTATTAATATATTTATTGAACGATTACTTTACCTACCATTCCAGCACCTCTATGAGGTTCACAATAGTAGTCATAAGTTCCGGCAGCATCGAATGTCTCTGTCCAAGATTCTCCAGGAGAGAAAGCTAGATCAGCATGACTTAATTCTTCATGACCTTCGAAAACAGCATTATGAGGAGCTAGTTTATTATTTACGAATTTAACAGAATCACCAGAACTAATGGTCACAGTACTTGGTTCGAATGCAAGCATCCCAGCATCAGTTCCAAGTTTAACCTCAACAGTTTTAGCTGAAACAGATGATATGCCAAGGCCTAAAGTTAAAACTATTGCGAAAAAGCCTGTAAGGATTGAACGTAACATAATTTAAATTTGCTTTATTTATATATATTACAAGGTTTTGGTGACCTTAGAGCAAAAAGTTTAATTGTTATTACAGCTTGGTAACTTTGATAATCTTAAAATATCATTTAATGACTTGGCATGACTTTTTAGCGCAAAAGTCTCTGGATTAGTTATGGGGACATGATTAAAATCATATTTTTTTATGCTGAAGCTATCCCAGGGAGTCGTTTCTATGGGCAGGATTCTTAATAATAATTTTAGGATTTTTCTAGTAAGAGGTATCGCAAAATATCTTTTCATCTTATTTCTCTTTAAAAGTATATTGATTGCATCATCAATTGAAATGAATCTCTGACCTAATACAAATTTTTTGAAGCCTTTATATTTTGCTTCTTTATGATTTTTAATTAGAAAGCCACAAATTTGAGCAATATCTTTTGCATGTATAAAGTGGAATTTGGACTCAAGTTTTAAAAATCTTGCTAACCAAAGCCATTTCCCAATTTCTTTCAACCCACTTGTTAAATAACTCACTGGATATTTACTGTTTTTACCAATTGTCCCTCCAAAAACCAATGTAGGGAAGACTGCAAATGTTTTGTCTGAAAATGAGCTTTCTCTAAGTCTCTCGAAACATTCGTATTTTGTTTTGATATATTCTGTTCCATAAATTAATGATTCCCTCATTAATTCGGTATTTGTATTAAGAATGCTTGCCGTTGAAAAGTAAATTATTTTTTCTAATTTTTTAATATCAAGCATTTCCAGTAATTCTTCAAAAGCTTTTATATTTACTTCATATGCTCTTTGTGGATCTCCCCAAGCGGTAGCAGTGTGTATTAAATAATTAACTTGACTAATTTCCTTTTTATATTTATTTGATTCTCTTATGTCACATATGATTAATTTAACCCTTTTATCTTTTTGAACAGAAAGTGGTAACTTACTTCTATCTCTTACCATAAGATAAAGCCTGAATTCCGTGTTTTTTAAAAACCAATCAATTAAATATTGGCCAACACATCCATTTGAACCTGTTATTAATAAGTTTTTATATGCCAAGATCTTACTAATAAGTTAGTTTTTTACCGTGTTCAAAAAATGTCTGAGCATTTTCTTCTGGAGTTCCAGGTAAAATTCCATGACCTAAATTAAGAATATATTTTCTATCTCCTACTCTCTTGAACGTATTATCAATCCTTTCTTTTATTGATTCCTTATTGCCAAACAATATCCCAGGGTCAACATTACCTTGAATACCAATGCCATTAGGGATTCTTTTGCAAGCCTCTTCAATATCTACTGTCCAGTCTAGTGAGATTATATCTACTCCAGTTTTAGCCATCCTTTCTATAACTCCAGCACTTCCTGAAATATATAGAATAATAGGGGTTTCGGGATATTCCTCTTTTACGATGTCAACAACTTTTTTTTGATAGGGTCCAGCAAAGATATCATAATCTTGTGGACTTAATTGGCCTGCCCATGAGTCAAAAATTTGTACAACTTGAGCACCGGAATTTATTTGATATTTTAGATATTCACCTATTGATTTTGCAAAGTGATCAAGAAGTTTGTGAAGTAAATCAGGCTCTTTAAAAGCCATTGATTTTATTAAAGAATAATTTTTGCTGCTTTTCCCTTCAACTACATATGCCGCAAGAGTCCAAGGAGCACCAACAAAACCTAGAACTGTCGCTTCATTATTTACATCTTTTTTTAAAGATGAAAGAACTTGACCAACAAAGTTTAAACTATCACTTGGATTTAATTCTTTTAAATTTTCTATTTGACTAAGAGTTCTTATTGGTTCTTCTATTATTGGGCCTTTACTTTCTATAATTTCAAAATTTATACCCATCCCTGGAAGAGGTGTAAGAATATCTGAAAAAAGAATCACGCCATCTGGTTTAAAAGCATGAAAAGGTTGCATTGAAATCTCGTAAGAAAGTTCTGGATTCTCAGATCTTTCTCTGAAACTTGGATAACGCTCTCTTAGATCTCTATAAATCTTCATATATCTCCCTGCTTGTCTCATCATCCAGACTGGAGGCCTATTCACTTTATTACCTAATGCGGCAGAAAGCAGAAGTGGTAAATTGTCACCCATTTTTCAATTCAATATGTTTTTAATAAATTTAAAATTCCAACTTAAAAATCTTACAACGCAAAGCTTAGCAAAATCGTTATGTGAACATTTATATGAAGCAATGAGTTAGATAAACTTTTTTATTCTTTTGACTGATGTTTGAAGATACTCACACTTAATGGGGGTAAAGCCAGTTCAAGAGCATTTTCATAATTATGAATATTAAACTTTAAAGTTTCTTTCCCTCCCATATTGCCTTTATTACTTCCTCCGTATCTAGAACCATCTGAATTAAAGATTTCTTTATAGAATCCTTCTAAAGGAACTCCTACTTTGTATGAGCCATGAGTATTGGGTGTGAAGTTTGCGACAATAACGAGCCATTCATTGCTGTCATTTTCCCTTCTCATAAAACTTATTACAGAATTAGATTTGTCATTACAATCAATCCATTGGAATCCATAAGGATCAAAGTCATTTTTCCATAGAGCAGGCTCATTTTTATAAAGTTTATTTAAGTCATCTACTAAGTTCCTAATACCTTTGTGAGGTTCGAATTCTAATAAGTCCCATTGAAGATCATCCCAAACATTCCATTCTTGCCTTTGACCAAATTCCATCCCCATGAAAATCGTTTTTTTACCAGGATGAGTCCACATATAAGTTAGTAATGCTCTAGTATTTGCATATTTTTTCCAGTCATCACCTGGCATTTTATGCAAAAGATGACTTTTCCCATGAACAACTTCATCATGACTAAGGGCAAGCATAAAGTTTTCTGTGTAATTATAAGTTATTGAAAAGGTCACACTATTTTGATGAAATTGTCTAAACCAAGGATCTATTTCAAAGTAATCGAGCATATCATGCATCCAGCCCATATTCCATTTTAAATTGAACCCTAGTCCTCCTATATCAGTTGGTTTAGTAACCATTGGCCAAGTTGTTGATTCTTCAGCAATAGAAAGTGCACCAGGAAAGTGTTGAAAGAGTACATGATTGGCTTGTTTAAGAAATTTAACGGCTTCTAAGTTCTCATTCCCACCATTCTCATTAGGTATCCATTCTCCATCTGGACGTAAGTAGTCTCTATACAACATTGAAGCTACAGCATCAACTCTTATTCCATCAATATGAAATTCTTCGAACCAATAAACAAGATTTGCTACCAGAAAATTTCTTACTTCATTTCTGCTGTAATTAAAGATCAAGGTCCCCCATTCTTTATGCTCTCCTATGCGTGGATCGCCATGTTCATAAAGATGACAACCATCAAAGAACGCTAGTCCATGTTTATCTTTTGGGAAATGACCAGGTACCCAATCAAGAATTACGCCGATACCTTCTTCATGACATCTATTTACAAACTCTCTAAATTCATTTGGAGTACCAAATCTACTAGTTGGAGCATACCATCCTGTGACCTGGTATCCCCATGAACCATCGAAAGGATGCTCTGAGATTGGCATTAGCTCAATATGAGTAAATCCTCTTTCTTTTACATAAGGAATGAGCTTTTTAGTTAACTCTGGATAAGTTAATAATCTTGTGCCAGGCTTTAAATCTGCTGCTGGAACTGGATCTCTTGGCTTTCCATCTTTTTCTAAGTATTTATTGTCAGTTGATTCGTGAAGCCAACTTCCTAAATGCATCTCATAAACAGAGATTGGTTTATTAATTTGACTTGAAGAATCTCTATTTGCAATCCAGGAACTATCTTCCCAATTAAAATTATTTAATTTTGAAATTATTGAACCATTTTGTGGCCTAATTTCATGGAGGAATCCATAGGGATCAGCTTTCTCATAAATATGACCTTGTTGCGTTCTTATCTCATATTTATATTTATCTCCTTCTTTCATCTTTGGCATAAATAGTTCCCAAATTCCACCTAGCCTTTTTTGCATTGGATGATGCCGGCCATCCCAAGAATTTATATCTCCTATTATTGATATTGATTTTGCATTTGGTGCCCAAAGACAAAACATAACGCCATTTTTATATTTATCTTCAATGAGATGAGCTCCCATTTTTTTCCATATATGATGGTGATTCCCCTCTGCAAAAAGATGTCTATCTACTTCTCCCATCCACTCTTCTTTAAAAGACCAAGGATCATGTTGTGAATGTGTTATCCCTCCTCGTGAAATATTTAGTTCATAATTAGATTGTGGGTCTTCAGGCAGGATTCCCTCAAAAAGCCACTTGTGATTTGGAGTTTCTAAGTTATAGGTTTTATTTTTAAAGTTGATAGTAACTTCGTCTGCTTCAGGCATCCAAACTCGAGTGACCCATTGTCCTTCAAAAAAATGAGGTCCTAAAATTTTTAATGGATTATCATTGCAACAATTTTCCAGGTTGATAGCTTCTGATTTAATCCAGTCTGCATTAATTGTTTCTCTCATGACTGGTAGATCTTAAGGATTCATAATATCAAATAATTAACCCAAAAAAGATATTTTTTACGTAAAAAAAGGTGTCATTTTCATAAATGTTTTGTTTAGTACAAAACTTAGAGTAGTAATTCTATGATTAATTGTAGGGGCTCCAATCATTTCGTCTCCAATTCCAGGATTAACTCCAATAGAGGGATAAGCTGCAGCAGATATAGATAATCTAAGTCTACTTCTTTTAATTAAACAAATGTTTGTGGGTTGCATAGTTATTTGATAATTACATTCTACATTTATTTTTGAGTTTTTAACTCTTAAAAACCCAGTTGAGAATTGATTAACCTTTTTATCCTTTTCATCAACTAGAGATAAAGCAAGGCATATATCAAAGTTTGGTTGATCACTTTTTACGGAAGTTTCTAATATTGGAATACCTGTAAAGTTTTGATCCTCTTCGAGAAAATTGGTTTGAAAAACTCCGACATCCAGTCGTTTATCAATAATCTTTCTATTAAACTTTCCTGGATTCGGTCCTAAATGCCCCCCATCAGCTGGTACTGGCCTCCATGGGTCATGAACGATTGTGAACCAACCTGATCCTTTTGAATTCATGGTAAGACTTCCATCATTAATATCTACATTTGCATTGCCATTACTTTTAAGTCCCAAAATATATTCTGAATAATAATTATTATCTATTTCATCCCATTTATTTAATGAAATATTCCATATCTTTCTTTGTAGAATAGATTCTTTATAATTAAACACTTTGTTAATTTTTAAGTGTTTATCAAAAAATCGTAATAACGATTTTTGTGAACCTTCCCACCAATTTAGATGTGTAGCATTAGCAATAATAATTTCTGGATTCCCGCCTGCTTCTCGAGCTTTTTTATAAAGATCAAATGCACCTTTTAAATGAGGGTCCCAAAGTCCTCCAATAATTAACATAGGTTTGTTTATCCATGATGATATTGGGGTTATTTCTAAAAAAGGTTTATCATCCTTTAAATTCTTAAGCCATTCAATTATAAAGCTATTAGGATCATATTTTTTTAAAAGTTCTAATCCATTTCTTAAATAACTTTTACTTTCTAAAGCTAATCTTATATCCTCCCATTCAAGAAAATTATTTTCTTTCCTCATTTTTAGCGCAGCAATTTGTAGCCCCCATGCAATATTGTTATGCCACCAAAATGCCCCTCCGTCTGAACACCAATGATCTTTTATATTGAGCCCAGTCATTGCTGGAGATAGACAATCAGGGGGATCTGAATCCGATTCTCCAATTAGTTGCGTTAATCCATGGTAAGAAAATCCATAAAGGCCAAGTTTCCCATTACATTCTTTTAGAGATCTTACCCATTCATGCGTTTCTGAAGTATCACTGGCTTCTTGGGAGAAGCCAGTGAAAATACCTCCTGAAGAACCCATACCCCTAACATCTTGAATTATTACCATATAACCTTTCGAATTCCACCATAATGGATGCGCATAGGTAATTGTTGAAGCTATCTTTCTACCATAAGGTTGTCTCATCAATAATGTAGGCCAAGGCCCGTTGCCTTCAGGTAACCAAATTCTTGAGACAAGTTCTACTCCATCTCTAAGTGTTAGAGACTTGTCAAAACATCTTGTTTCAAACATTTAAGTTTTAAATAATCTCAGGACAATGGAGTCCAATAACATATATGGAGAAGATTTCAGCATTCACAGGAGTTAGTTTATTCCTTTTTGAAACAAATTCTATAGCTTTATCTGAATTAGCAGAAATACCTTTTTCATTGAACTCTTTAAACTTATTACATATTTTAATAGCTTCACTCGGATTCTTTTTTACGCTTTTTAATAAATTGGATTGACCTGATACAGGATTTAGGGGGGAGAATAGCAAAAATATAAAAAACAGAAAAATTTTCATTATATATTTTACATTTGTATAAATTCTACATTAAAAAATTTTTTTAACCAAGAATTTAAATAGATTTACAGATTCGCTGAGATCTTTTAATCCAATCTTTTAAAATAGATAAGTTTATGTTTGTCTCAGTTTTAATTCTAAGACTTCTCTCTAATCTTCTAATTTTCTGTTCCAGCTCATAAGGTTTTAATCTCGATAATGCTTTTACTGAACCCACGCCGCAATGTAAAAGTAAATAAGCAGCTGGAGGTGGGATTTCAATTTCTTTTTTAAAAATAGCAATAGCTCTTATTTTTTTTAAATTATTTAATGTACACAGCGGAGAGATAGTCTGAATTTTATTTATTTCAAAATCTGTAAGATTAGTTAATTTATCAAAATCTATTGGCTTGTATTGATTTAAAAAGGATTTCTCATGTCTAAAATTTATAGGTAAATAATCTAAAAAGGTTTTAATTTTCATTTATTAAAATCAATTCATACTGACAATCTTCTCTATTTCACCAATTATTACGGGTTTACTTATTTCATTTGAAATTTTCTCAAGTTTTCTTATTTTTATTTTTACATTTGCACCTGACCTACTTCCTTTCCTAAGATTATCTGATAATTGCTGTAAAGTTGGTTCGATAGCTTCTCCTGGGAAGTCATCTTCAGCTTTAGCAATAATCAGATCAAAGCCATTATCATAAACAATAGGAACATATCTCGCCCCTTCTACTAATACCTTTTCGCTGTAACTTTGCATAAATGCCCAGCTACTTAGAGAAAGTAACAATGAGAATATAGTTGCACCTATTATACGAAATTTAAAACCAAAATTAAAAATAAAAGCAACTATAGTAATAAGCGAAAGAAATATTCCTAGAAAACCAAAAATTTTTGGAGTATTATTTAATAGTTCAAAAAAGGACATTTTATTGGCTTTGAGTTGATTAATTTCTTATATTTTGTAAGCCTACTCTATTTTGGGTTCTAACTTGAAAAAAAATAGATCTCTTGATTTATATACAAAACTATTTTTTGTAGGAGCTATTTTGTCCCTTGGCTTCGTAGGCACTTTTTTATTAAATAAATTTTTAAAAGAAACTTATAGTTCCAAGAAATTAAAATTAGAAGAGAGAATAGAAAAATTTTTAAATAAAAAAGTTGATTTAGGTGATTTTTCTGGAATTAGGTTGCTAGGTATCTCTTTGGCTAATACAAAAATAATTGATAAGGAAAATATTTCTAAAAGAATAAAATCTAAAACAAAAATGCTTTTGATACATGGTGACCAAG
>Ga0208277_1002001_pt1 | contig 11755 bp, 4 predicted proteins | sample ETNtaG_5_FD_185782 | JGI IMG/M metagenome (GOLD analysis project Ga0208277, IMG submission 185782) | Marine microbial and viral communities from oxygen minimum zone, Eastern Pacific Ocean - ETNP201406SV205 (SPAdes) (version 2) | ecosystem: Environmental > Aquatic > Marine > Oceanic ...
GGACTCGCGCGCAGCGGCGAAAGCGCTGCGAGACATAGCCGTCGGCGCCGCTTCGCTGCCGACTCGCGAGAGTATTTTCGATTGGATTGACACCGAATTTTCGCTGGATTCGGTGCGTAGAAAGTTTGTGTCGATTCTCGGTGACGCAAAATCAGAACACAAGAAGCGTAAAGCGTTGTTGGCGTCGGGTACATTCAAGAAGAAACCAATTTTCACCGTCACCACCGACGCGTACCCGCAGCTCGCGAGTTGGGATACACCCTGGACGCTCTACCATCATCCCGACGTCAAGGTCGATTACGAAAAATTACAGAAAGTATTGATCGACGCGTCGAAACATCATTACGCGTTCGCGATCGCGCAGACGACTCAAAATGGACGGATTCTTCCGCTCAACGTCGACGACGGCATTCACAACGTGAATCCTCACTACGTGGTCATCATGCGCACGTGGATGATGAGGCAGATGCAGGAAACGAATAGCTACGTTTGGTCGATATTTTGGCAATTGAGCAGCGCGTTTGAGGGACAGAGCGCGTTTTTACCCGTCCCCTCGGGTATGGCGGAGTTGAGCGATACAAATTCTCGCCGAGACGAGCTGTAATGTAACATGTTTAGTTTGTATTAATCGAAAGATCTACGTAGACGGTGCAGAGAATGTGTCTCTAATCTTGATGGTTATCGTCACCACTGATTGACACGCGTTTCTCGAAAGATTTCGATCGCGCAAAGGAGCGCTTCGAGCGAAGCGTGTTGAGCGTTGCCGTAAAATTTCCAATTGCCATGAGGACGAAGAGGATACCGGCGACGGAAGCTTGCCACTCACGCATGATGTGACTCTCTATTCGGTATGTCGTCAACACCACCCACAAAACACTCGCGCCGACGTACAGTTGCATCGCTTGTAAAGCGAACAAGAGCGGGTACAACAGCTTGAGCTGTCCGCCGGAGAGCTCAATCGAAGCCACATCCATGGGCGACGCTTTCCCCATCGCCACTCTCGTGTACATCCGGAACCGCTGATATCTATTTTGGGCCACCATGACGACCCCCTGACACGTGGTGAACAGTAAAAATCGCAGCGTGAACGCTTCGCACGCCGGGGAATCTAAATCCATCGTCAACACGCTCAACGCCATCGACGCCGAGAAGTAGTGGTGCATAATCCACCACGGACGAATCGTCGACCCGTTCACGCGAAGTATATTTTCTCTCAGCGCGAGAGCGGTGTAAAAGTATAAGAGCCACACCCAGTAGAGCTGCAGAGCGATCGGATAGAAGGCGCGCAGGTACCCGATTTGCGTAGCGTCCAACGCTCTCGGCTGCACGCGCTCCGAATATCCGAGCAAAAGCGCGAGAGGCGCCAGCACGTACACGATCGTGTTTCGATCGCGAAACTGATAATACTCCTCCTTCAAGCGCAATCTAGACTCCTGACGCACCGAGTTGATCTCCACGGCGCCACCGATGAAGAGTTTCAAAAAGCGCGAGTGCGTAATCGCGGGCTTCATGTACCCGTACAAGTCCCCTCCCGGTCCACCCCCCTGAAGCACTCGCCGCGCCGTGTACATTGAATTTCGAACCTCGGGCGTCAAGTACGTCGCGTCACCGCTCTTCGCCTTCGCCTCGTACTCCAACAGCGCGTCGTTGAGCGCGCTCAGTTCCAATTTCAACGACTTTGAGTTGGAGTCGAGCTGCGCGACGCGTCCACTGATGACGTGCGCGCGCCGCTCGAGATCCGCGGCGTCTCGAGCGACTCGAGCGACACCCACGCGTTCACCGTTCGCGTTCGTCGCCGCGGTCGCGTCATCGCTCGCCATGACGCGCGTCCCGAATCGAGACCACGAGTGGGCGAGTGACGAATTCCTCGCACTCGCGCGCTCGACACTGTGTCCCTCGCCGCGAGGCGTTCCGGGATGCGCCGCCGCGCGCTCGACGTCGCCGCGCGCGCGCGCGGCGCGTGTTCGTCCACCCTCGCGCGCGCGAACGGCGGCGCGGGCGGGAGATGGATTGCGAATGCGCGATACTCGACGAAAACCTTCGCTGACGTCGTCCCGGGGTCGACGCTTCGCGTGGAGAGCGACGCGAGGATGTTTCGATTGGAGGTGTATCCGCACGAGACGGCGACGGAGGCGTTGGAGGTGGAGGTGCGCGCGGGCGACTCGACGCGCGCGGGCTCGGACGCTCGAACGCGCGCGCGACGGACGACGAGACTGACGATGACGACGGTGACGCGCGGTGTAGGTGGCCGACGACGCGCACGATGGATTTTTTGAGATCGAACGTCGTCCCAGTCGAGACGAGCGCGAGTGCGAGGAATTCGTCGTGAGGGACGTGCGCGCGCAGGGCGGCGGCGACGACGCCGAGCCGGTTCGCGTGACGGCGCGCGTGCCGCCGAGATTTTGTGGACTCGAGGCGCGATTGAGAGGGGAGAATTCGGACGTGTTTGTGGAATCGATCGTCGAGGCGGCGGTCAAGGTGCGGACGAGCGGTGGATGGGTGGGGTTGGGATCGATCAAGGGATCGACGCTCGACGTGGAGACAAACGGAGGCGACGTGCGGGCGAGAGGATCGGTGAGCGCGGACTCGCGCGTGCGCACGAGCGGTGGATCGATCGATATGAAGGGTAAATTTGTGGGGTCCAGCGTGTACGTGGACACCGAGCCCGACGGCGCGTTTCGGGCGCAGGCGGTTTTCGGGGATAAAGTGAATGTGAACACGGGCGGCGGCGACGCCTCCGCGAAGAGTTTGCGCGTCGGCGAGTTCGGGTTAGTGCGCACGTCCGGTGGCAACATCACTATTGACAGTTTGGAGGGAGCGGGTGAAGAGATGATCGGGATCGATTCCGGTGGCGGTGACGTCAGCGTCAAATTCGGCGAACGCGTGCACATCGTGCACGTAAACTCTCGAGGCGGCGCCATCGAAGCCTCCTTCCCCAACGGCTTCACCCCCGCCCCGCACGTCATAGGCGAACACGGCGGCGCACAGATAGACGACGTCGTCCTTTTACCGGACGCCGACCGAGACGCGTTCCCATCCTCAACTCGCACCACCTCTCGCCTCGTGCACGACGAGACTGACGAAATCGCGCGCAAAGTCGCCGCCGCCGCCGAGGGTTCGTGCGTCACCATCGACGCCACCGACGGCGTCGTGCGTCTATCGACCACCTCTTGGCTTCAGAGCGCTCTAGGCGCCGCGAAATCGTAATCAATAGAAGTCAACATCGTCCCCGCGCGCGCACGCGAAATATCTCCCAACTGCCGCGCGCGCACCCAGCGACACATCATCGCGCGCGCGCTCGCGCGCATCGCCGCGCGCCGTCGCACGCGATGACAGACGACGTCGGAGACGGATGGGCCACGCCTGAGACCGCGCGTCGCGCGCGAGAGACGCGCGAGCTCGACGACTCGACCCTGTCCCTGTCGCAACGGCGCTTAAATTACGGTGACGCCTCCGACGGCCCATCGGACGAGGAATTGGAGTACGGAGGCCATGGATTCGGGAGCTCTCTCGTGGAATCCATGGTGGAGTCCGCCAAGGCGCCGACGCTGTCGCGTGGGATCCATCTGTGCGCGGTGTTGGCGGCGAGCGTGGCTCGATGCGATTTGGTCTCGGCGTGTTACGCCGGGTGCTTTCTGACGCTGAGCGGGTCGACGAGACCGACGGCGAAAGACATCGCTCGATCGAAGAGGACGTCGTGGATGAGCTTGCTGATCGGGCTGGCGTTCATCGCGGCGCAGGTGACGTTTCAGTCGACGGCAGCGGCGATGTCGAGAGTGCCCGCGTCGTGGTTGCGCGCGGTCGGCTTGCAAACGTTTAATAGCGGTAAAGTGGGCGCGCGGTCGTTGATTCCGGACGCGCTCGTCGTGTTGACGTCGGTGTGGGCGAAGAATGAGTTCAATCGAGAGATGCGCGTGCTCGAAGAGGGCGGTGAACCGCAGTCAACGGCAGTGGCGAACACGTTGCGGAGGATACTCACGTGGTTGCTCGGTCTGACCGACGAAGAGTTGCGCAAGTCGGCTCAAAAGTGGTGGCGGTTGCTCGGATTCCTGTGCTGTGCGATCGCTGGGTACTCGGCGAATGGTATCATTCAATTCCTACTGTTCCTTTCCGTGCACACGCGTTTGGTCGGTGGTCGCGGAGACGTTCGCACGTCTCGCTTCACGCGATTTCAACACGCCGTGTCGACGACTGGGAAAATGCAACTTTTGAGCGGTCTGATAATCATCGGCTCCTATCTGTTCACGTCGTTGAAGAGCGTCTCGCAGATTTTGGAAGACTCGAAAGTGCCGAACATGATCGGATTTTGGAATTTGGGCCGAGACGGGCGCGTCTGTTGCATGTCTTCGTCGCAAACGGTTGGATTTGTATTTCTCCTTTTGGCGAACGTCTTCTTCGCCCTCGCCATTTCTTACGGGGACGCGGACACTGCGTTTGAGTTTAACGAGTTGGCTGGTTTTGAGATCAAAACACACCTGTATCGCCCGTTGCTGTACACGCCGATCGTGGGTGCTCTCATGACGTTTTCGGGTTTGGCGAACATTGACGGTCTTCCCACGAATTTTATTCAAGTGGTGGACGTGGTGACCATGCTGTTCACGTTTACGTGGATGCTGGCTTCGGCGAGAAATCTGGAGACGACGAGACGGAACGTCGAGGTGAACTTTCAAGATAAGTGGCTGGTGAGGCTGAGAGATGTCTTGGGACGTTACGTCGCGTTTCAGTATTGCTACATTTCGATTCTCTACCTCTACAACATTCCGCGAGTGGCGGAGGAAGTTTTGAATTCGTGGCCCGTGAGTTTGAGAAGAAACCTGACCCCGTACGATTTCGGCTTGTTCCAAACGTCCGCGCTGAATTCGTGGAGACTGATGTATCCGCGTTATCTCTGCGTCATCTTCTCTGTCATGCTGCATTATTGGTTGGAAGAGAGACTCAGACAAGGCGCCGCCGAACTCGACGGGTTCGCGTCGGAGGACGACGTCGACATCGCGGGCGAGATCACTTCAGAGGGGAAACCGAATGATGACACAGGAGAGCAAATGACGAGTGATACGCAATCATGTCAAGCGATGCGTCCATCGATGTTTCTTTATCATGCGTGCGCTACGGTGTTTGTACACGTTAGAAATTCACTTGGGGACCAGTTTGAGTCGCAGCTGCACGCGAGTTCCATGGAACTCCTTTTGTTGGTCGCTATAATTTGTGTGGCGTTCCGAATTGAAGTCTTGAGCGTAGTGTACGTGGTGGTGATCATGTTTGCGAGCATAGAGCTCGCCGTTCCGACGCTTCGCGGGAAGGCGCCCTTGCCGCTTCACTACGGCTGGTTGCGCGTCCCGGCAACGATGTGTAGAATATTGTCAGATGCGTGGCGTTACCTGAACCGTATCCGTAAAGGAAAAAGGAACGTCATCACGGCGGCCGACGTCACCTCCCCGGGAACGCTCCAGCGGCAACGGTCGAGATGGTTCCATCGAGATTTAAGAGAATCGGATTATCGTCATGGACTGCCGTTATCGATTCACACAGAGGTGAATGATTATAGCTTTTACCTCGCGCTCATCGCGGCGTTGTCTATCACTTCCAAGCAAATCACGCTATTGAGTGTATTTCAGTCTGGCTCTCTCAATACGGTCGTCAATAGAAATTGGGGAAGTTGGCTCGGGTTACTCTCTCTGTACGACCCGCGACTTGGAGACGATTTAGAGACGACGAGAACCTGTTGCGCCTGGCCGTACGAGTTGGACTCCACGGGGGCGTTCTGTTACGACCCTCAACTGGCGATGTCGACCGCCAATCAGTTCCCCGTGCGGGCGTGTCTCAACTTCACGACGAATTGGTACATCTTCGGGGCCCAATACGCTGTGATCATTTTCGCCGCGCTCCATGGCTATTTACAGAGACGACACAACGTCAAAATGCAGGAGAAAGCCAAGGCGGCGACGGCCCGTTCGATTCCACGCGCCAGCTATTGGGCGAAACTTAGAGGAGAAGTTCGGGGTAGCTATCTCAGAGCGAAGTTAAAACTACTTATCGCTGAAAATCGCGTCGCAAACGCGGACAAGCCTCGCGTCAAAAAGCCTGTCATCGCGTCGACGGATTCGGGAATGTCTCCGATCGTGCAACACACGCCCATTCGAGCCGAGGACGATTTGTTCGCCAGTTTTCACGATGAACTGGCCGCGAGCAAGGCTGTTCCGAAATCAAGAAGTGAATTACTCGGATGGCGACAGTTCGTCATTCGCCTCGTCTACCGCTTCGTTCACCACGATTTGAGGTACACGTTTGAAACGTTTGAACAAGCTCTCGATAAAGTGGCGAGCGTGAAGTACCTTCTCGCCATGGGTGTCCTGCTCATCAACGCCTTCTTAAAGTCAGACGTGACGAGTTCCATTTACATTCTGATGCTTGGATACTTTCTGGCGTTTAACAATCGTTCGGGCGTCGTGAGATTCCAATCTCAAGGATACGCCATTCTCTTAATCATCGGCGCCATTTTGATGGTGCACATCTTGGCTGCGCTGCGACTTCCTCCGAGTTGGTTGGGCACGGACTACTGCGAAACTTGCCCTGAAAAACGGTTTTGGTTAAACATTTGGGATTGTCCACATTCAAACTCGAGCTTGCCGACGTCGTCGTCGTCGCAGTACTTGGCGTGCAACTCGAGACCCGTCTTCGTGCATGAATACGAAATCATATCTGACATACTCGTGATGTTATTGGTCGCTCATTACGTGCGAAAGGGGCATAAAAACATGGTCAGCGATGACGTTCGGACGGCTTGGATGCGAGGGTACATGAAGGCGAAGGGAAAAGAGCTGGGTGATGAATGGGTTCATTCAACCGCCTTCGTCTCTCTCGCGGATAAAGTAAACGCTCGCCTCGCGCAGAGGCGCCAAAGCGATGCAACCACCGAACTTTCATTCTCAGATAAGATAAAAAAGTGGGACACTCTGGCGATGGAATTGAAATCGTACGAACCGAGCGTCGAAGGGGAGCTGCGACGCGAAGAGACGAAAAGAGCCGTGCACGCGAGTCGCAAGTTGGAAAATGATTTGCTTGCGCAAAAGGAGAAAGAAATCTTGGATAAATCGTACAACTTCGGAGATATCGTGCAGCTTGTGGTCAAAGACCGCGTGGTCAAGGCCCATTCCATCACCGCCGAGGACATGGGTCGTTACTTCCACCGTTTCCTCTACGACCATCTGCTCCTGATAATCATAATACTCGCCATCGTGGCGGCGGTGACGCAGCGCGATAGCGACGTCACGTCACTGGGCTACGCCGGTATCGCCATTTTATTCTCGATGCGTTACGATGGTTTGAGGGTGAACACTCGGATTTGGCCGTCGCGAAGTTACAAGTGGTGGAACGGCGAATTGTTTCGTATACTTCCGATGTACGTGTACTTGGTTCTGGCGAGTAAACTCGTCTATCAGATTCCGTACGTGAAACCCATGCTCTTGAACGGAGCCACCGCGCGCATCGGTGCCTGCGTCGAAGGGACACGTTTGTGTGAAACCATAAACTCACTCTTCGGTATTCGCAAGCTCGGGTCGGCGTGCGACGCCGGCATGCTCGAGTCTGACTGCGTTCCGGTGTTGAGCTATAAATCCGGTTCCATCGGCCTCGACGTCGCGCTCTTCATCCTTTGTTCGGTGCAAGCGCAATTGTTTTCGGATGAGAAGTACGTTCGACAGGTGAGCATTTTCGAGAAGAGCGCTATGGACAGAGTCGCGAGAAGATCGCTAGCGTACCGCCATTACGTTCTCGGATGGCGAGAAAAAGTTCGCAAAGAAACGGACGACGAGTACCAATCCATCACGGAAAAGGTGCGCGCAGGCGCGTTGCAAGCCGCCGAGTGGACCCGATTTCAAAAGTTTAGGAAATCCATAGATGAAGAGATGACGATGGATGAATACACGCCGAAAAACGTCGTCGTCAAGCCGCTATCGCCGACGACGGCGGAAGTGAGATGGAAGATGAGCGCGAAAACAGTCGGCGTCGAAGAATTCACCATCATGCGTCAACGTTTACCGCAATCAACCATCTTTGCCCATTTCGTGAATCCAGTCAAAGTACCCGTGGATCCCGAGTCATCGGTCACCAAACACGTCGTGGAAGATCTCTCTCCGGGCGTGAGCTATCGATTCACCGTGCAAAGTTGCTCCAGAGTGTCCGGGTACGGTCCGCAGTCGGAACCATCTGCCGCTGTCGTCATGCCGGAACGATCGGGCGATGAAGAGGTCTTGACCGGCAAGGATAAATTCATCAACGGCGTCATCAAATTGTCTGCATTTGTCTCGAGTTACTCGGCGCGTTTTCTAGATCCCGCTCTGTACCCGATTCCGGAGCGAGATGGAGGCGGAGAGTGGATGACGAAGGGCGATTTCGGCACGTCAAACATTTTCGTCTGCGTCGCCAAAATAGTGTACTCTCAGAGCGAACCGCTCCTGTACCTCGCGCTCGTGCTGAACTTTATCGATCACGTGGATTTGATGAGCGTCGTGTTGGTGCTCTTCATGATCACGTTCGTCGCGTTGTTCAATCCGCAACCCACGCCGCGAACGTGGCGTGTCGTCTTTTGGTATTCGGTGACGTGCTTTTACCTCCGGCTACTGATGAGAAGTAAAATATTCTGCATGCAGCTCAGGGAGAGCGCGTCGGTAGATAATCGAAACAAGTGGTTCATCAGCGCGCAACCTCTCTGTCCCAGACAGACGCTGTATGACCCGATGACTGACGATTACTTTAGCACGCTGAGCGCGACGCTTCTCACAGTTCCTCGCGCCAGGACGTTGGTGCGAGACGAAGTTTGGAGCGACATTTTCTTCATCGCGGCGCTCATTTTGCACATGACGCGATTGTCGAGCCTGGGACAAAAAACGGAACGAGACATTGTGGAGCTCATGCCCCGAGAAGATTACGAGACGTATCACGCAAAGGAATTAAATCTCGACGAGAAGGCGTCGGCGTCTCTCGGCGTCGATTCGACAAAGTCGACTTCAAAGACGATCGCCTCGAAGTCTGTCTCGCGAAAGTCTGAAGACAGAAACGACGCGCTCACGAAACAAATCTCAAAGACTCGTTCGTCTAAGAGCACACGCGCCAAGAGGCGACGAGCTTTCAAAGAAAAGCTCGATCAGTATTTCAGAACATTCGGTTTCACGACCAGAGTCTTCTTCTTCGTCAAGGCTCGCTTTCAGGAGCTCGAACGTCAAGTCGCTCTAACGAACACGTCGAAGAACCCGAAGAGAAACGTCGGTAAACCCGGCGTCGATCTCTACGCGATGGAAATTTTCCTGCAACTCTGTATCACTCTGTGGTTCGTCATCGATTATCGCGAATTGGTGTTCGACTCGGGCAAGGCGCTGAGCTCAACGGAATCTTTCGGAACCGGTTTGACAATTTCCATCCTCTCTTCCATGGTGTGGATCATCCTCAACCGTCTCGTCTATCTCTCCCAAAACATACGAATCAAGTTCTGGTTACACTTCGCGCAGTGCACGCTGTACGTCGTCTTGGTGTTTTTACTCGTTCCGCTGACGGATACGCGATCGTACATGTCCCCGAGACACAACATCCATCTCAGAGTGTTCACCGCCGCGATCCTCTTTCAATTCATCGTGAGCGCGATGCAACTCAGAGAGGGATTCAGGGAGGGATATCAATTCAAAATTCTCATCATGCGTTTCGGACACACACCCGTCGGGCGATTTCTGTTCAACGCGACGACGACGATTCCGTTTCTCTTTGAAATCCGCACGCTGTTGGATTGGCTCGTGTGCGACACGAGTCTCGATTTTTTCATGTGGTTTCGATACGAGACGTTGTTTTACTTGCTTCACAAGACGGACATGTTGCTCTCGTGGAGAAAGAACAAACGCGTCTTTTACACCGGCGCGCGACCCGTGCCCTGGTTCATGAAAGCGCTCCTGGGCGGCGGCACCATTCTCATCATCATGGCGCTTCTCACGGGACCGATTTTCATCTTCAGCACCTTCAATCCGGGATTGACGAGCAATCGAGTGGAGACGGCGACGATGACGGTGCAATTAGACTTTGTCGCGGGCGAAAAGACGGAGCGACACATGCTGTACACGGGATTCGCCACCGGATACGCCATGACGAGCGACGCCGAGGAAGCCATAAAAAAGGAACTCCTCACCAGCGTCACGTTTCGAAGAATCGATTCGGACTGCGTGCGGTTTCCCAAATTCTCCGAGTCGCCGTGGATCTTACCATCGATGGCTAAGGACGACGTCGCGCAGATTCTGAACACGACGGCGGCGGCGAACGCGTGCGACGCGACGGTGACGATGACGACATCCTTCACGAGAGTGGGTCCGCCAAACGTCAAGACGGTGACGTTGAATCTCGAGGCGCAACTCACCGACGCGCAGTGCGTGCAACTCGCCACCGTCATCGATGACGGTTCAGGAACGCTTCAACTCGAGAACATAGTCCCGCGGGGCCTTCACCTCACCCCGGGGACCGAGGTGGAATCTCTAGACGGCCAGACGACGAATTACGTCGGCGTAAACATGACGCTGGATTCGACGCCGAAGGAGGTGCTCTGGCGCGTCACTCCCACGGCGCACTCCTTCCCGAACTCGGATCCAAACTTTTGCGGCATAGAATCGAGTGAATCACCCTCTCGATTCGGCGTCTTATTCGCCACCGTGAGCGATCGATACCTCGTCGGTCTCGTCTCCTCGCTCGGATTGTCGAGTTACAGTCTTCGCGCGCTCTACGTCTTCGTTTTCGTCACCATCGGATTCGCCGTTCGTTCCATCTTCAATTTCAAGTTGGCCGACGTCTTCGTGACCGAAATCAACGCCACGGACGAGCTCATCAACGTCTGTCGAGGCATACGTCTCATTCGTTCGCTCGATTATCCGGGCAAGCGGCGAGACGAAATCAAAATGTATCACGCGCTGATGCGAATGATGCGAGAATCGTCGCTTCGTCGCGTTATCAGCAGGCGAGCCGATGAACTTTGAGCGCGCGATAGTAACACGTAACACTCCTAACACGTAGAAATATAATACAAATGCAAATACAGTGCACGCGCACTCAGGTCGCCGTCCGTCGCCGTCGCGCCTCGGCTCTCCTTCCGCTCGCTCTCGTGGCGCGCATCGCCCGAACGAATCCCGCTCTGTCCACGCACCCGAATTCGTACATCGCCAACACCGTTCGTAAAAACTGATCAAAGAATACAGTGTTTTCTCGCATCTCTCTCGCGTGCGTCCTCGCGAACGCGACGCACAGATCGCCGCTCTCCCGCTCTGAGAGAGGCGTGAACCGTCTCGCCGTCTCGTTCCACGCGCACATGAATCGAATCTCCTCGTCCGCGTAGTCCACGAATTCGTGCAACGCGCGCTCATCCCGCCCAGTCTCATGCTCGAGACACGTCTCATCCTCACCGCGCATCGCCAACGCGTCATCCACGGGCACGAAGGTCATCGCGTGGTGATACCTCGCGCGCTTTTTCGCCGCCGCCGGGGACACCTCGGGAACGTCCCGCGAATCCGGAGACGGCTCCCGCGAGTCCTGTGAACACGTCACCGCGACGACGCGATCATCCCTCGCGCGTTCGCGCGCGTCCACCCGCACGGGACGACCGGGTAAACCCACCGCGCGCGCGCTCCACGACGACGACGACGCGTCATTCTCCAACTGTTTTTGTCGACACGTTTTCGCGACGTCGACGCTCGTTTTCGCGAGTCGAGGGCGTCCTCGACGACGACGCGGT
>Ga0208277_1002002_pt1 | contig 11755 bp, 8 predicted proteins | sample ETNtaG_5_FD_185782 | JGI IMG/M metagenome (GOLD analysis project Ga0208277, IMG submission 185782) | Marine microbial and viral communities from oxygen minimum zone, Eastern Pacific Ocean - ETNP201406SV205 (SPAdes) (version 2) | ecosystem: Environmental > Aquatic > Marine > Oceanic ...
AAAAAATTATGAAAAATTTAATTTATAAGTCAATGTTATTTTCATTGGCAATTTTTGTTTTTTCTTGTGATAACGATAACGATCCTGCTGATCACGTAGATCCTATAGATGCTCCTTCGTCATACGAGTTTACAAGAGATGGAGAATCTTCTGTTAGCTTTTCTGGACAAACAACAAGATTAACCCAGGCTGAAGAGTTGTACGCTGCATTAAATTCTAATGAAGCTACAGTAAATGGGTTAGATTTGATGTTTAACGGAGATGCTAATGGTTCAGCTGGTTTTTCTGACTCTTCATTAAATGGTACATCTAAAATTATCGGTAGTAAAACTGCTGCATCAACTTTAGCTGGTAGTGCAACTACAAAGCAAATGTTTGATGATATGATTTTAGACTATGCTAATAATGTAGTACCAAACTGGACAAGCGATGCTAGTGCAGGTCAATCAGGTGCTATTTCAACGCCTGACGGTGCTTCAACTTATCACTTAAATGCAGCTGGTCAAGAAATTGATCAATTATTTTTTAAAGGATTAATTGGTGCTTTCACTTTAGATCAAATCGTTAACAATTATATCCACCCTAATCAGTTAGATTCAGGAACTAGAATAGATGATAATGATAACGATGTATTATCTGGAGACAATAATTATACTGATATGGAACATAAGTGGGATGAAGGCTTTGGATACTTATATGGTTTAGAAGGAGAAAACCTATCATCTGCTGGTTTAACTCCTTCAGGTTCTGGAAGTTTACTTATGAAATATTTTAAGAAAGTAAACGATGAAGGCGGATATGAGCCGGGAATTGGACAGGTCGTATATGATGCATTTATTATGGGTAGAACAGCTATTGTGAACAAAGACTATGAGCTTAGGGATCAGCAAGCTGCCATTATAAAAGTTGAATTATCTAAAGTTATTGGTTACTATTCAATTCACTACATGAATGATTATGTAGCTAAGTTAGAAGCTGGAAATATTGCTAAGGCTCACCACTCACTTTCAGAGGCATGGGGGTTCCTATTAAGCTTACAGTTTACTAACAATGGAAATGACGAGCCATTTATGGATAAAGGTACAGTTGAATACTTTTTAGCAAATTACATGGGTGATTTCCATAACATGAACCCAGGTGTGTTGACTGCTCCAGCATCATCACAGTATCCTGGAATGATTGCATTAGTTAAGCAAGCATTTGATGCTAATGGTGTTACATTAAATATTGACTAAAAACTTGATGAATTGGTACAAATTTGCCAATTTATTTTTTTTGTTTTCTAAATTTTGAGACGGAAACAGCAATTACTGCTGTTTCCTCTCTATTTTATATAAAGTTATGAGATTTAATTACTTAATTATTTTATTTTTTATTATTCTTTTATCAATTTCTTGTACTAAAAATGACAACAATTCAAGCTCTGATAATTATAACAGATCATCATTACTTATCAATGCAGTTGATAATATAATAATTCCAGCTCATCAAAATTTTGATAATGAGTTGGATTTATTCGAGTCAGCAATTAATTCGTTTGAACAGGAAAAAACTCTTTCAAATTTAGAAATGATGCAGGTTCAATTTATTGAATCGTATAAAGCTTGGCAACATATTGAGATGTTCAATATTGGATATGCTGAGGAGATATTTTACGCCTCAAAAATGAATATTTATCCTGCAAATATTACGAGAATATCTGAAAATATTAATGCTGAAAATGTAGATTTAGACGGTAACTCAAATCAGTTTTCAGCTCAAGGATTTCCTGCTATTGACTATTTATTATTCGGAATAGCAGATAACAATACGCAAATACTTGATGTTTATACATCTGACAACAACTCAACCTTTACATATTTAAACCTATTAATTGGTAAAATGGTTGAGAACACTGATTTGGTAATTAATTATTGGGAAACAAATAGAAATAATTTTATTAATTCAACTGGAAATACATCTACTTCAAGTTTAAATATGTTAGCTAATGACTTTGTCTATTATTATGAAAAAGGACTAAGAGCAAACAAGATTGGAATTCCAGCTGGGGTTTGGTCAGGCGAATTACCTCAAAATGTTGAGGCATACTACAAGTCTGATATCTCTAAAATTTTAGCAATTGAAGCATTACAAGCAAGTGCAGATTTTTTTCATGGAATTCATTTTGGAGATAGCCAAACTAACGGAGAAGGTTTTTATGATTATTTGGCTTATTTAGACGATACCAATTATTCAGATTCTTCAATGTTTGTTGGATTACAAGATGATATAGTTGATTCGTTTGACAACTCGAGGGTTAAACTTAATCAATTAAATGATAATTTTGCATTACAAATAGAAACTGATAACATTAAGATGTTAGAAGCATATGATGCCATTCAGCAGGGGGTAGTCAGACTTAAAACCAATATGCTATCAATTCTGGGTATCTCTGTCGACTACTTTGATGCTGACGGAGACTAGAGTAAACTAAAATGACAAATAAATTATTTGAGTACTTTAAAAAAGAATCTCTTCCTTATCCATTAGCGTTATATAGGATTGGTTTTGGAATTCTGATAATGTTTAGCTTAGCTAGATTTGCTTCAAATGGTTGGATCGAGTCATTATATATAGAACCAGATTTTCATTTTTCATATTATGGTTTTTCTTGGGTAAAACCTCTTGGTATATACACTTATTTAATTTTTCTTATTTGCTTTGCTTCAGCATTATTTGTTACTATTGGATATAAATATAGGTACTCAATAGTAATTCTATTTTTAAGTTTTACCTACATAGAATTGATGGATAAAACTACTTATTTAAATCATTATTATTTATTAAGTTGTATCTCTTTTTTAATGATTTTTCTTCCATGTGCAAGATATTTTTCTATTGATAAACAGGAGAATGTTAAAATTCCACAATGGACCATTGATTCCTTAAAACTTTTAATAGTTATAGTATATATATATGCTGGTCTAGCAAAAATCAACTCTGATTGGTTAATTAACGCACAACCATTGAAAATCTGGCTAAGAGCAAAATATACTATTCCATTCATCGGGGAAACTTTACTTCAGAAAGATTTTTCATACTATTTGTTTAGTTGGGGTGGTATGATATATGACTGTGTCATACCTTTTTTATTATTGTATAAAAGGACACGATATTTTGCATTTTTCATGGTTATTGCATTTCATATTATGACAAGAGTTTTATTTCCTCCAATTGGAATGTTCCCATATATTATGATATTTAGTTGTGTTGTATTTTTTGATAATAGTTTACATAAAAAAATATTAGATTTTATTAGACAGTTTTTAGGATTAAGAATTAAAAGTTTAGAAAAATTCAAATCTGACATCAATAGCCATGCTAAGAGTAGATTAATTATTCCTATTGTGGTCTTATTTTTTATTTTTCAGATTATTATCCCGCTAAGAAATAATTTTTATCAAGGTGAATTATTTTGGACTGAACAGGGTTATAGATTTTCATGGAGGGTTATGCTAACAGAAAAAGCTGGTTATACTACCTTTAAGGTTGTTGATAATAAAAATAAAAATTTTCAAGTTGTAGATAATATGGATTTTCTTACTCCATTTCAAATAAAGCAAATGAGTTTTCAACCTGATATGATATTAGAGTATGCACATTTCCTAGGCGATACATTTAAAAAAAGAGGTTTTAGTGAAGTTTCCGTATATGCAGATAGTTATGTGACATTAAATGGTAGACCGAGTAAAAGATTTATCGATCCTAAAGTTGATTTATATAAACAAAAAAATAATCTAAAGCATAAAACATGGATTATTCCAATAAAAGATGATGTCAAAAGTTTACTTTAAAATATTACTTATTTTTCTGCTCTTTTCAGAAACATTAATATCTCAGCAAATTTTCTCAGGGTATATAATTGACCAAGGGACTAATGAAACTATTAGTGGAGTCAAAATATATTCCAAGTCAGATGGTCTTGTTGAAATATCAGACGAAAATGGATTTTATTCATTTGAAGCAAACAAAGATGATTTCATCAGTTTTTATTCTGAAAATTATTTGGTTAAAGAGAAGATAATCTATCAAAATGAAACTATATATCTAAAACCCTTACTTGAAAACTTAGATGAAATTGAAATTATTGCTAGAAATGAAAAGATTTTTTCGCTTAAGCGACTTAGTGCTGTTGAAGGAACAAGCATATTTGAGGGTAAGAAAAGTGAAGTTGTTTTAGTAGACCAAAGTATGGCAAATTTGGCTAGTAATAATTCTAGACAGATTTATTCTCAAGTAGCGGGTTTAAATATATTTCAAAATGATGATGCTGGCTTACAGCTTAACATTGGAGGGAGAGGGTTGGACCCCAACAGAACATCAAATTTTAACACAAGACAAAATGGTTATGATATAAGTGCTGACGTCCTTGGTTATCCTGAGAGTTATTATACGCCACCCTCTGAAGGTTTAAGCAACATACAAATAGTTAGAGGAGCAGCTTCTTTACAATATGGAACCCAATTTGGCGGATTAGTTAATTTTGTGATGAAAGAGCCAAAAAAAAATCAGAAAGAAGAAATTATACTCAGAAACTCAGTTGGTAGTAATAATCTATACACAAATTTTACAAGTTATATAGGCTCTAAAAATAAATTTAGATACTATGCTTATTTTAATTTTAAGCAAGGTGATGGTTTTAGGGATAACTCTTACTTTAATTCAAAAAACTTTTTTATCAAAACAATTTATGATATCGATAAAAAATCAAAATTATCATTTGACTTAACCTATTTTACATATTTAACTCAACAAGCAGGAGGATTAAACGATCAGATGTTTTCAAATAATCCTTTTCAAAGTAATAGAGCCAGAAACTGGTTTAATGTCGACTGGCTGTTGTATAATTTGAGATATGATCATGAATTTGATTTAAAAAAGTCGTTATCGATTAGTTTTTTTGGTTTGAACGCAGTAAGAAATGCCCTTGGATTTAGAGTAAACAGAGTAGATCAAGTCGATAGTAATGGTCCACGTGATTTAATAAGTGGTGATTTTAATAATTTTGGTATAGAGGCAAAGTTTTTAAATAATTATAACATATTTAATAAAGATGCAATTTTTGTGCTGGGTTCAAAATTATATTTTGCCACAAATTATAGTAAACAAGGGCCTGGATCAGATTTATCAAATGCAGATTTTAGTTTTTATAATGATAATTTTCCAGCTTATTCCAATCAATCAGATTACAAATACCCAAATAAAAATATCTCATTTTTTGGAGAAAATATAATTAATATTAGTGATAAGCTTTCTGTAACACCTGGATTTAGATTAGAGTATATTAATACTCAAGCCAGAGGTCAATATGAAAGGATTATTCTAGATGCAGCGCAAAATGTTATTCAACATGATACTATCATAGAAAACAGAAATAATGAAAGATTATTTTTGTTAACAGGTATAGGGGTTTCTCAAAAATTTCAAAACGAAATAGAATTATATGCTAATTACTCTCAAAATTACCGTTCTGTTACATTTGCAGATATTAGTACTGTTAATCCAGCATACGCAATTGACCCAGAGATATCCGACGAAAATGGCTATACTATAGACTTAGGTTTAAGGGGTAATTATGATGATTATTTTAGTTTTGATACAAATATTTTCCATTTAGCTTATAACAACAGAATTGGTTTTGTTCAAAGATTATTTGACGATGGTAATTTAAAGGCATATAGAACAAATACTGGTGATGCTAATATTTACGGACTCGAAAGTTTAGTTGACTTTAATTTGAGGAAAATATTTAAATTAAATTCTGCATATATCTTCAACGCATTTCTAAATTTTTCTTTTATTGATTCAAAATATATTAGATCAGATGAGCCTGGGATAGTGGGTAAGGAAGTTGAGTTTGTTCCAAAATATAATGTTAAGTATGGGGTCAAATTTGGCTATAAAAATTTCACATCTTATCTTCAGTACTCTTATTTGGCAAGTCAATTTTCAGATTCATCAAATTCAATTGAGTCTAATTTGAGCGGTGTAATAGGTCAAATACCTACTTATGATATTTTGGACTTATCTATGAATTATAGATTGGGTAAAATAAAGCTTGAAACAGGTGTAAATAATATTTTAAATAACTCCTATTTCACTAGAAGAGCTACAGGGTATCCTGGGCCTGGAATAATACCGTCACCACCTAGAAACTATTATTTTACCTTTCAATATAAATTTTAAAAATGAATAAAATTATAGTTGTTTTTGATGGTTTTTGTGTTCTATGTAATAATTATACAAGTTGGCTTTCAAAAAACAATCCTAATAAAAATATTTATTTTACAAATTTTGAAAGTAATTACATTAAAGAGGAGTATCCAAATTTAAAATTAGAAAACTCAGTATTTGTAATAAATAAAAATAAAAATATTTTAACTAGATCGAGTGCAATAAAATGCTGTCTTAATCATTTAAGTATCAATATTCTTATTAAATTATTTATTAAAATCACTCCAAATTTTATTCTCGATATTTTCTACGATTTAATAGCGAAGAATAGGTATATACTATTTGGTAAAAACAAATCTTGTCAGGTTCCTAAAAATATTAATTCTGAAAATATTTTATTTTAATTAATACTGTATTTAAGTTTTAGATATAGAATTCTTCCGCTTAGATTTTGAATATTATTTGAATCTTTATAGTTAAATATATTTTCAATTCCTGTTGAAATTATAAAGTTTTCCTTTAAATTCTTATTAAAGGAAAAATTAGCTGTAATATATCCTTTAACAAAATCATCATATATATCTAAATAGTTGTTTGAATTTGAGTCATATAACCCATATTTACTTCTGTATTTTAATCTTAGATTTGAACTAAACTTCTTTTCAAAGTTGTTGTAATTTATTTTTAACACCCCCATATGTCTAGACCTGTTATATAAACCAAAATAATCTGATTTTTTTAATCTAAAAGCAGGTGATAACGGTGTTTCCCTAGCATAAACATCACCCATTTCAAATAATCTTCTAGCATCCATATCAAAAGCATATAATAATTGATAACCAAATGAAATATTAAAATTATTATCAGGTTTAAATTTTGTTTCAATTTCTAGTCCGTATGTGCTTACGTTATTTATATTATAATAACTAAATACATTTTGTCCATTGGTTTTATTTGCTATAACTCTGTAATCAATCAGGTTTTTTGTTGAATTAACAAATAGGTTTGATTTTAAACTTAAATTATTACTTAAATTACTGTCATAACCAAGATTAATATTAAATGAGCTTTCTGGTTTCAGAGGGTTGTCAAAATCGCTTAATGGTATGACTATGTTAGTAATTTGTCCTTCTTCGATTAATTGATTTAATACATTATTTATAACATTATATCCTATTACAGAATAACCTACGGTTGTATTTGAGAAATTAAAATATAGTTGTCTAAAATCAGGTGCTTTAAATCCATATCCTAATGAAATTTTTAAAGACTTTAAATCATCAATCTTGTAAATACCTGAAAATTTTGGACTAATCTGAGATTTATATTCTTTAAATTTATCATATCTACCCCCCAAAATCATATTAATTTTTTCATTTGGATTGTAATCATATTGAAAATAAATAAAAGGAGAATTTTGCTTTGGATTTATATTAATGTAAGTTCTATTTAAAGATTCATGTTTAAAACCAAGCCCCACTACTATATTATCTTTTTTGTTTACAGAGTAAACTGATTTAATTTCTGGTTTAAACAGTATCTGATCATAAAAACTTTCGCTGAAGCGATTTCCATTTTCATCATCTAAATATTCATCACCATAGAATGATGTGAGGTACATATCTAAATCAGTTTGAAATTTTTTTGATTTATGACTTACTGATAAATTAATATTGTCTTCAGCAGTGAAACTTTCACCCGTTAATGAATTTGACGCAACATTATCGATTGATTGTGCAAAATACCTTGAATTTAGTTTAATTTTAAAACTTTTTTTTATCAGATATCCTAGCTTTAATTGTATAGTTGAACTTCTAAATTTATTTACAGTATTTAACTCATCATTTTGATTTAAATCGTATCCATCACTAGAATAGTTATTAAAAAACAATGTGCTATTAAAATTTTTATTACTGTAGCTTAAAGAAATGTTATTATCAACAGTATTATGAGTTTCATAAGAGCTAGATAGTGTTCCGTTAAAACCTTTTTTTGGTTCTTCTGTTATAATATTTATTACTCCTGCTAAAGCTTCATTTCCATACAAGCTTGAAGAAGCTCCTCTAACTATTTCTACTTGCTTTATATTACCAATAGAAATTCTATTTAAATCTAATGTACCTGCAGAACGTCCAATTAGAGGTTGATTGTCAATTAATATAAGGGTGTACTCAGAATCTAACCCTTGCATTTGAATTCCTTCACCACCCCCAAAATCTGAAACAGTAATCAAGCCTAATTCTTCGTTTATTACATCTGATAACCTTGATGCATTAGTTTTTTCAATATCCTTCTTTTTAATAATACTTGAATTCAAAGGAAGAGATGACAGTATTCTATTTGTCTTTGTTCCAGTGATTATAATTTCATTTAGTAAATTTAAATTAAGGGAATCTTTAGCCTGTTTTTCCTGAGAAAAAAACCCATGAAAATTAAAAACTAATAATATTGAAAATAAATATTTGATAAATTTTTTTTGGCAAATATATTATATATAAATATATCTAAAATAACGATTAAGGTTCATTAATATAAATATAAGGCCTTCTTATAGAGAAAATTATAATTATAATATATCGATAAAAGTAATAATATTAAAAGATAAAAATTTATTCTACCCAGTCTGCAATAAATAAATTTGTTTCTCTTGTTCCTCCGTTATTTCTGTTTGACGAGAAAGCAATTTTTTTTCCGTCATTTGAAAATACAGGGAAAGCATCAAAAGAATCACTAAAGGTTATTCTTTCAAGATTTTTCCCATCAATATCAATCATGTACAGATTAAAAGGAAAACCTAAGACAGCCTCAAAATTAGATGAAAATATTACTTTTTTCCCAGAAGGATGGAAAAACGGACTCCAATTCGCATTACCTAAAAAAGTAATTTGCTTTAAATTGCTTCCGTCGCTATCACATATAAATAATTCCATTTCTGTAGGTTTTACTAGCCCTTCAGAAAGAAGTCTTTTGTATTCATCAATTTCTTCTTTTGATTTAGGTCTAGAGGCTCTAAAAATTAATTTATTACCATCAGGCGAAAAGAATGCTCCTCCGTCATAACCAAGTTCATTTGTGATCTGTTTAACATCGGAACCATCTATATTCATAGTATATAATTCCAGGTCACCACTTCTGTCAGAGGTAAATACAATTTTATCCCCTTTTGGTGAAACAGTAGCTTCTGCATCATACCCCTTCTCATTCGTAAGTTTATTTACAATATTACCGTCTAAATCAGAAATGTAAATATCATATGAATCATAAATAGGCCAAACATAATTTCCGTTAACTCTAAGAGGGGTTTCAGGACAAAGTATGTTGTCTTCATGAGTTGAAGCATAAAGGATATGTTTATTGTCAGGCATAAAATAGGAACAAGTTGTTCTTCCATCTCCGGTGCTTAACATCTTAGGATTATTAAGCTCAAATGATTCATCTACACTCATTAGAAACATCTGATCACATTCAACTCCCCACTCATTATAATTTGACTGAAAAACCAAATTTTTATCATCAAAACTCCAGTAAGCTTCAGCATTATCTCCGCCAAAAGTAATTTGCTTAACATTTTTAAAATGCTTTTCACCTTCATAAATAAGGTTTGAGTTTAGGTTTTTTTCACAACTTATTAAAATAAATATTGATAAAAGTGGTAATATATTTTTCATTGAGTTATTTGCTTATTAATTTTGCAAAATTAAATACTAATAATGAACAATCTATTAAAATTATCCTTTTTTATTTTATTTTTTTCCTGTGTAAATGATGTCGATTATATAAACAATATAAAAAATGACGTAATGTATTTATCAGACGATAAATTAGAAGGAAGAAAAACTGGGACTGAAGGTGAAAAATTGGCTGCAAAGTATATTTCCGAAAGATTTGAAAAATTAAATTTAAGCAGTAAGGGCGCTACAAATTATTATCAAGATTTTTATTTCAGCAATAATTCAAATCCACACGAGGAAATTACATTCGATAATAATATTTCTGATAATAAAATTCATGCAAGAAATGTAATTGGTTTCTTGGATAATGGTGGCGAAAATACTGTTGTTATTGGTGCTCATTATGATCATTTAGGATATGGTGAAGAATCTTCACTTTATTTTGGAGATCAAGTATTGATTCATAACGGGGCAGATGATAACGCAAGCGGCACAAGTCTTTTGTTAGATTTAGCAAATAAACTTGTGATGGAAGATTTACAAAGCAATTATCTTTTTATTGCTTTTTCTGGTGAAGAAATGGGCTTACTTGGCTCTAATTATTTTTTAAAAAACCCTACAGTCACTAAAGACAATATTAATTATATGATTAATATGGATATGGTTGGTAGGCTAAATGAAGAAAATAAATTATCTGTTTCAGGTATCGGAAGTGCAAAAATTTTTAAACAAATAGTCAACTCAAACAATAGTGAATTTAATCTTGTTGAATTTGGATCTTCGACTGGTTTCGGCTCATCAGATCATGCATCTTTTTATTATGAGGATATTCCTGTTTTGAATTTTTTCACTGGTCAACATGAAGATTATCATAAGCCTTCAGATGATTATGATAAAATCAATTTTAAAGGAATATCTAAAATTTCAGAATATATAGTTGATATTATCAAAGAACTTGACTCTAAGAAAAAACTAAGTTTTGTTAAAGTAGAGGAAACAAAAAATGCAACTCCAAGATTTAAGGTAGGACTTGGTGTTATGCCTGACTATCTTTATAATGAGGGGGGTATGAGAATATCAGCAATTACTTCAAAGGAAAAGCCTGCAGCTAAAATCGGATTAATTAAAGGAGATATTGTTGTGAAAATTGGAGAATATGATATCATTGACATGATGGGTTATATGAGCGCACTTTCAAAGTTTAATAATGGAGACAAAACAACAATAAAAATAAAAAGAGAAGGTAAATTTTTATCTTTTGACGTTAATTTCTAAAATTTAATTTTCAATCTAAAATTAAAGTGACCTGGCTGGGGCTCGAACCCAGGACCCTCTCCTTAAAAGGGAGATGCTCTACCAACTGAGCTACCAGGTCAAATTTAATTACTTTGAGGTCGCAAATATAAAATGTTTAATTTATATTACAATGCTTTTAAGAAATAATTAATGAATATAGTTTTAATTGGATATATGGGGTCGGGAAAATCTTTAGTAGGCTCTCATTTAGCTAAAAAAATTGACTATAAATTCATTGATTTAGATCAATATATAGAAAAAAATGAGGGCAGTTCTATTTCTAAAATATTTGAAGATTCAGGTGATATATATTTTAGAAAAATAGAAACTAAGTATTTAATTAAATGTCTTTCTGAACCTTTAATTTTTATAATGGAACTAGATAATATCCCATCAAATATTACATTGTTACTGAAACCACTTTCTGCCCATAAAACGAAAGAAGTACATGCATCAGAGGCAGTACCGATGCCTGAACTCGTAACACATATTTTTTCTATTTTGGTATTTTTATGATTATTTGGATTAATCCATTCAATTAATATTTCAAGATGATTAACTCCCCATATTGACCT
>Ga0208277_1002003_pt1 | contig 11750 bp, 11 predicted proteins | sample ETNtaG_5_FD_185782 | JGI IMG/M metagenome (GOLD analysis project Ga0208277, IMG submission 185782) | Marine microbial and viral communities from oxygen minimum zone, Eastern Pacific Ocean - ETNP201406SV205 (SPAdes) (version 2) | ecosystem: Environmental > Aquatic > Marine > Oceanic ...
AAAAGTATAGTAAGGATACCTTTTCTGTGATTGATAAACTAGGAGCCAGTTTTATTCCTAAATTATTTGAGTTTAAAAGAATAGTAGATCTAATTGCGGAAAAGCTAAAAATTTTTCCCAATCAATTTTCAGATAGATTGATGCAGTTTATAAGTAAATTTTCTTTTAATCACCTACCTCGCCGCATGGAAGAATATAGAGACAGGTACGAACATCATTGGATCATTGAAATGTCTGATGAAGGGATTGATGAAGCAAGAGGATTTTTTGAAAAATTCTTTCAAGAGAATGAAGGTGATTTCTTCGAATGCAATGAAAAGGAAGCTAGAAAGGCAATTTTGCATCGTTTTGTTGCTGCAAGTGCATTGGGGCGTTATCATTCGATTAATCAAAAAAATATTGGATCAATGCTGTCTCTAGACATTGCCTTTCCTCGAAATGAATTAGATTGGTTTGAAGTCTTACCTGAAGAAATTGACAAATTATTTGAAGTGAAACTGTATTATGGCCACTTATTTTGCCATGTATTACATCACAATTATATTGTTAAAAAAGGGGTAGATGTAGAAAAGTTAATGCAAGAATTATTAAAATATTATGATTCAAAAGGCGCAGAATATCCTGCAGAGCATAATGTTGGTCATGAATATTATGCAAAGCCAACACTGTCAACCTTTTATAAAAATTTAGACCCAACCAATAGTTTTAACCCAGGGATAGGAAAGACCAGTAAGAAAAAGTACTGGAACTAAATTAAGAGCCATTCAATGATATTTTTATTCAATTCAAGCATTGGTCTTCGATAAAATAAAAAAGTAACTTTGATAAAGAGAAAACCAGAAGTCTTAATATGACACGAACATTATACATTGTCTTCATATTTGCACTCGTCTCCACTCATTTGCAAGGCCAGGTCATTGCCAGATTGGTCAAGACGGAAGGAAGAGTGCATTTTAAAAGACTTGGGATGAATACTTTTGATGAGGAAGGAAAGACTGGATCTGCAATCAAAAATGGCGACCAATTAAAAGTAGGGGAAAATAGTTTTGCAGCAATTATCTATTTGGATGACAGGTCAATCATAAAGGTAAGAGAGAATACTTCATTTAGCTTTATGGATACACGAAATTCTCGCACGGTTGATATGCAGCACGGCACAATCCTTAATGAAATAAAGAAAGAAGGACGGACAAAGGATTTTAGAATACAGACACCTGTTTCAGTTGCTAGTGTGAAGGGTACTGAATTTGCAGCAATAGTGAGCCCATCTGGAGTAGACCAATTTATTTGTAAGGAAGGTCTATTTGAGGTGTTGAATATGGTCAGTGGTGAAACAGTTAGTGTATCCACTGGTCAAAAGGCTGTGAGCAACGCCACTGGGAATTTACTTCAAGCTCCAAGCGCACCTGGAGAGTATCCACCAGACCCAGAAGTCGAAGACCTCCCAGAACCTGAACCTCAGGAAGATGTAAGAGAAAAAAGTCCTAAACCCAAAAAGACGATACCTCCTTCTGAGACTCCTACCGTTCCTAAAAAAGTTGAAAAAATAGAAGCTCCGGAATCTGAAGAAGCAAATGAGGATTTTGAGGATGTCAAAGAAAAAGAAAATTTAGAATCTCCAGATCCAGAACCACCTCCTAAACCATTTTCAATGGGACTTGGTATAGGTTCAGCAACATTAGACGGGGTACTGTATAATCAAATAGCGCTAAGACCTGAAATAAATATCGGAAAAGTTGGTATTGGTCTTGATCTTGTTGTTTATTTGGATAATGAAGGTAACATCAGGAATGAAGAATGGAATATTGAGGATGACCCAGGTTTATTATTTGATAAGGTCTTATATATAAAATATGGTAAAAAGGTTGACCCCATATGGGGTAAATATGGATCAATAGAATCCATGACCTTAGGCTATGGTGGCCTTATGAATAATTATTCAAATATGATGGAATTCCCTTCAGTTAGAAGATCAGGGATCAATACGGGATTTACCTATGGTCCGGTCAGTGGAGAATTATTTCTTTCAAACATTAAAGATCTGAGCAGGGGTGGTACTGTCACGGGGTTTAGGATGTCGTACAAGATCTCTGATGACATACCTATTTCAATTGGTTTGAATTATATTACTGATGCTAATATGTTTTCAGGTTTAAAAGACAAAGACAAAGATTCATATCCAGATGTCTTTGATGATTTTCCTAATGACAGCACTCTCTGGAATGATACAGATGGTGATGGTTGGCCAGATCCTGGGCATGGGGACTCGATGGTCGATTCATTGATAGATATTGATGCCGATGGTGATAATATAATCGATGCAAATGAATCAATCGATGATCTAGACCTAAAAGCCACACCTTTTAGCCTTAAAAACAACTCTGCTCAATCTAAAGGTCTTGCATTTGATATTGGATATCCGATAATGAAGACAGATGCTTTTAGTCTTGATATATTCGCAGAATATAATAAACTCACTTTCCCTGGATTCACAAATGATGATTCAACCTTTATGAGGCCTGATAGAAACGGCACAGGTATTACCATACCTGGGCTAAGGTCAACCATTTTCAAGGTTATAGACCTATCGATTGAATATCGAATCATCAATGGTGCCTTTGTACCTCAATATTTTGATCAAGCATATGATCTCAATAGGGTGGTTACCTCTACAGTTGACAATAAAACAATTATCAGAACCAAGGATATGGTTGTTTTTGAAACCTTTGATGACAGCAGCAAGTCAAGTGGACTCTATGGAACAGCAGGATTGAATCTATTTAATTTGATATCCTTTTCTGCTAGTTATGCAAATATGAAGGCGGATACTACAGAGTTGAAGAGTTTTTCTGCATTTTTAAATTTAAATACAGATAACATTCCAAAGATCAGCTCTGCTATGGCCTATTATCAAAGAAATAATGATGATGATCCTTTTGATTTTAAAGACCCAACAGAAAATACCATCATGGGATATAGGGTGGGATATGAATTGAGTAAGGGAGTCAGTCTAATATGGGATTTCAGACAATTCTATCGTGATGATGGAACTGGTAAAATGGAGACCATACAGCAAAATAATATTGAGACTACTTTTAATTTTTAATGAGATTTGAACTTAGAGCTATTCCTTTATTTTTATTGATTTTTTTAACTAACCTATCTGGCCAAACTGAGATTACCATACTTAGTCAGAATGTTGGAACGGAGATAGACCAACATGAAAATAGATTTTATAGGATTTTTCCTGAAGAGAAAGGATTGGTCAATGCACAAATCATTAGGATTGCTGATCAGAAATTTCGAATTGATATTGTTAAAAAAGTAAGGAACAAAATCACAAAAGTGAATAGATATATAGATCAAAATGACTTTGACCAATTAAAAAAGGAAGTTGATGAACAGCCAATTCTGACTAAAGATTTAATCGCAGAAATGTATGATGGAATGGATTTTCTTAGAGCAGAAAAAATAATTAATGAGATACCAAAACCCCAATATGTGATCTTGAGATATTCAAATAATAAAAGGTTAAGTGGAACTCTATTCAAAGTTGAGGAGAATGTATTATATATACAGACAGCCAATTCTATTGAAAAGGTATCGCTGGACCTGTTGGATAAGATGTCCTATAGAGAATCGGTTGGTGATTTTGATAGTCTACGTCCATATGCATTTCTAGTTACTGGTGTGTCTGGTTTCATGATGGCGAGCCTATATAATTCGCAGCGACCTGTTATTTACAATGATAATGGAATACCTAGAAATGATATAGGCGCATATCGTCAAATATTTGGTACCATAATTGGTCTGATTTTTAGTGGCGAAGTGTTTGATGCTATAAGTACATTGTTAACACCTACTGAAACAATTATTTTGTCAGAAGCTGAATATGAGAAAGAAAATTTTTAACCACATATGGAGATAATATGCCAAAAAAACCTGCTGAGCCAGATACACAAGAAAATTCTGCCCCAACAATAGATCCGCAAAAACAATACCTGATGGACCAATTTGGTAACCTAATGGAACAGGTTGGTGATGGATTTGGAGGACCTCTACAGGAGGAGTTGATTAGTCGCCTTGAGCAAACAATTGCTGATTTCCATGAGGAAGTGAATGAGATGCTTGGTCGTCTCAAAGATAACTCTGAAAAACGTCATGAAAAATTGAAAGAGATTTGGAATAATCCTGAGGCGACATTAAGTGAATCAACTGATGCTGAAACGGTTGATGATGCACCAGGGTTAAATACCGAAGAAATGAGTGAATGGGAAAAAAAGATTGAGTCATCAACAAAAGAAGAACCTGTTGATGATGAGCCAAAGGATGAAGGTAAAAAGAAAAAAGGATTCTTTGGGCGAAAGAAAAAGTAGTCTCAAATTTAGGGGTGAGAATTCACCCAATCTTTCTTGGTTTTATACTTTTTCTTGTTTTGCCACGGATATCCTATGGGCAAGAACATGATAAGAACCTTTCCCAATATGTGTCATTAAAAAAACGAGTCTATAGTTTTTCTAAAATAGATTTTATAACAGCTGAGGGTGAATTCAATGAAGCCATATGCACTCTATTAATTCCAGACCTTATAGAGGACAGCCCACCATTTGTAGCCATATACTACAAACGAGATAATTCTGAATGGTTTACAGAATCCTTATATAGAAAACGCCTACGTTTTAATTTTAAGGATGGTATCCTAAAGCTTGACCAATCTAATTTCTGGGATTGGTTTGAGATTGCCGAAATAAAAATTGTTGTTATATATTAATTATTAATATCATGTCCATTTAGAATTAAAATGATAAAAGTATACCCTAGAAAAGATCTTGACCATTCTTTTGGAGATTTATTCACTGGATTGGCATTGGCATTATCTCCAAACTTGGAAAAGAAAACTATAGAAAATGAGATAGGAAATCTATGGCCAAAAGAAAATCTCATTACTGGATTATCAGTTAGAACAATATTTGACTCATTACTTACCATAAAAGATTTTGATGATGGTAGTGAGGTGATCATGTCAGGAATAACGATACCAGATATGGTTAAGATCGTTCAATCTCATAAATTGAATATTGTTTCAGTAGACATGGACATGAAATCCCTTCAGGTTGATAAAAATTCCATATTGAGTGCTATTACAGAAAAGACAGTAATGGTAGTAGTTGCTCATTTGTTTGGATCTAAAATGGAAATGGAACATATTTATGATGCGCTTAACGATTATCCGGACATTATGATTGTTGAGGATTGTGCTCAGGCCTTTGATGGTGTCGATGGATATGTCAAAGGTAGGATGACTGATATTAGTCTTTTTAGTTTTGGTACTATTAAATCTATCACCGCACTTGGTGGAGCCATCGCATTTACAAAAGATCAGGAACTGAAAAATGATTTAAAAGCTTCTTTAGAATTACATCCAAAAATTGAAAACATTCACTTTTTATCCAAAGTTCTAAAGTATATAATATTGAAAATATTAGGTAGACCATTCATTTACGGATTATTTATACAGTTTACTCGGTTAATGGGTATAGATTATGATAAAGCCATTATTTCCACTGTAAGAATGGTCAAAGATGGCGACCTACTAAATTCCATAAGAAAAAACCTCACTAATTCCCAGTTAAGATATCTTCTATACAGATTTACTAGTATGAAAAAAGACCACCTTCAAAAAAGAATAGAAGCTGGAAACTATGTTAAGGAGCGACTAAGGAATGTAAAGGTGCATGGAACAGAAAATAATACCCATAGCTATTGGTTGTTTCCAATTAAAACATCTCATAAATCTTCTTTAGTAAAATCATTACGTGATGCAGGGTTTGATGCAACATTCATATCAACTCAATTAATTGCAATTAATTCAAGCGTTACAAATAATTCACCAATAGAATGTAAAAAATATATGGACGATACCATATACTTACCTGTCTATGGTTCTATGCCAAAGAACGCCTTGGATAACCTAATTTCTGTTGTCAATGAGGGTACATAAAAAGTTCAAACAATCAGTCTTTTGAATGGTCAATATAGTAGATTAATACTGTAAATTAACGCCGTAAATTAACACTTGAATTTCAATTTCTGGCCGTGCTAGATGGGGAATTAGCGGTGCCCTATGACCTGCAATCCGCTATAGCAGGATCGATGCTAACGCCAGGCCATTGCTGACTTAAACAGGAGAATAAGTAGTGTTGACATTCTGGACTGTTGCAATAGTTGGTAGACGAACCCCGTCAGGCCCGGAAGGGAGCAGCGGTAACTCTTTCTAGCTATGTGCTGGCAGAAACCAGTATGGAGCTGGCTGTTTATCCATGAATATGTAGCAGAATGGTCAAACGCTAGTGCACGGCCGAATAAATTATGGCATACAAAGTTCTATCATTAAAATGGAGACCTCAATCCTTTCAGGATGTCGTGGGGCAAGATCATGTAACACAGACCCTTGTTAATGCTATTAAGCAAAATAGGATCGCTCAAGGTTATATTTTTACAGGACCAAGAGGTGTAGGTAAAACGACTACTGCTCGTATTCTATCAATGGCAATGAATGCAGAAGGAGGTCCAACTTCAGACTTTGATTCAAATTCTGAGATTTCAAAGGAAATTTCAGGAGGACGATCCCTTGATGTCATTGAAATTGATGGTGCATCTAATCGAGGTATTGAAGAAATAAGGAATTTAAGGGAGCAGATTAAATTCTCGCCAATGAATTGTACCTATAAGGTTGTTATCATTGATGAGGTACATATGCTAACAAATCAAGCATTCAATGCATTACTAAGAACTCTAGAAGAGCCGCCTGTACATGGTAAATTTATTTTTGCAACTACTGACATTCATAAAGTTCCAGCAACAATCATATCTAGGTGCCAGAGGTTTGACTTTAATAGAATCTCTATCAATGTAATAGTACAAAGGGTTGATTTCATATTAAAATCTGAAGGAATTGAGAGCGATTCAGAATCAATATACCTAATAGCAAAAAAAGCTGATGGCAGTATGCGAGATGCACTCTCAATTTTAGATCAGTCCATATCCTATTGTGGTGAAAAAATGACCTATGAAAAGGTAGTTAAGGCCCTAGGTGTCATTGATCAAGAACTATACTTTGATTTTACTAAGTCTGTTAGAACAAAAGATTATTCAAGCATGATGAGTACATTATCAAAATTTGCTAAATATGGAGTACCAGCTTCAGAAGTTTTGGTTGGAATACAGGACCATATTCGTAGTTTGATCTATTCAGGTGTTGGAAAAGGTGATGCTGTTTTGGAAATGAATAAAGACCAGATAAAACTATACTCTGACGAATATATTCTATGGGAGAGGCGAGATCTTTTTAGAATGAATCAGGTTATAATTGATACTTCATCTGTTATTAGAAGGTCAGATGACCCGTATCTACTCTTTGAAATGACAGCATTAAAACTATTGGAAATGGATCGCTCAGTTTTGATTGATGAGTTGCTTTCGAAAAATACAGACTCTCATCAAGAGGTGGTAACTCAACATGTTAAAGAAGTAGCGCCTGTAAAGGAGATCAAAAACGAAAATATCAATGTCAAAAAAACTTTTGATCAAAATTTAGATCATAAAGATGTGGATAAATTAGAGTCCACAAAAAAGAAAGAAGATATAGAGAGTGAAAAAAAGTATTCTCAAAATGATAATTCGAACTTAAATAATGAGATTAATATTGATACCATTAAAGGTAAATGGGCGGCCGTACTTGAGACAATTCACAGGGTAAGACCTTCCGTAGGGTCTATCATTGAAGATTTTATTCCATCTTCCATAAAAGATGACCATTTATTGCTTAGGTCTACGGTCAGTCAAGGCTTTAATGAAAAGGTCCTTGAAAGAGGAATACCAGTTATTGAGAAAGAAATCAAAGAAATTATTGGTTTGAAGATAAAGGTCAAATTCAAGATTGATGATGAAACAAGAAAATCAAAAAGCAAAGCAAATAAGAAACGTGAATCAAGTCCAAAAGATGATAAAGTATTTGATAAAATCGTAGATATGTTTGATGGCGAAATATTACACTAGGAGATAAGTATGTTTAAGGGCAATATGTCAAAATTATTAAAACAAGCGCAAGAAATGCAGTCCCAGATAGAAGAGGTCCAGAATGAGCTTTCTGACATGATTATTGATGCAGATGCTGGAGGCGGAATGGTATCTGTAAAAGTAAATGGAAAGCAAGAGGTCTTAGAACTAAATATTGAAGAGAGTGCTCTAAGTGAAGAAAAAGAGATGCTAGAAGATCTTATCATTTCTGCTATAAACAAGGCTCTATCAAAAGCTCAGGCAGAATCACAAAATAAAATGAATTCTGTCACTGGTGGAATGATGGGTGGAATGAAAATTCCAGGACTCTAGATGCACTCGCTACCAGACAGTGCAAACAAGCTCATTGACGAATTATCGCGTCTACCAGGTATTGGTAGGAAAACTGCACAGAGGCTAGCTTTTCATTTTCTAAATTCGGATAATGAGTTATCCCATAGCCTATCTCAGTCCTTATTGGATATAAAAATGAAAATTATAAATTGTTCAATCTGTCATGGAATTACAGAAGAAGACCCATGTAAGATTTGTAATGATCCAAGAAAAAATAACTCACTGATTTGTGTAGTTGAAAACGCATATGATATTTTCATTTTTGAAAAGACAAATAGTTTTTCAGGAAAATATCATGTCCTTGGTGGAGCATTGTCTCCTTTAGATGGTATAGGACCAGATGATTTGAATATAGAGTCTCTATTAAATAGAATTGAAAATGATATAGAGGTTGTCATTGCAACAAATCCAAGCGTGGAGGGTGAGACAACGGCACTATATCTCTCAAAAATTTTGGGTCAAAAAGGAGCAAGTGTAACAAAACTAGCCCGTGGCGTGCCAGTAGGCAGTGATCTAGAATATGTAGATGATGCTACATTGATTAGAGCGATGGAGGGTAGAGTATCCGTTTAAATATCCCAAATGTTCTAACAGTTTTTAGAATATTATTAACACCTATTTTCATAATTCTACTTTTTTCAGATTATGAATATGGACATTCCTTTGCCTTTATCATCTTTATCGTAGCATGTATAACTGATACATATGATGGTTATTATGCTAGAAAATATAATGAGATCACTCCTGAAGGTAAATTCTTGGATCCCCTCGCAGATAAAATTCTTGTTTCTTCTGCTTTTATTTCATTTGCTTATTTAGGAATAATTGAGTTTTGGATGGTTGGATTGATCATTTTTAGAGATCTCTTTGTTACGGGGCTTAGAATGGCAATAGAGCATAAAGGATTATCAATGGTTACCTCATACATAGCTAAAACAAAGACCACTGTTCAATACATTATTATTATTTTCACTTTAATAGTTTTAGGCTTAAAAGGGATGCAATATGTATGGGCTCATGCTTTTTTAGATTTTGAAAAAGAATTCAGCCTGGTCTATAATTTAACTTTCTTTATAACCATTTTTACAATGCTCACTGGTCTGACCTATCTTTACGATAATAGACATTCAATCAAGAAATTTTTAGGTCATAGTGAACCTTAGGATTTCTGAAATTATAGGTACTGTCTTCTATGTAGGAAGATCCCCATTTGCTCCTGGTACAATGGGTAGCTTAGTTGCACTACTAGTTTGGTACATATTGAAGCCTTCAATTATTGACCCTCTCTTTTTACTTATTACAGGTGGGGTGTTTTTTATAGGAATCGCAGTCTCAACAGTGTTGATTGATACATGGAATGAAAAAGATCCAAAAGAAATTGTCATAGATGAATGGGTAGGGATGTGGATTTCTCTTTACTTAGTTCCGCATACTATTTTATGGGGCCTTGTAGCTTTCTTCTTTTTTCGTGTTTTTGATATTCTCAAACCTGGACCGGTTCAAGTAATGGATGATATGGATGATGCGATTGGGGTTATGATGGATGACGTAGTAGCTGGAATTTTAGCATGCCTAGTGACTCAGAGTCTATTGTACTTTTATCAATGAATGTTTCCATCATATGTATTGGAAATGAATTGTTATCTGGTAGGACTCTAAATACAAATGCAACATGGCTTGGAAAGACTTTAACGGAAATTGGATGTATAGTCAATAAACAAATAGTTATTGCTGATGATGAAGAGTCAATAGTTAAAACTTTGAATGACTTGATTCATGGAAATAACGAATGTGTTATTATAACAGGCGGACTTGGTCCTACCAGTGATGATATAACCAGGGAAACATTATTTAAATATGTTGGTACTGGATCAACCTTTGATTCAGAGTATTGGAATATATTATCTGAGCGTTTTAAAAAAATAGGGATAGATATACCAGAGTCAAATCGTAACCAAGCATTGCGGCCTGAGGTTGGTAAGATAATAGATAATCCTGTGGGTTCAGCTAGGGGTTTTAGATTCAAAGTTGGGAAGACTGTTATTTTTTCTTTACCAGGTGTCCCATCTGAGATGGAAGCAATGGTCAAGTCTTCGATTATACCATGGGTCAGGCCTTATGTTTCTCAGAAAGTCTATACAAGAACGATTCGAACAACTGGCATACCTGAATCTGCACTTATTGAATTGATAGATGGACCAATTAATTCAAACCATAAATGTGAAATTGGTTATTACCCATCATTATCTGGCGTTGATATTAGAATTACATCAGAAAATGATAAAAAGAAAGAAACGTTATCAAATACCCTTGAAACTTTCCTTGGTGAATATGTGTTTGGGTTTGATAACGACACATTGGAGGAGGTCGTAGTAAGATTGGCTCTAGATAAAAATATGTCAATATCGCTGGCTGAATCATGCACTGGTGGTCTAATTGGACACAGGCTAACTCAAGTCCCTGGTAGTTCTCAAGTATTCAAAGGAGGAGTAGTGGTCTATTCTAATTATGCAAAGATAAAAATCTTAGGTGTTGATGAACAAAATATAAATGATCATGGTGCAGTAAGTGAGCAAACATCAAAGGACATGGCCCAAAAGGTCAGGTCTATGTTCTCTACGGATATTGGTTTGTCTGTTACTGGTATTGCTGGTCCAGATGGTGGAAGTAAATTGAAACCTGTTGGTCTTACCTATATAGGATTATCAGGCTCCAATGGCCAGAAGGTTAGGAAATTTAATTTTGGTTCAAATCGAATAAATAATAAGTCAAGGGTAAGTCAAAGTGCTCTAAATTGGCTTCGTCTGGAGATTGCTAATGGTTGAACGTCTAATACGTACTTTTATATCAATACCTGTTCCAAAGGAGGTATGGTCAAAAAAGAATATGCTCTACTCAACGTTAGAAGACTCACCCTCGAATATAAATTGGGTAAAGAATGAGCAGCTACACCTTACCATTAAATTTCTTGGTGAAACCACGGAATCATTGTTTGATAAAATTAAGTCTGAGATAGCAGATGCAGCATCAAAATCAGGGCCGTTTGAATTAACAATTGATAAGACAGGTTGTTTTCCAAAAAAAGAAAGACCAAGAATCCTGTGGCTTGGCATTGATGGGAATATCACTTCGTTGAATAGTTTATTCCTAAATATTGAAAAAAAGATGGAAGTCTTGGGTTTTCCTAAATCGGAAGAAGATTATTTCCCGCACATAACCTTGGCTAGGCTTAAATATCCTCAAAAGCATACGCCAGATATAACTACTTTTTTGAAATCATCTTATGATCCAATTGATTTCACCGTAGATCGTGTGCAATTTTTGTCTAGCGAATTATT
>Ga0208277_1002006_pt1 | contig 11734 bp, 4 predicted proteins | sample ETNtaG_5_FD_185782 | JGI IMG/M metagenome (GOLD analysis project Ga0208277, IMG submission 185782) | Marine microbial and viral communities from oxygen minimum zone, Eastern Pacific Ocean - ETNP201406SV205 (SPAdes) (version 2) | ecosystem: Environmental > Aquatic > Marine > Oceanic ...
AAAGGAGAGAAGGTATCGAAGACGCCGATTTGGTTGTTTCGTCAAGCCGGGAGACATTTGCCGGAATACAATCAGTACAAGAAAGATACCGGGAAGAATTTTTTACAATTGTTGGAAGATCCGGAGGACGTGTGCGAGGTGACGATGCAACCAGTGAGAAGATATAAGTTGGACGCGGCTATTCTTTTCTCGGATATTTTAGTCATCGCGGAAGCTATGAACGTGGACGTGGAAATGCCGGGCGGGAAAGGTATCGTCGTCCCGAGGCCGTTGCAAACGCCGGAAGATTTGGAGACGAAAGTACCGAAAACGATTGACGTCGAGGAGAGATTAGCGCACGTATTAAAATCGGTCAGGAGAATCAACGAGCAAATCGAGGCAGAAAACTTACAGATTCCCTTGATTGGATTTAGCGCGGCGCCGTGGACGTTGATGTATTACATGGTTGGCGGAAGCTCGAGAAAAAACACTGATTCCGGGATGAACTGGTTGAAAAATCACCCAGAGGCGTCGAGAGAGTTGTTGGGACGATTGACGACGGTCGTTATCGATTATTTAGATTTGCAAATTCAAAACGGCGCGCACATGGTGCAAGTGTTCGAGGCGATGTGCGAACACATCGAGGAGAAGGAGTTTTACGAGTTTGCATTGCCGGAGATGGAAAAGATTGCCAAAGAGTTGAAAAAGAGACACCCGGACGTCCCATTGCTCGGTTTCGCGAGAGATGCGCCGTACGCAATTTCTGATTTGCAAAGAGTTGGGTATGATTGCATCACGTTGGATACGGTTATGGATAGAAAGTACGCGAGAAATACGCTGGCCGGCGCGGCGGGCGGCGAAGCGAATATGTCCAGCGTCCAAGGGAACTTTGACCCAAATCTCTTAGTCGACGGGTCGTTCGAAGAAATTGAAAAGGAGGCAAAGAAAATGTTGGAAGACTTTGGACCTCAAAAGTACATCGCGAATTTAGGTGCTGGCTTAGGCGGTAAAGAGGATTGCGCGAAGGTTGATTATTTCGTCAACGCCATTCATAGATTGAGCGAAGAGATGATCAATTAAATTAATCCATTCTTTTGTCATATTAATCGTGATCATATTAATCAAAAGCTGTTCATTACCGTATTTCCGATGCCATACGCGGTCTGCGCACTAATCCCGTTTATCTCTTGCACCACTCCGGCGTTCGTCATGCAGCTAAAAAAATCAGAACCAAAGCACACGACCGGGTACAAGCAAAAATACGGACCACCGCTCGCGACGAAATAATCAAAGCAAAGGTTCTGCGTGAAGAGTATAGCCGCGTAATCTTTCAGCGTCCTTCTTCGCAACGGCGTCCCACTCGTCCTCCCCTCCCTCTCTCTCATCTTCGCCCTCACTCTTCTCGTTTCCTCGACGAACCCCCGAAAGTCTTCTCTCTCTTTGACCGTTTCGAGGTTTTCGGTTTCATCGGTAAACCAAAAAGATACGGACACAAAGACGAAAAAAGACATCAAAACGACCATCGACACGAAGGCGATTTTCCTTCCCTCGCCTCGGCGTCTCGCTCTCGTTTCTCGTCGCACCATCGGTCGGTCGTTGGTCGTCGGAAGAAGACTATTGTTGTCTCTCGCCGTTTACGGCGAGATCGTTGTTGGTGAGACTGCAATTTTTGTATCTCGCATGTGATTGTGGGAAAAACGTCAAAGCGTTTTTTTCCTTCGATTTTCCATTTTTTTTAATTATTTTCGCGATCGATTTTATATCTCCCGACTCAAACATCTTCCCCAAAACACCAGAACCAAAAGCAGACCCAGAAGCGCGCGAGAGAAAGAGAAACCGCACAAACAACGAAGAAGACGAACGATGATGAAGACGGCGTTCGTCGCGCGCGCGTGGTTGTTCTTTTCGCTCGCGGTGTTCGTCGCGAACGAATTCAAACCGTTTCCGCTCGCATCGATCCTGGGAGTTCCCGAGGACCACGCGAGAGACGCGTGGATTACTTTTTGTGCGATTTTACTGCCGATTGCGGTCATCGGGAACGAACGGAGAAAAGGGGGAGACCAGATGGAGTCGAAGTCGAAGACGCGGATATCGAAAGTCAAAGTGTTCGTCGTGTTGCAGGCGATGAAATTTTGGTACGTGTTTCGGAAAGTGCATGGAAGCATGCCGTGGGTATTATACAGGCAAAGAAAGTTGGAGATAGAGGCGGAACTAGAATCGGAAATGCGTTCGTTCGTGGCGAAAGCGTTCGATGGGAAGAATATGGGAGTGTGGTCGAAACAGAAGCACAAAAATGCGAGACGAACGATGCTCATTTGGCGTCGGTCGCGCGAGGTGGTCAACGGGTACGAGGAAAACGCGAAGAAGTTAAGAAAGGAAGTGGAAGACGTGAAGTTTCCAGAAGATATGATGATTGGCGGCGATAGAGAGAATTGTTTGAGGAGGTATTTGTCGAGTACGAAAAATAGCTCGGATGTGGGCGCAGCGAAGAGGATGATGTTGAACTCAATGGAGTGGAGAAAGAAGATGAAGCCGAGAGAGTGTTTGAGGAGGTGGACAATGAAGGAGAAGGATGGGGGGATGAGTGAGTCAGAGAAGAAGTTACACATGGCGCATCCGCGCATGACTGTGTACACGACGCACACGCCGTTAGGGATTCCAGTGTGCTGTTTCCGCGTGGGGGATGCGACGAAGACGATGATGTCGATGTCCACCACCGCGTACAATAGCGAGGGCAAAACTAGTAACAATAACAACAGAATTAGCAGCAGCGAACGATTGTCCAATGACAGCCGAACAATCATCATGAAAAATTACGGGATGTTCTTCGCGTATCTAACGAACATCGTCTTTCCGAATTTAAAAAACCGAGACGCGGTTATCGTCCACGACAAATGCGTGATCATCATAGACGCCTCGAGAGACAGCGCGATGAAACTTAGAGATGGTAAGCAGATGAAAGCAAGACAACGCGTGGAAATGTTCAAAGACACGATGCTCTTTCTTCGAAGACAGTACCCGGATTTAATTTATAAGATATATGTCGTTAACGCCAGTTTAAACGTCAGAGTCTTTTGGCACGCCCTCAGCGGTTTCTTAGACAGTCAAATGAGCAAAAAAGTCACCATGTTTGGACGCATAACCGGTGAGAAGGGTTCCCAAGCCGCGTTCGAGGAAATCGTGGACGTCTTTGGTGGCATCGAGCGAACCCCAATTTTTCTTGGCGGCACGTGCGAACGTAAGCTGAGCGAGTGCGGCCCGTGGGCAGTGCAAGATTTACACTCGGACAATTCATTTAGAGGATGGGAAAGAGAAGACGAAGAGGACGAGACACAGAAGAATAAGAACGCAAACGTTTCGCCGTTACGCGTAACTGGCAGTGTCATCTACCGTAGCGCGAAAAGAGTGGCGAGCTTTGTGGAGAGCCCCAACTACGAAAGAAGAAAGAGTTACGTCCGCGAATACACGTAGGATTATTTGCAAACGCTCCTTGATGATGTCTGCGAAGAAACGAAATGATTAGAAGTATACACGCGCATGCGCCAGCAATTAGATGTACCGAAATAGCCTTTTTATGAGAGACCTTTTATGGCGTTGTTGTAATACGCACGCACATGCGCACATAGGCACATAGGCACAGGCACATAGGCACACACACACCTCCGCGTTCGAACGAATTTTAACGAGGGAAGGAAAAAGAGAACACACATTTTTCCCCATTTTTATACCAAAAACACCACCAAAAACAACTATAACTATGCTTCTTCGACGGGTGATTATCCTTCATCTCTGCTTCGCGCTCGCTTCAGCCGTTCGGGTTGCATTCATTGCAGATACTGGCGTGGGCAATGACAACCCCTCGAGCTCTTGGGTGGACTATCTCGGGTAAGAAATACACTTAACTTATCTATTTTTTCCCGTATATTTTTGTGATCTGAATGAAACTCTCGCTGTTTAGGAACGTGCAAGGCTCGCCGTATAAGATCAACGGACAAACCTGCTACGATCACGCCGGTCAACCATGTAAACTGTACTCGCGCGCGCGAGATGTCGTGCGTTTGGCTAAAGAGTCTGGGGCAGATTTGGTGCGTAACTACTTATTTATTTATTATTTATTTATTTATTTTCTTGGACTGTACGATTGACGTGTATTTCTCACCGTGTCTTCATATCTAGATTGTTCACGCCGGCGATTTGGATTACGAATCCGCGCCGAAGATGTGGGTAGAGTTTTTGAAAGAAACCATGCGCGGTCAAATTGAATTTTTAGCAGCCAAGGGTAACCATGATGCAGACGGATGGGATGGAGTCAGCTATCTTTGGAGCGGGAGCGAAGGGTACCAAAAGCTTTTGGAAAGCTACGGCGTTCCGAGAGGCGCGAAGTGTAAAGGGCAGTACGGAGTAGACATGAGTTGCGAATATAAAGGTATCTTGTTCGTTATCTCTTCGGTCGGTGTTGAAAGAGCCGGGGAAAGCAACCAAATCAACCAGGATCACTATTGGCACTTAGAAAACAACTTGAAAAACTCCAACGCTCGATGGAAGATTTGCGTGTGGCACATGACTATGGAGAAGATGCAGGTGTCTTACAAAGGCGATTCAACTGGATGGGCCGCGTATGAGATTTGCAGAAAATATGGCGCATTTATTGTCGGCGGCCACGCGCACGTGTATTCGCGAACTCGCGAAATGTCGCGGTTTGGAACGAAAAATTATGGCTTCACCCGAGAAGATTTGAGGTGGTGGAACGCACCTGATGACGATCAAATTTATCTATCAAGTGGCGAAAACGGAACAACTGGTGTTGCAATCGTCGGTATCGGCGGATACAAGAATGAGGCGTGCTTGAGGAGCGGCAATTTTTGGAGCAAAATATACTCCACCAGGTGCGACCGTTGCTCTGGGTGCCATAGGGCTCCAAATGCGAATAAGTTTGGTACTCTAATTTGCGATTTCCCCGAGTTTGGCCCATATGCGCGTGCAATGTGCTGGTTAGCGACTACGCCTCGCCAGGGCGCATCCAACGCCGAATTTCAAGCCGCCGTCCGCAACCGCAATCCAATTGACAGATTCACCTTAATTGCTGGCAAACGTCCGAATGATAAAGGTGTCTCCTCCAGGGCTTCATCGGACGACACCAAAAACGATAGCCGTCAGTTTCTACAGCGTCATGGATTGCGCATTATGATGGATTGCTTTGACAAAGAGCCGCGCGATGAATACAGCTGTAACGACCGCGCCAACTGGAACCAATGTAACGACGCTTGGATTGTCAGAGATAACTATTGCGCGAAAAGCTGCAAACGGTGCGGCCCGGAAAGCCCGGAACAACCAACTCCTCCAAGATCTGTGCAAGAAGAACTCGCTTTAGATCGAGCATTTGAGCAATTTGACACGAATCGCGACAGTTTCATCGATTTCGATGAGTGGGAACAACTGTACTATATCACAAGACCAGGCGCTATGGACGACGAAGTCGAAAGAGTGGAACGAGTGGAAGGGCAGTTTATCAACGCCGACTCGAACGGTGATGGGAAGGTTTCCAGAGGACGCTTTGCAGTCTTGTTGGAAGAAGATATCAAACCGTAGAAGACTCGTATCGCTGTGTAGTCTTGTTGGAAGAACACAGGTAGCAATAGAGTCTATCGGAAAAGTTTTTGTAAATATTTTTTCATCCCTTTATCTTTCTCTCTGTTCTCCATTTTCCCCTATTTTAAGAGTACGCTTCATATGCGTGTCTGTATATATATACATAACAGTTGAGGAATATAATCATGACACACTCGTATTCTATATCTGCATTTTGTCGCACGCTTAACCATCGGCAGAACAATAGTTTTATGAATACGACGCCACCATCTTCGTCGTCTTCTACATCTAATTTGCACCGCCGCCGGCATGGGAGACCTTTTGGGGAAGCAATGAAAAAGTCTGCGGCGGCATCAGCGGCGTCCAATGGCAACGACGTGTTCCTGGTTAACTTTGACGACGACGAATTAATGCACTTGCAAGATTTGCTGAAAGACATGAAAGAAGAGTACGGGTTAAACTCGGACGTTTCCGCGGTTTTAGTTGACGAGAGCAATTGTTTTTTAACGGTCGATGGCAAAGAAACGAACGAAAAGAGGCGAACGCCGTACCCGGAAAATTGCCGGTGCGTTCTACTGAACGGCGATAACACGAAACGACTGATGCCTGAATTAAAAGAAGCGATGATTGATATGGGGTTTTTGCCGTCCATTTTTGGCACGTTTACGGAGAAGAATAAGGACAAATCGATCGTGAATTGTGCGAGGCAAGTCATCGCGGCGCACGAGAGGTATTGGAAGTTGAGAGGGACAGAGGATGATTTGATTGTATCGGATGAAGACATAGGCGCAGAGAATGACGATGGTAGTGAAGACACGACGGATGATATGATAAGCACGTCATGGCCGGATGGAGAGGATGGAATATCGATATTCAATCCAGGGAGCGTCTCGATCGCCATGAGTTTAGCACTGGATCGAGCCGACGTTGGGTCATCCACCAGTGCAGGTGGAATCCGAAGCGATGCCTCCAAGATTGTCGTTTTAGACAACGTGGTATGCGAACCGTTGAGAAGAGACTTGCTTAAGGAAATGTGTGGCGATCAAGAAACGAACGGTTTTGATGCTATGGTCGCATCCGAACCTCCGGAGGGATTGTGGTCGAGAGATACGTACGATACGTTGGACACCGATTCGCCGTCGACGTCAGAGCCTTCGTTAAATAGCCCCGACGCGCGGAATACGTCATCCTGGGGCTTAACTGAAGATCATCTCGCAAAAGTTGCACGTTCATTCGCTGTAAAAACGCTTCGTGCGAGAATTCAACGCTTATACCCAGAGTACGACGTACTCCCAATGTCCGCCGATAGTCTCGAACCCGAAGGTATACCCGGTTCATGGGGTGGGTTACGAATAAAAACAGCCGTCGGGAACGCGGCAGTTAACGGTGAAGATTTCTCGTGGCACTTAGACATGGACCCGAGTAGCGTCGATCCAACTTCTCCATGGGCCGAGAGGTTTGGTTTGTACGTGAACAGAGAACGAAACAAACCGTTATTCGTTTCCGCTTTGGTATACTTGAACCCAAATGTTTGGCCAGCCTCGTATGATGCCGAAACTATGTTCTTAGATCCAGGCACTGGTACTGGCGTTTTCGTTCGCCCGCAACCCGGACGCGTCGTTCTCATGGACCAGGACGTCGTCCACCGAGTCTCCGCGCCTTCGAAAGCCGCCGGAGTGCCTCGATACTCGCTCGTTTTAAAACTCGTTTTCCACCCAAAAGTCATGATACCAACCACTGGAAAAACAGCCGAATCAGAAGGCTTCGACGGAATCACCCGTAAAGATTGGGGTGAACCCGTCCTCTTCGGCTCTGCCGCTGGATTTGACGTCTACCCCGATGACTGTTTTTTGGACGACGACCAACGCTACGAGGACGAGTTCGGCGATGACTGCGACCCGTACGAAGAGGACTGCGAAGGCCACGAAAACTTTTATAAAAGCATCGAAGACGACGACGAAGGGGAAGACGCTCGTTAATCATTGGGTTCGCGGAGGAAATCGCGGAGAGAAAGAAAGAAAGAAAGAATAGTGCTTGTAATAAAATCGAGATGTGCGAATATTTTCGTTTTCGTCTTCATCCACCCAATGTCATTTTTGCCAACGAGTTCGTATCTAAAAAGAGAAAACTTCAAAAACGAAGCGCGCGCGCGCATACCGAGAGAAAAAGGAACGAGGACAAACAGAATCCAACTCGAGAGAATAAGAGGGTCAGGATGGCGACGAGCGCGACGTCTTTGCTTCTTTCTGTCGGATCAATGCGAAGCGCTCTTTTTTCGTCGTCGACAACATCGCGCGATGCAGTCGCTTCTTCTTCATCTACGTCATCGAGTGGTTTCGCGCGCGCGAGTAAAAAGATGCTCTCGTCGGCCCAAAGACGAACAGGAACGAACGTGCGAGGGTCTGTTGACACCAATACGAACAAGGAGAATTGTCGGAAGAGAGTGGTCGCCTCCTCGATGCCATCATCATCATCATCATCATCATCATCATCATCATCAGAAACGAAAAGCGAAGCTGAGAAATTTAGCGAAAACATCGTTTTAGAAAAAGAAGAAGAAGAAGAAGAGTCGATATCGACGACGAGGAAAACATCGAATACCATCGACGAAGAGAAAGTCGCCGACTTGACGAAGAAGAAAGAAGAACTCAAACAAAAACAGATGGAAATGCAAAGAGCAATCGATACGGCATACGAGTCGTTGTTTGAAGGCGTATCGATGGCGGATGCGGAAGAAGAGATGGGGAAAGAGGAGAACGAACTCACCGCGGACGTTTCGGACGCATTCGTGGAGGATTTCCCGATCACTACAGAAAAGAAGTTTAAGAACGTGTGCGAAATAAGTCCAAAAGTTGGCGAGACTCTATTGAAAATCGCCAGCGAAGATGGGAAGAAGTATTTGCAATTCCAAAAAGTGATACACGCGAGCAAAGGGACGTTAGCGAGAGTATCGAACGAGTTGGAAGCGAACGAGTTGGCATTATCGACGGCTGCGAGAGGTGGGAGAGGTTTTTTGTCCAGACCTGAAAAACATGAACAAGACACAATTGAAGAAGGGATATCGATCGACGATGAAGCGCTTTACCTATCCTCGAAGAAAACGAAGATTGTATTGATTTCTGGATTTGAGTCGTTTAATGTGCGCTTGTATAAAAAAGTGTCCAGGAATTTAAAGAAGCGTTACCCATCGATCACTTTGTACGTTTTCTCCGACCGTGATATTACTGGAAAACGCCGAAACGAACTCGAGCGCGCTTTGGACGACGCCGATGTCTTTTTTGGCTCTTTACTTTTCGATTACGACCAAGTCGAATGGCTGCGAGAAAAATTGGAAAAGATCAAAACGAAGTTTGTCTTTGAATCGGCGTTAGAATTGATGTCAGAAACGAACGTTGGGACGTTTGAAATGAAACCCGGGAAAGACGGCGCCAAAGCTGGTCCACCACCAGCGGTGCAGAAAATCCTCAAGAAGTTTGGCAGTGGCAAAGAGGAAGATAAATTGGTTGGATATTTGTCATTTTTAAAAATCGGTCCGCAATTGTTGCGCTTTATCCCGGGCGAGAAAGCGAAAGATTTGAAGAACTGGTTGACAGTTTATGCATATTGGAACCAAGGCGGCGAGAAGAACGTGGAAGAGGCGTTTTCGCATATCGCGCGCGAATACCTGGGTGCGCATGACGTTCAAGAAGACGAAAAGGAAAAAGAAGAAGAGAAAATAGCCGCCTCTCCGGGTGACTTTGTGAAAGATTTGCTGTTGAAACCGTTGCGCAAATCTGTTCCACTTTTAGAAGGCGGGTTAAAACCGCTCGTGGAAACTCCTGCGTTCGGATGTTACCACCCGCTACTCAAAGAACAAAATCAACCGTACCCAGAAACCATCGATGAATACAAACGTTGGGCGGCATTGAACAATCTTCCGACCGCCGAGGCAGATCCAACAAAACCAGTTGTGGCGGTGTTGCTCTATCGCAAACATGTCATCACGGAACAGCCGTACTTAGCTGAACTCATTCGCGGTTTAGAACAATCTGGAGTTGTCCCAATTCCATGTTTCATCAACGGCGTCGAGGCGCACACAATTGTCCGCGATAAGCTAACGTCCTCCCACGAACAATTCAATAGGAACAATTTAGGCATAGTCGATGTGGACTCGTTGAAACCGGACGCGTGTAAGGTAGATGCCATTGTTTCCACTGTCGGTTTTCCGCTCGTCGGTGGCCCAGCCGGGTCGATGGAAGCCGGAAGGCAAAGTGAAATTGCGAATAAAATTCTGAAGGCAAAGAACGTGCCATACTTTGTCGCCGCACCACTGTTGATTCAAGACATCGCAAGTTGGTGGGAGTCAGGAGTAGGTGGGCTGCAATCGACAATTTTATACGCGTTACCAGAATTAGATGGTGCCATCGATGCCGTGTCTTTGGGCGGTCTGTGCGGCGATGACATTTTCTTGGTCAAAGAACGTGTGTATGCGTTGTCCAATCGAATCAAGAAATGGCATGCTTTGAAACAGAAAGAAAATAAAGATAAGAAAATCGCGATGACTTTATACGGTTTTCCGCCTGGCGTTGGCGCAACTGGTACGGCAGCTTTGCTGAACGTTCCAAAATCAATCGACGAAACGTTGGCGACGTTACGCAAAGAAGGGTACGATTTAGGCGTTAAAGAGGGCGAACCGTTACCGACGGGCGAGGCGATTGTATCGGCTTTGCGCAACCTCGAGGAAGTTTCTGCAATCATGTTAGGCGCGCAAAAAGGTGGCGAACAGGCGCTCTTGAAAACTAGAAGAGACATCGCAAAGATTAAAAGAGAGGAGGAAAAGGAAGGCGAAAGCGACGAATCATCACCCAAAGGCAATGTTTTGAGTCTACCGGACAACACGCTCCAACCAGCAGGGATGGACGTTTCGCCGTCGACGCTTCGTAAATGGCTCTCCTTTCCAGCTGATTGGGGACCGAACGAGTGGGGTCCATGTCCACAGTTACCGCCGAACGATATTTTAATTCGTCGAATGGAAAAGGCGTGGGGGAATCTCGAACAGTATCGCGGATTAAATACCAACGCTTCGGGATTCAACGTTGCTGGATTCCAACTCGGCAACGTCTTCATTGGTGTCCAGCCGGCGTTGGGTGTCGAAGGCGATCCAATGCGATTGTTATTCGAACGCGATTTAACCCCGCATCCACAATACGCCGCGTATTACAAGTACTTGCAGTACAAATTCCAAGCTGACGCCGTTTTGCACTTTGGTATGCACGGTACCGTAGAATGGCTTCCGGGATCGCCTCTGGGCAACACTGGTTTGTCATGGTCAGAGCAATTGTTAGGCGCTATGCCGAACGTGTACGTATACGCCGCAAACAATCCTTCAGAATCTATCGTGGCAAAGCGACGAGGATACGGTGTCATTGTGTCGCATAATGTCCCCCCGTACGGCCGCGCAGGTTTGTACAAGCAAACGGCAGAGTTGCGCGAGCTCTTGAACGAATACCGCGAATCGCAACAGTTGCAGAAATTCGGCGATCGAAAGCTTCGAGGCATCGTCGCGAATCAAGCCGCCATGGCGCAGTTAGATAACGACGTTCCGTGTTATTCCATGGAAACGAACGAACTACTCAGCGTAAATGCGAACGATGCCGAGAATGTTTGGTCCGACGAAACGTTTGAAAACTGGGCAAACGCATTGAACGAATATTTGTTCGTGTTGGAGAACCGATTATTTAGCGAAGGTTTACACGTTTTAGGGAGACAACCGGACGCGGAACAATCGGAACGATATTTGGACGCGTACTTTGGCGAGGAGATGACGAAGTTAGAGAAGCGTATAGTTGCATCGACAACGTTTGAACACGCGGCTGAGATTTCTCGCGCTCAGACAGAAGACGATGAGGTAGAAGTCGACACTCCTGAGCTTGCAGCGATTAAAAAACAGCTTGATAAGCAATTCGATATCCCGACTGGCTATTCGGAAAAACTTTCCGAAGCGATTACTATTAAAAGTCTTCTACAACGTAACGACGAAGAGTTGGATGTAGGTTTAGTCAGCGCGTTGAACGGCGATTGGGTCCAGCCGGCCGCCGGAGGCGATTTGCTCCGGGACGGACCGGGCGTTTTACCGACTGGAAGGAACATCCACGCTTTAGATCCATATCGTATGCCGTCTAACGCC
>Ga0208277_1002008_pt1 | contig 11732 bp, 11 predicted proteins | sample ETNtaG_5_FD_185782 | JGI IMG/M metagenome (GOLD analysis project Ga0208277, IMG submission 185782) | Marine microbial and viral communities from oxygen minimum zone, Eastern Pacific Ocean - ETNP201406SV205 (SPAdes) (version 2) | ecosystem: Environmental > Aquatic > Marine > Oceanic ...
CGACACCCCCCCCCTGACACCTGATGCCTGAAAAAAGAACAAAACTCCGTAATTTCACAAAATCTCTCCCTCTCGTCGAAAAAAAAGGGGCGGTGAAGTCTCTCTCTTTTCTTCTTCTGTCTCCTATCGACGCCCCATTTTCTTCTTCTCCTTCTTCTTCTCTTTCTTCTTCATACTCCCACTCCTACTGCTCCTACTGCTACGTAAGTGCGCATCATCAATACGCATTCATTTAACTCGCGCGCGCTCGGGGTAGTATTCGTACTCGTATCAGTGAAAGATGGCTTTTTGTTCTTCTCTCGCGACGTTGGCTGCGCCGCGTTCGAACAAAAAATGTAACAACAACAACAACAACAACAACAAAATCAGTCGAAGACAAAGAACCACAGTAATGGCATCTTCTTCGTCAGAGGCTGGAGGAGATGGATTAATATTACAGCGCGGTGAAGGAGAATCAAACGCGTTCGATTCCATCGCCATCGGATCGCCAATCGTGAAATATTTCCAAAGCGATAACGACACCGAACGGTGGGTGATGTGGTACACAGGGAGACGAGAAGTAGGCACGAGCGGGAATAATAGCGACGAAAATAAAAGAGACCAAATAACAGCATCAACGTTTGGACACGATGAATCGTTAACGTCTGGAGAGATTGGTATTGCCGTTTCCGAAGATGGTATCGTTTGGAGACGAGGCGGGTCACCAACGGAAACGTACCGAACTGGTGGCGACGCAGAAGGTTTTGAAAATCTCTCAGTGGACGTAGGCGCAGTGTTGTATCCAAACAATGAAGATTGGTGGGTTTTTGATACCTCTCACGTCTCCGTCGGAGACGTGCATATGATTTCCTCCGGTAACGTCTCCGGCGGTGCCAGTGGGGGTATTTATTGGATGTATTACCAAGGCGGTGATAAAGAGGAAGTCGACGGCGTTGAAGGTGTGCGCACGAGACCGGGATTGTGTCTCTCGCAAGACGGGAGAAACTGGGCAAGAATCGAGGGTGAACATCACACACACGCAGTTTTTGACGTCGGAAATGAAGGTGAATGGGACGAGCTGTGCATCCGAGACCCGAAGCTTTTATTAGCGGGACCGAAAGATATGCGTTTGTTTTATCACTCCATCGACAAAGTGACAAATATTTTTAGAATTGGCGTTGCCAATTCCAAAGATGGGTTTCAATGGCAAAAGAATTCCAGCGGATTTATTTTAGACGCCGGACCAGAAGGTTCCATTGACGATTTAGGCGTCAAATCACCCTGCGTGGCCAGAATTGGAAGAAATGAATACATCATGTTTTATGAAGCATTGAGTTCAAAACACCCGGGGAAATCCACCATTTGCGTCGCGAAATCCCAGGATGGGATCAAATGGGAACGCGCTTCAGCCCCTGCGCTCGGCTTTGGTGAAGACGGCGCCTGGGACGAAGGCGGAGTTGGACGACCGTACGTTGTTCCCATGGCGGAGAACAAGTTGCGATTATACTATGAAGGCCGAAGCGCCGCGAACGGTCTCGGAGTCGGTATTGGTTTAGCCGTGAGCATTGGTGATGACATGTTTAGTTTCGTCCGTCGTAAATCCGTCATGACGGCTGCTTAGATTTAATAAGATGTATGTGTGTATGTAATTAACATCTGCATGACGATTTAGCGCTAATATGTTCATTAACAATTCTTACAGAATCATTTTTTTTGTTCGTTGTGCCTCTCTCGTTTTCAATCAAAATTCTTCCTAAAATCGCAATAAATAAAGCGCTTCTTGTGAGAGCACACTTGTATCAATGCACTACGACGCATAAAAGGAGAGGGAGGAGGAGAAGAAGAAGAAGAAGAAGGAAGAAGGAGAGAGAGAGCACGTGGGTTGTGAGATAAAGAGAGCAGACAGATAAAAAAGATGTTGCCAACCATGGCGCCATCGTCTTCCTCCCCAAAATATCGTTCTCATCATGGAGGAGGTGGAAGACACTCCTCTTCTTCGAACAGCATACATCCCAAAGTGCTTCTTTCTTATGCGTTTCTCCTCTTCGCCTACTATTTCATCTTGGGTGCGAAAGATTCCCGAAGACGCTTGTTTCGCGCTTTGGGTGTGCTCTCTGACGAAGACTTGAAAACGTTGAGCAAAGAAGAGTTGCTAAAGCGAGACTCCTCTTCCGTTTGGGACAAACATTTCAATCGAGACGAAGTGCCGAAAGAACAATTCGCGGTTGGTCTTTTTCTAGAGTATTTAGAAGATCGACGGTTGAACTTAAATCGAGGACGGGCAAGAGCTTTATCGTCTTTCTTTGATTTGAACAACGACGGTATCGTGACAAGGAACGAGTATGGCGAGTTTATACGAAAGTTTTCGCACACGAATTCCGAAGGCGGAGGCGACGATAAAAAATTGTTGAAAGCGGCGTTATCGGAGGCGACGAGAACGATTCAGTCGAGAAAAAGTGGAAATAATGCTGGCGAAGGCGGGAGAACCGGGTCGTCCAACAGAGGGTGTGCATTACATTTGGACAGAAAGAAACGAGAGTATTTAGAAATTTTAGAGTCGGGTGACTTGCAATTCGGCGGCACCGCGCCGTTTACGATTGAATTGTGGGTGAAACCAAAACGGACGTCGGAGAAAGCCGTCTTAGTCTCCAAATACGATCGTGGGAAATGGGGTCAATATTTCGTGCAGTTGCAACGAATAGGTGACAGCGACGAAATGGAGGTGTTTTTCCATCGAGAGGTTGCGCCATGGGGACAAAAAGCCGGCACGATTCCTTTACACGCGTTCACGCACATAGCGTGTTCCTATGGGAACGGCATCTCCTCTATTTATATCAACGGAACCTTAGCGTCCTCCCAAAAAGAAGCCGGGCAGGACCAAAACCCGGAAACGCCGGTTTTAATCGGAGCGATGCTGGAAAAAGGCGAACCGATTGATTTTTACGACGGTGTTTTAGACGACGTGCGAATATGGCGCGTCAGTCGTAGCCAGTTGGACATTCGAGAATCCATGTTACTTTCCTTGTCTGGAATGGAAACCGGGTTAGAGGCGTATTGGGAGTTCAACGAGTGTTTAGGAAAACACGCGAAAGAAAAAACGGGGGAGAGTAAACACGACGCCAAACTCCATGGAGGTGCGTGGACGACTTCCTCGATTAAGTTCAAGAGTTACCAAGAAAGCTTCGGGTGTAAAGACACGCATTGCTGAGGAGAGTGACAGTGATGCTGAATAGGATTTTATATATAGAGATGAATAAGTAGCGATATATAGATTTTGATTCTAAGTCAAATATTAGCCAATTTCGTAAAATAATGAGTTCGTAAAGAAGGAAATACAGATTACACAACTACACATCATCGTTCCTCACAAAAGAAAGAACACTCGCACTCGCTCGCTCGCTCACCTTCAATTATCTCCGTCCATCCATCATGCCACACCAAAGTCTCGCCACGGCGATGAGAATCGCTTCGTCGCAGAAAACTTCATCTTCTTGTTCTTCGTTGACGACCGTGAGGCACACTACGTTCTCTTTTTACAACAGGAAGATATCTTCCCGAAGAAGAAGTAGTACTCGTACATTTATATCCGCATCGAATGACAAGCCAGCAGTGGTCATTCTACCCGGTTTAGGGAACGCCACGGAAGATTACGAAGAATTTAAGGAAGAGTTATCCTCTCGAGGCTTTGTGGCCACGTCTATTGCTCAAGTCGCTCGACCGGATTGGTTGCGCAACGCCGCTGGTATCGTCAAGCCTTCGTATTGGCAAGGAACGCTCAAACCGAGACCGACAGTAGATTGGTATTTAGAGAGAATCAACAATGCCATCGAAGAGGCTAGAAATGCGAGTGAGAATAAGGATGAGGTGGTTTTGCTCGCACATTCAGCCGGTGGGTGGTTATCCCGAGTATATTTAGAGTCAGAAGACTACGCGAATGCAAAGTGGGTGTCGAAGGTAATTTCTTTAGGAAGCCCTCTGAACGCCGTACCGTTGGACGTACCTGGTGTGGTGGATCAAACCAGAGGCATATTAACCTACGTCGAAGCGAACTGTTTATCGCCGAAATCGTTGGGAATTGAATGGATTTGCTTAGCCGGAACGTATAAAACGGGCGTAAAAGAGTTCTCTCGCGAACGTTTTTCTGATTTTATCATTGGCCAAGGCTACAAACAAGTCTGCGGCACGGCTGATGCACGAGGCGATGGAATCACTCCAGTAGAATCCGCGCAGTTGCAGTTAGAAGGGGTGGAAAATATAATCTTGGAAGGTGTCTTTCACACCCCTGTCGGGTCGAATAATGAAGACAGACCGTGGTACGGCACAAAAAGAATTCTCGACATGTGGGTGTCCAAAATATGACGGTGTTGATGTATGTGCAAGTTTAGATTTCTAGTATTATCATACGTAGTTATTCAACGTCTTCTGTTATTACAACGAGTAAGAAAGAGATTGTTCCTCTCTCTCTCTCTAACATATTATTCTATTCGGATCATTTTTTTGTTTTGCTTTCTTTTATGAGTGTGATTGTGTGTGGCGAGTAGTGAGCACGGCGCACAACTCTTCCACTTCCAAATTTTCCAAGAAAAAGAAAAGAAACTACTTAGAACAATAATCTAAAGTCTCTTCTTCTCCCCGTTGACGATGGTATACACCGCGGCTTGGTAATGTTTGGGCGTTTTCGGATCTTGATCATCCAACTGCGACTCGTTGTCGTCCTGTGGTCTCCTCCTTTTTTCTCCAGCCTTTGATAACAAGGAGAAGGAAGAAGAAAAAGAATGGATTAGTCAAGTTTTGGTCTTCTCTTTCTCTTTTACGAAAGAACGAGGGCAAGCCGTCCAGAGGGCAAAAATTACGGGAAGACGTGGTGCGTTCTGAACCCTCCTCCAGATTGGAACGAACGCGTAAAAATCGAATCGAGCGCAAACGCAGAGCGCAAGTAAAAACGTTTCTTACCTTGCGCCAATCGTCGTTTAAAATCAACTTCCCATCGATGGGTTTACCTCCAACGAAAATCGAAGCCGTCATTTTGAAAACGAATTCGAACGAATCCCGCCGAAAGGGAAACAGAAAATTCTCTCTTTTTTTTCCCGACGGACAGTCCTTTATAACGCGTTGCAAACCAAGATCTGTTCGCGGGCGAACACAAGAGTGACAGAGAGTGAATTCGCAGGTGGGGTGGGGTGATTTCCTCCTTTAGTTGTTGCTGTGAAAAAGAACAAACGTTCGAGAGAAGAATGACGATTTTTCAGGAGGGAGCCGTCAATATAAATACAAAAGGAGAAAAACGTCGAGCTCTAAAAATTAGGGTACAGGTACGTATAAAAGTAAATTCCTTCCTCCTAAATTCTTCCATTTTTGTTCTCACTGTAACTTTTTTTATGATTACAAACAGATGTATTTATTGTATGGTGGTACAAATGCAAAGCGCTTATTCGATGACTCTTCTCCCTTCTTCATCTCTTAACACTGGTCATCCTTTGAAAAAAGTACTGCTTGTAGTCGTCGAAATTATCCTTATCGTTCTGCGAGTACAGGCGTAAACTGTGAACACGCTCCATCATGTGCTGGCGCAACTTCGTCACCGTCTCGGCGCGACTGGCGTTATAGGCCGCGTGTCTTGGGTTAGTCGAGCAGGAAGAACGTATCCACTCGATCATTTGCGCAAACTCTTTTTTACATCTCCGTTTCAAGATGATTTCAGGTGCCATGGCTGACTTTCGCTCTTTGTTTTGTTGTTGTTTGCGGAGCTGCTTTTCTGCTGCTAAGGCCTTGGCCAAAACCCGTTCTCGTTCGCGCTTTTGCGAACGCTTCTCTTGCGGTGGATGCCAGATATCTACGCGTCTCGGATTCGTTCGCGTGGTCTGCCAGACGTTGTAGTAATACGAAACAATTTGGGACATGGTTTTATTCGGTAACAAAGGCTTCATTGGACGTAGGTTGTCGCAATTTTTCGTCACATGTTGGGCAAAAATGTCGCGCTCTTCTTCGCTCCAAGCATTGGCAACGACGATACCCATGTCATGAAAACCGAACGATGCTTGAACATGTAAAGAATCCCCGATTTCACGTTTGAATTTTGTGCGCGCTTCGGCTATATTCTCGGGAGGAACACGGACGATTCGAATAACCTCTTCTTCTCCGCGAGCGTTAATGAATGCGACTAAGTCCGGATCTTTGACTTCTTCTCCTACAGTTTCTGTTTTTACTGCCACCGCCGCAGCTGCCGACGCGTCGTTACTATCTATTCCAGCTTCCGCTGTTGCCTTTGTTGTTATTCCTGCCGTTTCTCTTCCTCCTCCAGTTGCTACTCCTATTACTTCTATCTTCTTTTTATCATTCTCACTCAATGCCAAGCGCTTCGCCGCATTTTCCTCTTCCTCCACGGGTTCGCGACTCTTCGAACGCCTTCGCGGACTTTTCCTTGTCGGTGAGCCAGTATTATTATTGTTATTCATGTCATTATTCGGCGGCCAAAACCGCACGCCAAGCATCTGCGTCTCCTTCTCCGTAAAATGTTCCAAGTTGTCCACGATTGCCCTTTTCACCTCTTCATCGAATTCTGGCACGCGCGCTTGGTACTCGTCTCCAACACGTATAATTGCCGGTTTCGCCGGTTGCCACGCCCTCGTCATCGGGGATGAGAACATCTTATCCGACTCTTCCACCAACGTAAAATCGTGTAAGCCAGCCGCTCGAAATGCCTTCTCCTTCCCTCTCGCGCCTCTTCGCGGTCTGTGCGCTTCGCCTTCTGCGGTGACCAACTTGAACCGCAAACACATCTCCCGGTTCCTTCGTTCCAGTTGTTCTTCTTGCATTTTCACTTGGTCGTCGATAATTGCATCTTGATTGACAAGCATTCTACCTGGTTTCGTGGCAACTCGGGTGAGCCATTGGTATAGTTGCTCGCACTGTTGTTTTCTCATCTGTTTTTTTTCCTCCTCCTCCTCTTTTTCCTTCTCTTCATCGTTCGAAGGCGAAGGCGTTCGGGGCTCATTTTCCGCAGACGGCGACGGCGAGGACGGGGATTTCTGTTTCGTTTCGTTGCCCATCTCGTCTTCTTTTGCCACTCTTCTCTCCGGAGACGCTCGTCTGTTGCTCGTCGTCGTCGTCTTCCGCTCTTTTTCCGAGACCTCTTCTTCTTCTTCTTCTTCTCAAAAGAGGAAGGCCTAAAAAGTCGCACTCAGAAGGTAAGTTCTGGGGCGGAAGAGATAACAGAAAACCAACAACAAAAAATAAAAAAATACAACACCCGACCGGTGGATTTTAAGGACGATTCGACGCTCGGATCTCGGTCGAAACCTCTCGCACTCCGCGGGCCGATGGGGTCTTTTCGACGTTCGCGCGCTTTTTCACCGGCAAAGTTTCGATCGACCAACTCTCTCGTCGCCGGAGCGTTTTTTGGACGAAGGAATTTTGAGAAATTATTTTCGTTCGTCTCGAATTTCTTTTTTTTGTCCCTTTTTTGGGTGTGTGCCCTCTTTTTGTTTTTTTTTATCGAAGTCGATTTCGACTTCGATCCGAAATCTTTTTGGGAGGAAGAGGAGACAAAGGACAAAGGAGGACTCCCAAGCAAGCTTGGGAGGGAGGGAAGAAAAAAACAAAACAAAACACTTTATTTTATAGAATCTGAGAAGCCTTGTCTGTCTGCTCTATAAAAAAAGTAAACGCGCAAAGTGCGAGCAGGTTTCGATACTCTGCGCGCGTGCATCCGTCGAAACAGAGAGTCAGAGAGAACTACTCGAGCATCGGAGAAGAAGAACCGTCGCGACAAAGCGCGACACACACAAACACAGAGGGAGTAACACACATTTTTTAAGAGAGGAGGAAAAAGAAAATGTCGGCAAGCGTATCTACGTCGATGACGATGAAAGCGAGAGTAAACGCTACCACGAAAGCGCACAACAGAACGACTCAACGAAGAAGCGCGATTAAGTGCAACGCTATGGCGATGTTTGTGTCTTCGAGCAGAGTTGGGCGTTCTTTTGGGAGCTTTACGAGCACTACTGACCATGGTTTACGAGCGATGATGATAAAGAAGAGTACAAGCAACAACAATAACAACAAAACAACGACAGAACAACAAAGGAGAAACGCGACGATTACGAAAGCAAATGCAGACGGCGACGACTCATCCGAAGAACCGTCTGCAGCAGATGCTCCTAGCGACGACCCATTCGAATTTGGTTCAAAATCGAAGAAGAGAAGACGACGAGATGGGAAATCTACGAGACGCGCAAAGGTAGCGGTGGACTCGCCCGCCATTGCGGCTGCAAAAGGCGAAGCTGAAAGAACTGTCATCGAGGAGTCCGAGGAATCGTTCTTGAAATTTCTTGGGGTATACATAACAATCATCTTTGCTTTTGGCATCATTCTCGCGTTATCGGCATTTAAGATCTGGCCAGATAGCGTTGATGCGTTCATCACGGATACGCTCTATCCAGCGTTTACTCCATTCGTCGGCGGGTTTCTGGTGTTTTCCTCGATTTACGGTTTGATTAAAACACGAAGCGATCCAGATTCAAAGTCCGGATAGCGATAAGGGAAAGAATCGTCATAGGAGGTTGTTTTTTAAATATGTTGGCAACTAAATTTATATATGTACGTATATATCTCAAGAATACAACTACAACTATCACGACGAGAGCACAGAAGTGAAAACTCTCTCTCTCTCTCTCTAATCTAAATGTGATACAAATTCGAACTTGCGGCGTCCCGCAAAACTTGCGCCGCAATCTTCCTCCCCGAATCCGTCATCATCGTGTGCACTACCTCTTCCACTAATCGATACGTCGTTATTATAAACACGATGGAAAAAAACACCACTTTCCACCCTCGAATTTTCTTCTCTCGATCTAACACGTTGAATATCTCCGTCACGTCCACGTAAATCTCTTTCTTGCTATACAGTTTCAAAGAATACAGCAGAACGGGTAAGTGCATAAAGCACAATCCAAACCGTCTCATCGCGGTCGTGATCACCACCACGACCAAGTGGAACAAAACTTCCGGTTTCACCAATTTGTTAATTCGATTGGCCGTATCGTGAGGGTTCATGAAGTCGTTTTGCAAATCGGTTAAACAGACTAAGATGTACATGTTCATTCCTAATCCCGCGCCGAGGAAGGCGAATAAGGAGAGCCATCCGAGGATGAATGCAATCATGGCGGTATTATTTCTATCTCGCTACTTATTATTTCCGAGCTCTAATTCCTTTACGGACGAAGAAGAGTGTTGTACCTGTTTTTTTTTTATGATGATGATGAAGCGCTTTTTTCTTTCTAACAAACGTCTAAAATATCTTTTTTCTGTTGTTTGCGAACGACCTCATCATTTTAAAGCGGGAGACCAACCAACAAATATCTACTAAAAGAGAGTATTTGCGGAAAAACATTATTTATTCATTACAACTCTTCGTCTCTCGTCTTCTTCGCGATAACCCGTGCCCGCGATACGCGCGCGTAACACGCAACGCGTCGCCCTTTCGAGCGGCCTCTCGTTCGCACACCTGCGCTTTGCCTCTTCCCGCGCTCTCGCGAGGAAAAGAGAGAGAAAATCAAAGAAGAGCGAAAAGAAAAAGAAAAATGAACGCGACAGAAAATCGAGGAGGAGAAGCTCACAATAATAACGACAACACAAAAAACGCGGGAGGGAATTTCCAACGGGCGATTGTCCCCATCCAGGACGTCTCCGAGATTCTCTCGAAATACGATTTCAAAGAGAAGATTGGAACCGGAGGTAAACTACCATTTACGACTACCCTGCAGTTCCTTCTCGGCTTTTGGCTTTTGATTTTAGTATCGGTGGTTGATTTTTACTCCTAAAACTCAATTTTTCCTCTCTCCAAAACTTTAAACACAGGTTTCGCAACCGTCATGCGAGCGATCGAGAAAGATACGGGAGCAGAAGTCGCAATCAAGGTAAGAAATGAATAGTATTACATATAATCGCATATTTTTTACGTTTATAACAAAAAACAGATCGTGGATCGGCAAAAGTACGCCCCGACAGACAAGAGTTACGAGAGAGAGTTTCAAGTGTTGTCGACGTTGTATCACGAAAATATCATAAACTTACGGTGCACGTACGTGACGGAAAAGAACGTTTTCATGGTGACTGAAGTCGTCCATGGGGGAGAATTGTTAGAGGGAATAACCGAGGAAGGGAGCTATTCCGAGGCGGACGCGAGACGGATCATCGTTCAGATTTTAAAAGCGGTGGAGTATTTACACTCGAAGAAAGTCGTCCACCGAGACATCAAGTTGGAAAATATTTTAATGTCCGATCGATCGCCGAATGCGACGGTGAAATTAATTGACTTTGGATTATCTAGATTACCGCAAGATGGTAGCGAGATGAGAACAATTTGTGGATCACCCTTGTACGTCGCCCCTGAAATTTTAGACATGAACTTATCGGATACGGCATATACTCCGGCAGTGGACATGTGGTCCGTCGGCGTGATATTGTTTATTTTATTGAGTGGCTATTCGCCGTTCGATCACGATGACGAAGAGCAGCTCTTTAAAAATATTAAAGAAGGCACGTATTGCATGGACGATCGAATTTGGAGGTATATCTCGGAAGGCGCGAAGGACTGCGTTCGACAGTTGCTCACGGTGGATGTGATGAATAGAATGACTGCCACGCAAGCTTTGCAACACCCATGGATTCGACATAAACACAATCATTACCATCACCATTATCAGAATCATGACGATCAACATAATAATAATAATAATAATAATAATAGTAGCAACGATATTATTTCAAACATGACGAGCGAGACGAACTCGACTGGTTTTACAGATGGAGGCTCGTTGACGTCGAGTATGAACATACAACCTCCCGAGCAAATGCCAAAGGAAATTTTAGAAGAAAAACAGAACCGCTTAAAACAACGATTAGAAAGCATACGCATGATTCGAGAAGAAGAAGCGTTAGCGATGGATATAGCTATGCAGCAAGATAGCGATAACTCCAATCCTTCGAGTTAAAGGAAAAGAAGAACTACGTAATTACGTTTTTGTACTTTTGACAATACGTTTTATACAGCCGCGTATATTATAATAACACGATGATTTACAGTATACAGCTAATAACTATTCCAATCTAGTACTCTGGTAACTCTTTGTTCATGAATTTCTTCTTCGCAAACGCCATCCAAAACTTGTTCATTTTCGTGCCTTCATCTACGTACAAGTGGTCAATCAATCGCAAACCGATTTCTTCGCGACACTGAGTGAGATACGCCTTTAATGTCTCGCCTTCTTGAAACGTTTTCGGGCCGTTAATTATCCCTCCTAATCCAGTCGTGACGTCAAAATGGTCGTGCGCGAACGCGAATAAAAGCTTTGCCCCTTCTGTCATCAGATTTATTTTACTATTGTTAGTGCTATCGCTATTTTGTTGTTGATACTGCTGCGCTTGATGAAGCCTCTTTAAGCACTGCGAGATGTATAAAGTCAAGTAAATCAACAACTTGTCCGCGTCGGATTCGATGGCATATTTCCGAAACAAAACGTTCGGGCGGAAATACTGAATAGCCTCGTCGACGATGTCGAAATCGGTCGTTTTCGGCGCCGGACCTCTGGTTTGCGTTCGCAAAGGAAGTAAAGGGATACCGCAGGAAGACTGAATGGAATCGGGCAATTCAGTAAACGCGGAGTGGTAAACCATTTTTTAGAATGTTCTTATATATAGTGATACGGAGAGGCACGGATGCAGACGACGAAAACTCTTTTTCTCTTCTCTCT
>Ga0208277_1002009_pt1 | contig 11722 bp, 8 predicted proteins | sample ETNtaG_5_FD_185782 | JGI IMG/M metagenome (GOLD analysis project Ga0208277, IMG submission 185782) | Marine microbial and viral communities from oxygen minimum zone, Eastern Pacific Ocean - ETNP201406SV205 (SPAdes) (version 2) | ecosystem: Environmental > Aquatic > Marine > Oceanic ...
GCCTCAGTCGTTTGATCCTTCTTGCAAAATACGTTCCTCAAGATTGAGAAGCGTGAAGGACATCTCTTCGGGAGGTTCGGGGAACTGACTTCTATGAGGGCACCCTTGGTCAAGAATGGCTTCATCGGCTTCGTTCAATACGTACGGATAGGTTTGACATCCTTTGGGCCTGATCTCATACACCGAACACAAACCCTCTGCATTGACATCCGCAGATTCGGTGAGGAGAAACACGCATGCGCGCGTTGAAGATTGATTGAGAAGGGTGAGTGCACCGTTGTTATCAACGGCAAAGTCGGATACTTGCATCCCAGTTCTACGTGCAAGACGGGCAGCCTCAGCCCTGGTAATGGGCATGGTCGTCTCACGACAACACGCCGAACACCCTGTTGGGATGCACGGAAGTTTGCGCGCCATGCCTCTTCCAAGTCACCCGCCTTATTCAAGAAGGGGGGGCGTCTCGGGAGGAATACGGGCGATTAGGGTAGTCTGGATATCCTTCCGGCCTTCGGAGCCGGAGACGGGGGTTCGAATCCTCCATCGCCCGCCATGCATCATGCAGTTGAATTGCCGTTAGCCAGTGCCATCAAAAAGTGGGACCCCCGGGCGAACCCAACCACGGTTGATGTACTCCCCATGACAAGTATAACATGAGAATACGATGCGAGGAAAAGGATCACAGAAAAAGGCCCGATTGGAACGACTGAAGAACGAAATCATCGATTACGTTAGCACTTCGCCTGGCGCATCTGCGGCGGATATTGTCAGCTTCCTATCAAACGATAGGAAAATGCGAAATCACGGCTTGACGACTCGAAAAGTTGGATTGTTTATTCCGCGTCACCTGTCCGAATTGATCGGCTTCCACCTGGACTCTTCAACTGGAAAGCGAATCTACCATCTCGTCGCTTGATGAAGCACCACATTCATGCCGAGGTGCTTCGTGCGCCAACACATGAACTGGCCATCCTCCACTCGATCGGATGCTTTGTTTCCATCTTTCACAGGCACTGAAGGCGGAGCAGTCCCTCAGTTTCCTTCGGGCGAGCCGGCTTGGCGCATTCTTGACCCAGCCCACCCAGAAGGGATTAAATCTCAAATGAAGCGCCTTACTGGAACCATCGCCTGCGATAACCCTGGATTTTTCACATCCGGGGAAGGCATCATCATTGACGCCACGGCGACGGTTGAAGCTGGCGCTTACATCATTGGTCCGTGCTATATCGGCCCTCAAGCAGTCGTTCGTAGCGGCGCTTATGTTCGGGAATTTTCATGGATTTGTGCTGGCGCAGTCGTTGGCCACTCCACCGAGACGAAGCATTCCGTTCTGCTGCCTGGGGCAAAAGCACCGCATTTCAATTATGTTGGAGATTCAATTTTAGGAGCAGATGTCAACTTAGGCGCAGGTACAAAACTCAGCAATCTGCGTAATGACGGAAGCGAAGTTCATGTTCGAATTGAGGGAGAGCGTCTTGGAAGTGGGTTGAGAAAATTCGGAGCTGTATTGGGCGAAGGATGCGCCCTTGGATGCAACAGTGTGACGAATCCTGGTGTTGTTTTGGGATGCAACAACGTGGTATGGCCCAACGTCACAGTCACTGGAATACACGGACCCAATGTTGAACATCGTTGAGGTGAATGTTGTGGTTGTTTCTTACTTTGGCACCGACGGGATACGAGGTGAAACCTCACTTGATTCGGTTGATGAAGAAGATGCAATTTTGGCTTTGACGCAACGACGCACCCTCCATACCTCGTTTATGCGAGTCTTGGGGGAGTCGTTAAGCCATGTCCAATCGCTGTTTCCCGGACAAGGAAATACCGTTGTCGTGGGGTGGGATGACCGCCCGCACAACAATGCTATTGTCGCTGCCCTTACACTGGGACTTCGCCTAAGCGGAAGCGATGTCGTCCATATTGGGCTGTGTGCCACGCCAACCTTGCACGCAGCAGTTCTTCAGAACGATGCTCGTATGGGGTGCATGATTACAGCAAGCCACAATCCTGTTACTGACTCTGGAATCAAAGTCTTTGACGCACACGGATTCAAGACAACACCTGAACAGGAACGAGAGATTAGCAAGACCCTCCGGGCTCTTGCAAGTGAGGAGCGGGAAGTCAATCTTGATGAACAGAATCGCTTGAGCCAACCCAACAAATCCATGGGAAAACAGTGGGCCCCTGAATTCCATAAAACTTGGTTGGACCAACGTTGGACGGTCTTTGAAGCGGTGTTTGGAGGGTGTGCTTCTGCAGTACAGAACGGCAGAATCGCTACGCCATTCCTTCTCGATTGTGCCCACGGTTCTGGAGCATCATGGCTCGCTGATTTTCTCAACCAACGGGGAATCATGGCGCAGGAAGTCAGCAACAGTGCAGAGGCTTTGAACGCAAATTGTGGGGCCGGCGATTTCTCACCGACTGAAACATGGACGGTTGAAGAGGCTGCATTATCATCTCATGCATTGCTTTCCCAACTCTCACCTGCTAAGGAAGGAACCCTTGTAGGCGCTGCTTTGGACGGAGACGGGGATCGATGTCTGCTCATCGAAACAACGGCGAATGGCTACAAGGTCGTTGACGGCGATGCTATGGCTGCTATGCTCATGGAAGCAGGTCGCGAACAGGGCCCATGGCTCTTTGCTGCGAGCATTGAATCCGATGTTGCGCTCACTGGATTTGTATCTCAATACAATTCGAAAACACAATGCTTTGAAACAGCTGTCGGCGACCGATGGTTGTCTGTTGGATTGCGCCACAGCGACGGCTTATTTGTCCAGAAGTCCATGCCATTGAGGCTTGGCGTGGAAGATTCTGGGCACCTCGTTTTGCCCGCTCCCCGTCCAAATCGCCTTGGTGAATGGAGCTTGGTTGGCGATGGGGCTGCATCACTTTGCGCCTTTTTATTGTCTCAAGATGCTTCGAGGCCCGATTCATTTCATCGCGGTTGGAAACGAAGGGTCTCCGTAAAAGAAAGCCATCGTGAACGCTGGCAACGTGGCAATGAATTGCAACAAACTGTATCTGAACACCTTCTTTCAAGCCTTGATTCGCTTGGTATTCGAGCGCAACTCAGGACGATTGTTGGTGAAGAAAACCTGCTCTTGGTTCATGGAGAAGGAGCAGGCGGCACCTTGTCATTTGGAATTCGTAACAGCGGAACTCAAGCCAAGACGAGTATTTCGCTGCGCTTGTCTCCAGAACTCGAAGTTGAGCACTTTCTTTCGCTCCTTGAGAACATTGAGCACGACTTGGCGAAGGCGCTTCAGTGACATTCAATCGATGGCCAAGACATCTTGACGACTTTGAGTCAATGCCGTGACTGCGAAGAGCAACACGGCCGAGGCAGCGAGCATGGCAAGGAGGTATTCTACTTGGGCACCTGCTACAAATGACACCGCTGCAAAGAGCCATGCGACTGTCAGATCAACCGCGCCAATGACGCGCCAAGATTTGCGTAATGTGAAAATGCCGGACAACCAAGCTGTCACTGAAGTGAGCAACCCTGCAAAAACCATCAGTGGAAGGGATTGGGCCAGGAGGGCAGCAGGGTAGAGCATGAGGTGAAGTCCCCAAAGGGCACTGGAAAGCCATAAGCCGCGGTCTTGAAAAACGATCATGCCAGCCCACACCATGCAACCAATTCCAACAACTGATGCTGTAAGCGAGGGTGAGAGAGAGATTCCTGCTGGAGTCAACGCCCATGGATGAAACGATTGGATAACGAAGGGGAGCACTGCAATGGCCGTTAGCATCACCGCAGGTTGGGTCCATGAAACACAACGTCGCGCACTGAAAAGAACGACGAGAAGTCCAGCGGGCCCGAAGGAAAGGAGGGCGGAACATGCCAGCCAAGCACTGCGACCCAACGCCCCGCGATGGTCATCAAGACCTCGGCGGAGACGTTCACCTTCAACCCAATCAAACAGGACAACCAGTCCGATAAGGGCGCATTCAAATGCAAGTAATGGGGCAATCCATTGCAATGTTTCTCCATCAAAAGGATTGAAGGAAAACGGGACGGGTACTTCTCCCCCGACCACCAATGCAAGTATGCGGTCAACTGCAAGCAATCCCACAACTGCTTCAAGAGCACTCGGCAATCGAAGGCCCAAGTCGTTGCGTCCAACCAATCCAATGGCGCTAAGAACACAAAGAGAACCCATGAGAACCGCGAGGTGAAGAACGTCGCCTTCGACCAATACGCCGGTTGTCACTCGCCCCGCCAAATGAACGGCAACCAAACCAACCATTGAGAATGCAATCGGTGATTCAACTCCCGCAATGTCCGGCAACCGCAGGCCAATTGAGTTCGCTCGCAGTCTTGATAGCCCAACCATCAGGACGGACAATACAGCACTAAACAGAAGGGCTTGCAACGCCCCTGCCGTTGCGTAAGAAAGCCAAATAGCACCCAAGAAAGCGACGCCTAGGAACATGAGAATCATCACTGGACGATAATGAATATCGCCAACAATAAGGTCGTCATCACCACCCGTGCTGGCTCGCTTGGATCGTTTTCGCTGTGCTTCTGCAAGCCGTAACATTTCTGCATCAAGATGTTTGAGAGAAACGGATGTTGTACTGTCTGAAGTCGCATCTTCCGCAACAAGATGGCGCAGGCGCTCTCGTTTTTCCTCAAATTCCTCCCTGCGCTGATCTTGGGCTGCTAATGCCTTCAATCCCGACCTAACTTCACCTTGAAGTGCGAGATAAGCGCCGGTGAGAACGAACAGGATAAGCGCTGCGATTTGTACTTCCACCTGCTCTGCACCTTGTCCGGCCAAAGCCATGCTTACCAACAAAGCAAGCGCTCCAACTGTCGGCGTGAGCAGCGACTCAATTTTCAAAAGTCGATTCATGTAAATGATGAGGGAGATTGCCGCAATGACAACGAGGAGGTGAAGATTCTCAACCTCATTCATCCAAAGTTCCTGGCCCGTCAAGAGGTCTTGTCGCTGCGGTTCAAGACCAATAATGAGGAAGAAAACCGTGACGACTCCAAGATGCAGGGTTAGCAAGCGGCCGGGAAGGGCTTCAATATCTTCCAATTCCTCTTTGGAGCGCCCTTCATTTTTCCGACGTTCAGCTGACAGAAGAAGGAGTATGCTGGAAACGACAAGAATAAGCGCCCAAAGTCCTTCTTGGCCGTACTTCCAAGAGAGTGTTACAACGGCGACACACCAAACAGAAAACAGTGTTCTTGGTTTGCCTCTATGTACATCTTGCAACACCAAAAACGCATGAGAAAGGACCAGTAAAGCCATGCCTCCAAACAAACCAAGGGCGGTGATATTGTCGGGTCGTGCCATTGACAGGAACGTGAGAACTGCTAAGACAAAACTAAGATTCCACAGATTCAAGGCCTTTGAATCTCGGAGTCGTGCACTGATTTCTGAAAATCCACCCAATCGTCCTGCTAAATTTAGGTTTGAAGAACCAAGTGAGAGGTTCACTCCTATCTGTTGCACCACCAGAAGTGCCATCCATATAGCAACATCTTGTTCTGCCAGGACAATCGGAAGAAGGTCAGCGCTTACCAATCGAGATTCAAAGTCCGTTCCAAAAATCAACAGCCAAAGATAGGGAGTTAGGACAGCAACGCCTGCAATGCTTGGTGAGCGACGAAGAAGGGCCAAGCCAGCAAGGCCCAACCAAACGATGCCTTGTGTGGCGAGCAAGACCCTTGAATTTGAGCCACCGTCTTCCGCAGGAATGAGCAGTGTGAGGAGAATCACTACAGCGATACCGCCAACCCAGAGTACATGGTCAGACACGCTTGTTTGGTGTTGAAGGAGAACCGCTACAGTAAGGGCCGCCATAAGAGCTGCAAAGATGGAATAAGGCTCAAGCCCAAACGGCCAATCAACCGAAACAGTCCCCGTTACCATCAATGATAAGGCCGCCAATAAAAACGGCGCAGGCCCAAGCACATATGGCATCAAAGAAGGCCAAGATACACCACGAACAACAAGGTACGATGCGCTGAAAGCAGTAGCAAGAAGCATCAATTGAGCCAGCGCATATCCTGTTTCCGCGCGGTGTGCGGCTATGGCCATCAGTGCGCCGACCATTCCAAGCGATACTGAAACCGCCCAAAGTCCTGGTTTGCCAAGCCCAAGGGCATTTGCTGCAGAACTAAGCCAGTTTTCATGATGAACAAACACGGCTGCCATCGCAGCATTTGCAGCACCAACAACAGCGAGAAGAAGGAACAGAGTAAGATCGTTTTCAATTGGAATCAACGTTAACGAGAGTACGGTCCAATCGTTTGACAAAGCGTGAACTCCGACCCAAAGATACGAGATAGATATCCCGAGGCTCGCTAGGTTTCCCGAAGAGCGCACCAATGCGAGAACATGCATCAAGGCCATAGCAAGCAGAATGAAAATTGCAACTCCTGCGCCGCCATAAACGGCTCCGGCAGAGCTACCAATCGCGAAAAGAACCAAAGCGGATTGCGCTGCAATAGCATCTTCATCATGGCGGAATGCTACTCCAACATTCAGTGCTACCAAAGCGACCATGGCCACACCAAGTGTTTCACTGCTTCCAATCGGGCTTGAATCAAACCATCCCCAGCTCCAAGCATCCAAGGCAAGGCCGTACAGAAGTTTCATTGAGATAATGACCCATGTGATGCCAAGAAGATTCATCGATGGACGGGGTATCCATCGTTCGCCCAGTCCAAAACCAAAAATAGCCATCGCCAAAAGCCCTGTTGCACTGATTATTGGTGGAAACACCGTTCCAACAAGGGCTCCAATAGCCGTCCAAATGAGCACCATGCTCACCATCATCGCTCGACTGATTTGTTGTTCAGCATGGACTGCAATTTGAGTGACTGAGTCGACTGACTTCTCGTCGTTCGTGGAATCGGCCGCGTCGGTAAAGATGTCATTAAGCGTGCCAACCGCTGCATCAATAGTGGGTTGCGGTGGTTCTTCTACAGGGGCTGGGGGGTCGTCAGGTTTGACTTCTTCATCCGAAGCCACCATGAACGCGCCCAGATTCATTCCGCGAGCTCGCTGGAACTCCTTCTTTCGCAAGACTTCGTCTTCGTCAGCGGCACCCGGTTGGGTTCCGCTTTGGTCGTCCATGAGAATTGGTGAGGCGCAGCCGACTTGAAGATGTCCGTTGTTTGTCATTCAATACGGCTGAAACGCCTTCCTTCGCCTCCACGGGTATGGCTTTTACCACCTTCTCAACCCGACAAACACTCACACAAATGCGTCAATCGCCTGAATGTTGAGCCAAAAGGGACAAAGAGGGGCGGCAGAAACGGTCGGCATGGGCGGCGTCCACGGAACCCCTTCAGGGGACCTCGGGAAATACGGCATTACACCATCGGGAGAGGTCTATTGGAACCTCGCTGCTGGTGATTTAATCAATCTAGCAGTTTCTCGTGGAGAGGGGACGCTCAGCGCTCATGGTGCTTTGGTTACCGAGACTGGAGAGCGTACTGGACGCTCTCCAAATGACAAATTCATCGTTGATGAAGCAACTGTTTCGGACGACATCAACTGGGGAGACGTCAATGTTTCCACTGATCTTGAAACATTTGAGCGGATGCGAGCAAAAGTCGTCGATTATCTGTCTGCCCAAAACGCTCTTTTCGTTCAGGACCTTTACTGCGGTGCTGACTTTTCAGAAGCCCTACCTATCCGTGTCATCAACCATAACGCATGGCACAATACCTTTGCTCGAAACATGTTCATTCGTCCGAATGAAGAGGAAATGGCGGGTCATTCTCCAGAATTCACCGTGCTTCACGCGCCTCATTTTGAAGCGGAAGGTGAACTTGACGGCCTCAACTCACAATGCTTTGTCATTGTGAATTACGCTGCCAAAGAAGTGATCATCGGAGGAACCCGATATGCTGGCGAAATCAAAAAGTCCATTTTCTCGGTCATGAATCTCATCCTCCCAAAGAAAGGAATCCTTCCCATGCACTGCTCGGCCAATACAACCGGCGAAAATACAGCAATTTTCTTCGGCCTATCTGGAACCGGAAAAACCACACTCTCAGCAGACCCAAAGCGAGCTCTCATCGGTGACGATGAACACGGCTGGGGTTCAAACGGCGTATTTAATTTTGAAGGCGGATGCTACGCCAAACTTATCGACCTCTCGCAGGAAGATGAACCCGCGATTTTTGGAACAACACGGCGGTTCGGAACCGTTCTAGAAAATGTAGTTCTTGACTCCGAAGGCGTTCCTGACTTCCATGACACCTCCAAAACCCAAAACACACGCGGCTCCTACCCCATTGAATTCATCGAGAACCGCACCACTGATTCCAAGGGCGGCCACCCACAAAACGTGATTTTCCTAACCTGTGATGCCTTCGGCGTCCTACCCCCCATCTCACGATTGACGCCTTCTCAGGCTGCTTACCATTTCATCTCAGGCTACACTGCCAAAGTAGCGGGTACCGAAGTTGGTGTAAAGGAGCCCCAGGCAACCTTCTCGGCATGCTTTGGCGAACCGTTCATGCCCATGCACCCGGGAGTTTACGCAGACCTGCTGTCCGAAAAGATGGCCGAACACGGCTCCACTGCCTGGCTCATCAACACCGGTTGGTCCGGTGGCGCTTACGGTGAAGGAAACCGAATGAAAATCAAATACACACGAGCCATGCTCAACGCAGCGCTTGATGGGGACTTGGACGCTGTAGAATACATCACAGATAGCCGATTTGGTTTTGAAGTCCCAACCAGTTGCCCTAACGTTCCTTCCGAAGTACTTCAACCGCGAACCACTTGGAGTGATGGTGATGCTTACGATGCAACTGCAAACCGATTGGCTGAGATGTTTAATGACAATTTCAAGCGATACGAAGCTGGTGTGTCGCCTGCAGTCAATGCTTCAGCGCCCGTTCCAGTTGAGTGAACCCTCAACAATTCCGTATCAAAGAGCAATGTCTTCTGGCATCACTCGTGTTGAAAAACGTTGAATTGAACCATCGGATTCGATAAGGAACTTCTCAAAGTTCCATCGTATGTCTCCAGAATACCCCTCGGCATCAGCAACTTCGCTTAGAGCGATGTAGAGGCCTGTTTTACCGTCTCCTTTCACATCAACCTTGGCCATCAAAGGGAAAGATACACTGTATTTTTCAGCCGTAAATTCACAAATTTCCGAGTGGGTCCCCGGCTCTTGTGCTCCAAATTGATTGCAAGGAAAGCCAACTACGGTAATCTCTTCGTTGGAGGCGTGGATGGCTTGTAGCCCTTCATACTGTGGTGTTGCCCCGCATGCACTTGCAACGTTGACAACGAGCCAACGATTGCCCCCCAGCCCTCTTAATGTGGTCTGAGTTCCTTCCATTGTGGCGATTTTGATATCGAGTATATCGGGCATATAATCCCCTCAAACATCTGTATTATCAAGATGTGGTTCAAAGCGAACCCAACCAAAGCCTCTTCAATCCCCACCCGTTGGTTGGGCCATGCAAGTTCTCATGGAAACCAGTGCAGGAAACATTACGATTGACCTTTTTCACGGCAGCGCCCCCGATACTGTGGCCAATTTCGTGAAACTCGTGAACATGGGCCACTACGATGGCCTTCACTTTCACCGTGTGATTGAAGACTTCATGATCCAAGGCGGATGTCCCCTTTCAAAAGACCCAATGCACCGACGAGCAGGTACTGGCGGGCCTGGATGGCAAATTCCATGCGAGCCGTCTGCACTCGCCCTCAAGCACGACAAACCTGGAGTTCTCTCCATGGCGAACGCAGGGCGAAATACCGGTGGCTCCCAATTTTTCCTCACCACCATAGCAACTCCATGGTTGAACGGAAACCATGCCGTCTTCGGTGAAGTGTCTGAAGGCATGGATGTTGTCAAGGCCATCGAACTGTGCAAAAAACTCCCCGGTGACCGCCCTGCACAACCTCAACAAATTATTCGCTGCTCAGTCATAGAGTCCTAGTCCTTTGGCCAAGAGTGAAACTGCTGCATGCAAAGAATACACCCCGAGGGTTTTTGACCCCACAGTCAAGGGTTCATCATATGCCCGTTGATGCAAAGGAAGCACTTCGACGAGCAACTCTTGTTCGTAGTGACCCTTCGCTGCGAGGTATATCCCGTCAAAACGGCTCTTCAAACGAGGGCGAATACGATTGGGAATACCTCTCATCGGATGGAACAAAAATTATTGATGAAGAAATCGTAAGACGTTGGAATTCAATGGCCCTACCTCCCGGATGGGTTGATGTTTGGATTTGTCCAAATCCACGGGGCCATATTCAAGCAACTGGGAAGGACACAAAGGGCCGACTTCAGTATCGCTACCACCCTGACTGGATTGAGATAACTGCAGAAATGAAATACGACGATGTGGTCTACTTTGCCTCACAGTTGCCTCGCCTTCGTCGCCAAATAGAACGCGACCTTAAATCAACTAAGATGACGCTTGAAACCGTATCCGCCCTCGTCGTTCGGTTGATGGATTTGTACAACATTCGTGTCGGTAGTGACGAATATGCAAAATCAAACGAATCCTACGGTTTGACAACGCTAAAATCAATGCACGTTAAACATATCAAAGGCGATGAAGCTGAAGGAAAACATGATGTCGTGTTTACCTTTACTGGCAAGTCGAACAAAGATTGGGAAATCACCATTGAGGATGATTTCTTGGTTGACCTCATCTTACGAACCAATCGACTCGGTTGTAAAGATGCTGATTTGTTCATGTATATTTCAGAAGCAGGCAATGAAGTTGATCTCAAAGCGGAGCACATCAATCAATACATACGCGCAAGCAGCGGTGAAGGTTTTACCGCCAAAAACTTCCGAACATGGGCTGCAACTTCCCGTTGCGCCGAACGTCTTGCCTTCCTTTCCAATACACAGCCCCCTCAAGCCATGAAAAAATGGTTGAAATCCATGCCGAATGTAGAGACAATTCACAAAATTTGGAAGGGTGGCGATTGGAAATCTCCAAAAACAGAGGCACAACGAAGTCGCGTCATGCTTGCTGTAATTGATACCGTAGCGAGTGATTTGGGCAACACCCGGGCCGTATGTCGGTCCTCTTACATTCATCCTTGGTTCCTTGATGCATGGATGAATGACACACTTGGAGAAGCTTGGGACGCTGTTGCCGATGAACGAAAGATTCAGAGCCTTTCTCAAGGAGAAAGTGCAACTCTACGATTGCTGAAAACAATTTGAGGCATCACTTATCTTCTTAGGATGGCCGTTCCAGCCTTGTTGTATGGGCGAGATGCGAATTGAGAAGGATACCATGGGGGAACTCGAAGTACCCATAGACCGCTATTATGGCTGTCAAACTGCTCGTTCTCTGTTGAATTTTGATATCGGTGACGATACCATGCCTGTCGGAGTGGTACGCGCTTTTGGCATTCTAAAACAAGCAGCAGCGAAAACCAATGTTGCCTTGAAACAACTTGACCCCACGGTGGGCGATCTCGTTATTGCTGCGGCTCAAGAGGTCATTGACGGGCACCTCAACGACCATTTTCCACTTCGTGTTTGGCAAACAGGAAGCGGGACGCAATCAAACATGAATACCAATGAAGTCATCGCAAACAGAGCCATTGAAATCGCCGGAGGCGAAATGGGTTCACAGGATCCTGTTCATCCAAACGACCACGTCAATCGCGGCCAGTCTTCCAACGACACATTTCCAACAGCAATGCACATTGCTGGCGCAGAAGCCTTCACACATCGCTTGCTCCCAAGTGTCCGA
>Ga0208277_1002010_pt1 | contig 11718 bp, 9 predicted proteins | sample ETNtaG_5_FD_185782 | JGI IMG/M metagenome (GOLD analysis project Ga0208277, IMG submission 185782) | Marine microbial and viral communities from oxygen minimum zone, Eastern Pacific Ocean - ETNP201406SV205 (SPAdes) (version 2) | ecosystem: Environmental > Aquatic > Marine > Oceanic ...
AAGCTATACCTATAATTGAGAATAGAAAAAAAGAAGGATAAAAGATTATATTATAAAATAATATAAATAAAAAAGACAATCTAAACTCTTTTCAAAACTGAATCAGTCACAATTTCAGTTGAAATATAATCCATACAATATTGACTCGACCTAAAGCATTTTAGACTTCCGTTTTGAGAGCATGGGCGACACCAAACATCAGATTCAATATTTACTGAATCTTTTAAATAAGTACCTCCACCAGTTTCAACTGAAGTAGGTCCAAGAATCATTGAAACAGGCTTTCCTAACGATTCAGCAATATGCATCAAGCCAGTATCACTACCAAAGACAATATCTGATAAAGAGATTATCGCCATTGCTTCTCTTAAATCAGTGTCACCAGCAAAATTAATCACATGATTATTGATCAAACTTATTTCTTCACAAATTTTATCATTTTTCCCACCAAGCATAATGATGTCTTTGCCTGTTTTCTTAACAATTTTATTTATCACCTTGCCATACCTGCTTGAGTACCATTGCTTTTGTGGCCAAGCTGCACCAGGAATAAGAACAACAAAACTACCTCTGACTTTATTTTCATTTAGAAAGTCTCTAGCACATACTTGCTCTGCTTTACTAACAACTAATTTTGTATCTGGAAACTTAAGAGATGAATCAAAATTTATACACTGATGATACATCATTATTGTTGAAAAATTTTTTGGAAATTTATTTTTATGGAACTGAAATAAAATAAATCTTAATAACCTAGGTTTATTTATTGTCTTAATATCTACGTCTAAACCAAATGTAAGAAATCTCGATCTGAGAGATGAATGCAAGTCATAAACATAATTATATCTAGCCAGGCTTAAATATTTTTTAAAACGTAATAATCCTATCAGGTTAGTACTATTACTTAAACTAATAACTCTACTTATATTTGGCTGCATCTCTAATATTGGAGCAAATTTATCTAGAGTGAGAAAATGAATTTCTGAATTAATAAATTTTGATTTTATAGTTTCTAAAAAAGATGTTGTTAGCACGATGTCGCCAATAGAGCTAAATCGAATAACTAAAATTTTATTTTTTTTATTCATCTTAGCTTACCCTACTAGCGTTAAAGTCAACAATGTCTATTAAAGATTGTTTAAATTTAGAATCATCAAAATGTGAAATTGAATCTTTTGCCATATTAGAAAATTGATTTAATTGTTTTTTTGCATATTCAAAACCGCCCAAATCATTAATGATACCCTTAATCTCATTTATATTTTTTGATGTTTTATTCTTTTTATGAACCAATAACCTGAGCCTGATTTTTTTCAGTCCGCTTGATTTCTGAAGAGCATAAATAAGGGGAAGCGTTAGCATGTTCTTTTTTACATCTCCGCTACTATCCTTGCCAGTAGTGTTTTCAGAGCCTAAGAAATCAAACAAGTCATCTTTAATTTGAAATGCCATTCCGAGGTTTTCTCCAAATTCATACATAGCTTTTCGATCCTTATCAGTTTTAGTCGTGGTAATTGCACCCAGCTCGCAACTAGCAGCAATTAATGAAGCAGTCTTCTGATTAATCATTTCATAATATACTTTCTTTTGCATAGTCTTTGTTAAGCTCTTTTCAATTTGTAGAATTTCTCCAGCACTTAACTTTTCTGCAGTAACAGAAATCAAATCTAAAGCGTCAAAATCTTTAAGCCCAACCATATTTATTAGCGCCTTACTAAGAATAAAATCACCCATCAAAACACTGACCTTATTTTTCCAGATACTTTTAATCGAAGGCTCTCCTCTTCGCATTTGTGCATCATCAACAATATCATCATGGATTAAGGTAGCAACATGAAGCAACTCCATCATAGCCGCCGCTCTGTAAGTATTTTGTGTTGGATCACCACAGACTCTAGCACTTATGAGCGTCAAGGTTGGACGAATTTCCTTACCCCTGTTTTTAACAATATAGTTAGTAATTGAATTAATTAGCCTAACATTAGAATTAAGCGCAATTTTATATTCTTTATGGAATAATTCAATATCTTTAGAAATTAAAACTTTGATTTTATCTAGGCTTGACATCGACAGCTAATATTAATTCATTAATGCTATTTATTTCAATTATGTTTGGCTCTTCTTAGCTGTTAGCCAAGATATACCAATGCTTATCTCATATAGCAATATTAATGGCAAAGCCATAAGTACCATACTAACTGGGTCTGGTGGCGTTATGAATGATGATAAAATGAAAATAACCACTACTGAATGTCTCCTATAATGCCTCATGAAAGGAGGAGTAAGTAATCCTATAACCGATAACAAAAACGATATAACCGGAAGTTGAAATACTAAACCTGCACCCAATAACATCCACGTTATAAAATTAAAATAATAATTTATTGAAAAGTTATTCAAGACTCTCTCTCCAGAAAGACTAATAAAAAATTCTAAACTATAGGGAATTAAAATAAAGTAACTAAAAAAAATACCAAGCATAAATGACAAAAATGAAAATAAAACTAGAGGAGTGACAAAAACTTTTTCTTTTTGATATAACCCTGGAGCAATAAAAACCCATAATTGATATGTGATGATTGGTATGGAGAAAACAAATCCGCCAATCAAAGCTATCGACCATTTAATAATAAACATCCCTTGTACAGATAATACCTGAATATTAACAGTCTTACTAGAGTTGACATCTAATAATGGCTGCAGTAATATATCTAAAAAGAAATCAATAAAAAGAAAAGTCATCAGTCCGCCTGCAACCATAGAAAAAAGACATTTAATAATTCTCCATCTTAGCTCTTCTAAGTGGTCTATAAAGCTCATAGACTTATCTTTGTTTTTCATTACGATTTATTATTTAAAATCAGTAATTAATTTTTTAACCATAGAATTTGGAGAAATTTCTATTGTGTCAATAGACTTAGTAATATTTTCAAATTTTTTCTTTCTTTCATCCGTCCAAAATTCCTCTTCTAGACTTTGCCTGATATAGTCTCTTACTCTTGATCTGTATCTAACTAACCTACGATCATCTATAGCCCTAATATCAATTAAATTATCAATTTCAGATATAATTTTATCAAAAGCTACGTCCATTCCTTTGCCGGTACTCGCTACTGTATTAATTACTAAAGGCAAAGCTTTATCTTTAATAGGGTTGTTATGCAATGAGTCATTCAATAGCCTAGATAAACGTTTAGAGCCAGGTCTATCAGATTTATTAATGATAAATAAATCAGCTATCTCAATAACCCCGGCTTTCATTAGCTGAACTTCATCACCTGATTCGGGAACTAAAACTACTATTGTAAAATCAGCTGCTTTTACAATATCATGCTCTGCTTGGCCAACGCCAACAGTTTCATAAATCACTATATCTTTCCCACTAGCTGCTAAAACGTCACCTACTTCTTGAGCCATCTTTGTCAATCCACCTAAGCTACCTCTATTGCCCATACTCCTTATAAAAACATTTTCATTTTCAATATATCTACTCATCCGAACTCTATCACCTAATAATGCTCCACCAGTAAAGGGGCTACTAGGGTCTATTGCAACAACTCCTACAGATTTTTGTATTGAGAGATACCTATCTATTAACTGATCAACAATTGTGCTTTTCCCTGCACCAGGAGGACCAGTTACCCCAATACGAATTGCTTTATTAGCATTCAAAAAGACATCATCATAAATATCATTGATAACTGGGTCTTTATTTTCAATAAGTGAAATGGCTCTAGCAATAGATCCGTGATTATTCTTAAATATTTCTTTGTAATTAAAGCCATTCACAATCAATAAATTTACATTATTTTTTTTAATGAATTAATTCTGAAAATATATCAAAAAAATATTAAAGGTTCATTGACTAAGCATAATCAAATTAGTTAATATCCCTTCTAAATTATGAAGGAATCATACTAAAATGGACAGACATCCACAGCAAATTAAACGCGAAAGACAAGATATAAAGCGTAGAGCAAGAAATGTATCAAATTTATCAAGGCTGCGTACACAAATTAAAAATGTATTACAGTCTGATGATAAAAACAAAGCCCAAGAAGAATATGCTAAGGCGGTTAGCTATATTGATAAAGCCGCCGGCAAAGGACTAATACATAAGAATACAGCCGCTAGAAGAAAATCTCAAATCACAAAGCATCTAAATTCACTTAAATAGCTTAAGAATCTGAGGCAGAATAATTAGGAGCCTCTTTTACAATCCTAACGTCATGTGGATGACTTTCTTTAACTCCTGCATTAGTAATCTCAATAAATTCTGACTTTCTACTAAAATCATCTAGGTCAACGCATCCGCTATAGCCCATTGATGATCTTATACCTCCTATTATTTGATGAACTGTATTTTTTACAGGACCTCTGTAAGGTACCATTCCTTCTATCCCCTCAGGGACTAATTTTTTATTATCAATATCTTCTTGAAAATATCTATCACCACTACCCTCTTCCATTGCGCCAATTGAACCCATTCCTCTAAAGGTTTTATATTGTCGTCCTTCATATAATATAGTTTCACCTGGACTCTCATCCATCCCAGCTAAAACACTCCCTAACATAACTGAATTAGCACCAGCCGCAAGAGCTTTTGAAACATCACCACTATATCTTAAGCCACCATCTGCAATAATAGGGACATTATCTTTTTTGGCTACTTCAACCGCATCTAAGATTGCAGTTAACTGAGGAACGCCTACACCAGCAACAATTCTTGTAGTACAGCTAGCTCCGGCACCAATCCCAATTTTTATACAATCTGCACCTGCATCAATCAATGCTTTAGTTCCATAGCTTGTTGCAACATTCCCTGCTATAATATCAATAGAACTATGTTTTTTTAGCATAGTAACTAAACTCAAGACACCTTTTGAGTGCCCATGAGCAGTATCTATAACTATAACATCAACATCTGCATCAATTAACGCATTTGCTCTTGCTTCAGTATCTGAAGCAACGCCAATTGCTGCGGCAACTCGGAGTCTTCCATTCTTATCTTTACAAGCATTAGGATACAATTGTTTTTTCTTTATATCCTTTACAGTAATTAGACCTGCAAGTTTCCCATTATCATCGACAACTAATAATTTTTCTATTCTATGTTCATGCAATAATTTTTCAGCATCATCTAATGAAGTATTTAATGGAACTGTAATCAAATTATTAGTTGTCATACAAGACTCTATACCAATTGACCCATCAATTTGAAATCGAATATCTCTATTAGTAATTATACCTACTAGTTTTCCAGCATCAACTACTGGCAATCCACTAATTCTAAATTCAGACATAATCTTTTTTGCTTCATTTATTGTTTGAGAAGGCTCTATAGTAACCGGCTTTAAAATCATTCCACTTTCTGACCTTTTAACTTTATCAACCATAGAACTCTGAGACTCAATTGAACAATTTTTATGGATGACACCAATCCCACCTTCTCTTGCCATTGCTATAGCCATATCTTCTTCAGTGACTGTATCCATAGCAGCACTAATGATAGGAATGTTTAATGTAATATTATTCGTTAAATATGTATTTAACTTTGTTTCTTTAGGCAAAATTTTTGATTTCTGAGGTATTATTAATACGTCATCAAATGTATATCCCTTTTTTAATTGATCAGGTTTCATCTTTACTCCAAAATATTTCTATGTTTTAATTTTTCTATTAATTCACCACTCTTAATTAAATCTGCTAATTCATTAATTTCTTTACTTAACTCTCTATCGCCTTTTAAATACTGAACCACGTGTTTTACTTTATCTATTATTTCTTTAGTACCTTCTCCTGGGCTCATTTTAGAATGAAAAAGTAAAAAAGCTGCGGAGCTAACTAATGTTTCGATTGCTAAAATATTAATAACATTTTCTTGAATTTTTAATAATTTTTCTGAAGACCATGGGGCCATACTTACTAAATCTTCTTGACCACCAGAGGTTGGCATTGAATCTACACTAGCTGGATGAGACAATGTTTTATTCTCAGAAGCTAATGCAGTAGCAGTAACGTGAGCTATCATATAGCCGGATTCTAACCCTGGGTTTTTTGCTAGAAACAAAGGTAGCTTACCACTTGCTCCTTTCATGAAAAAATGAATTCTTCTTTCAGATATAGAACCTATTTCTGCAATTGCTACTGCGATTGAATCCAGTGTCTGAGCTACATGCTCAGCGTGAAAATGCCCTGAGTATTCTACTTTACCATTTTTTAAAATTAATGGGTTATCACTTACACTATTTATCTCATTATTAATTATATCTTTCAAATTATCAATAATATCTCTGCTTGCTCCATGAATATGTGGAATACATCTAAAACTATATGGATCTTGAATAACATCACAATTTTTATGAGATTTGACTACCTCACTATTACTAGTCATTTTCCAAATATTTTTTGCAGATAGAATCTGCCCTTTATGTTTCTTCAATCTATGTATAGACGAATGAAAAGTTTTTCTACTTGACAAACTATTTTCTACTGATAATGCACTTACAGCATCTGCAGTCTGTAAAATTAAATCGCAATTATTCAAACATTTTATTGCTAAAGCAGTTGAAAATTGGGTTCCATTAACTAAACTTATTCCATCTTTTTCATGAAGAATGAGCTTCCTAATATTTAACTTTTTTAATACTCTGTCTGATGGTGAAATTTTATTGTTATATAAAACTTTACCCTCTCCAATGAGAGCGCTAGCTAAATGCGCTAGTGGAGCTAGATCCCCACTAGCTCCAACAGAACCTTTACTGGGTAAAATTGGAATAATATCATTATTCAAAAAATCTTGAAGGCTTTTTATTGTATCAGGATGAATACCACTATATCCTTTTACATAGCCAATAACTTTTAATAAAATAATTACTCTAACCGTACCAACATCTAGGTGAGTGCCTAAACCAGCAGAATGACTTCTAACCAGATTTTTCTGTAATTTTATTTGGTCTGATTCATTAATTTTTATTTGGCTCAATCTCCCAAAACCAGTATTCACACCATAAACAGTCTGTCCAGAGCTAAGAATGTTTTTCAGCCTACTATATGAATCTTTAATATTATTTCGAGAATCCTTATCAATAATGATTTTTACTGCTGAAGAAATAAATGGAGCTAGGTCTTGATAAGAATATGTTTTATTTGAAATACGAAAGGTTTTCATTAATCAATTTATGAATAAGATGTTACTTATGACAATAAATCAGAATTAATTTTCTATTGTGCGATAATCGCTAAAATTAATTGGATCTACTGGTATCGTATTTAAAAATATCTCCCCATACCTTTTATTTGTAATTCTATTATCTAAACTGATAAAAATACCTGAATCATAAATAGTCCTGATTAACCGCCCAAATCCCTGCCTATACTTTATTGCACATTCAGGAACTGTATAATTCATGAAGCTATTAACTCCTCCTCGATCTAAAAAACCAGAATAAGATTTAATCATGGGGTCTGTAGGAACATCGAACGGAAGTTTAACGACAATTAAAATCTCTAATAATTCTCCAGGGAAATCTACTCCTTCCCAAAAACTATTTGTACCAAATAGTAGTCCATTCTTATTCAAATGCATGCCATTTATTATAGAAGGCTTTGAAGCACCTTTAGACTGAGCGAATAAAGGAATATCCTTGGATCCAGGTTTTTCTTTAATGTTTTTTGCTACATCTGATAACATTTTTACAGAGGTAAATAAAACCATAGTCCTTTTCTGAAATGTTTTATGAATATAGTATATGAATTCAGATAATTCAAATGGGTCTCCAGCTATATCTTTTATTCCATTATATTGATAATATTCAACTTGATCACTATAGGAAAAAGGGGAATTAAAATCACTTACAATCAATTCATCATTATCAGATAATCCATTACGGCTTAAAAAATAATTAAATGAGTCATCTACCTTAATAGTCGCTGAAGTAAGAACCAAACTATTGAACCTATTAAAGATATTATCTTTTAATTTAATAGATATGTCTATCTCGGATGCTTGAAGCGACAGCCTAAGCTCATCTTCTTTACTACTACCTTTAAAATAGCCTCCTTCAATCCAATATACCCATTCCTTGTTTTGGTTTTGAGTTATAATATTAATTGTTTCAATTAAAGAGATAATACCATCATAACCACGATCGAGGACACTATGTAGAAATCGATAATCCTTTTTCGTTGGGTCTATTTTTTGAACAACCTTCCTGAGATTACTATAATTTAAGAGTAAATCCTTAGAACTGTTTATTAACCTAAACAACTCATTGTATACTGTAGCATATTCATCATCAATAGATTTGATTATCGGTCTATCCTGATATGCTTTTTCTCGCTTAAATCTTGACTTATTATTAATAGCCAGGTTTTGCATAAATAACTCAAATGATGTTTTAACCAATCCTATGCTCTGTGAAATACTATCTCTAATTAAAGCGACTGAAGGTTCAGTCTTAATTATGTTATTAATAATATTGTTCCATCTTTTTGATGAACGATGCATAGGATCGATAGATTTTAATAAGGGAATAACATTATTATGATTTAACGCAATCTTGAACTGATCATAAGCAGTTTTAATTAGGTTATGAGCCTCATCGATAATAATTGAATCATGCTCAGGAAAAATACCTTTAGACTTCACCTCAGCCAATAGCAAAGCATGATTAGCAACAATAATATCAGCATCAAAAAGTTTTTTCCTGATATCTCCATAAAAGCACCCTTGATTTTTTGAACAAATGTCCCCGGTACAGAACCCTTTATCGCTACATATTAATGATATAATCCAATGCATTCGACTATTTAAAAAACCATTACATTCGGATATATCTCCAGTTTTTGTAGATCCAAGCCAAAATAAAATTGGTATTATTGCCTCAATATTTTTATTTGATAATATGTCATTATCATTAATTAACCATTCAAACCTGGTTTTACATATATAATTTTTTCGACCTTTTAATAAAATCGCAGAAATCGAGGTGTTTAAAACGTTTGAAAGCTGAGGGAGATCTTTATAAAACAACTGATTCTGAAGATGCTTCGTATTACAACTAATAATAACAGGTCCTCTAGAATTTTTCTGATACTTTCTTTTAATAGCACTAAATAAATACGCCATTGATTTACCTAAACCTGTACCAGCTTCTAACACACCAATACCGCTATTATGAACTATTTTATCACATATATTTGCATATTCTATTTGATTTATTCTGTTTTCATACCAATCATATTTTTTTGATAACAACCCGCCTTCTGCAAATACATCATCAGCAGAAATATGTTCAATGTCATTTTTGCCATCATAATAATATATACTAGACTTATCGTTAGGTTTTTTATCAATGTTTTTATTTGCAATAGCCCTATAGTCATTATCATGCAATAAAGCATTACCAAGGTCAATAAATAATGTTTTATTAGGTATATCAAATTTTTCAATTACAGAAATTATCTTCGATACACTTTCCAAAGGATACCTTATTAATTCATCTAATAATGATAGTAATACAAATCCGCAATTTTCAGTATCTTTCTCAGCTCTATGACTACCGGAAGAGTCTAAGCCATAATGTTCAGAAAGAGCTGCTAAGTTAAATACAGGGTGTTCAAATAATACACACCTAGCTAACTGCAGAGTGTCATATAAATTACTAGAAGGAATATCTTTGTTATGTCTTTTACATAACTCAATAAGAAAAGCCCAATCAAAACGAATATTATGGGCTACTAATGGATAGTTACCAATAAACTCTAATAATTCATCAATTATATCACCTTCTTTTGGCGCATTGGAAACCATCGTATTATTTATTCCAGTTATTTCAGTAATAAAGGGGGAGATCTGAATATTTGGATTAATTAAAGTTGTGAATTTTCCTTTAGGCTTACCGTGAATAAATTTTATAACAGCGACCTCAATAATTTTATCTTTAATCGGATCTAGCCCTGTTGTCTCAAAATCGATCGCTATATATGTAGATAGATTTAACTTTTTAAGTAATATTTTTTTATCCATTAAAGTCAATACTAACTAAATAATATTTTTAAATAAAATAATGGATTAGATAATTCAGTTTTTGGAATCTCATTGGCAAGCATACCTGAAATTATATTTCTAGTATTATTATTCCTAGCTGCCCTATCAATAACAAAATTAAGTAAAAATTTAGACCGCGCAAGCTTTAAAAGCTTTGTGCTGACTCTTAATTCACTACCAATAAAACTCCATAATTTCTTATCATATTTCGATAAATATTTAGATGAATAATCATTAGCACTCTTTGATGATAATAATGTTTGAGCTGCTATTTTACCTGATACCATTGCGTTGCCAATTCCTTCGCCTGTAAAAGGATCAACAAGCCCGGCAGCATCGCCTAATAATAACACCCCATTGCCATGATTCCTTCTTTTAATACTTCCAAACGGAAGACTCCATCTTGATGGCTTTCCTATTGGTTTTGCATTTTTAAATCTTTTATAAAAATATTGAGATTTAATTATTGTTTTCATGATTTTAAAAAGGTTTTTCTTTTTTTGTTTAATTATACTCGACTGAAGACCTACACCTATATTAGCAGTCTTTCCTCCCGATGGAAATATCCAAAAATAACCTGGATTTATTTCATTAACATAATGTAATTCTATTTGATCAGTTAAATCACCTACATTCTCATAATAGCATCGAACTCCAATAGCAGTGTGATTCATATCCATTTTATATAGCCCCGCTTTTTTTGAAACAATAGAATTCGGACCATCGGCACCCATTATAACGTTCGCGTAATATTCTCTTTCAATTCCATTTTTATCGTTTCCAATAACGCCTATAGCATAATTATCTTTAAAAATTAAATCAGTAACAGTGAAACCATCTTTATAATCAGAACTCTGCTTAGCTTTTTGAAATAAGTAATCATCAAATAAAAACCTAGGAATAACATAGCCATTAGAAATATGCTCTTTATGACGACTTTTTGCTAAATCAAGTTCGCACTCAGAATGATTAGGGTTTCCAAATATTATTCGATTAATAACAGCACCATCTAATTTATTAATATCATCTATAAACCCTAACTCATCCAAAAGTTTTACACTTTTACCAGATAAAGCATCACCACATACTTTATCTCTAGGAAAAACAGATTTATCTAAAAGAAGAGATTTTAGACCAAATTTGTTTGAATATATAGCAGCAGAAGACCCTCCTGGACCCGCACCAACAATAATTGCATCATACATCGCCTAAAATATCTTCTTGATCAACACCAAAAGAGGGATATATAATTCCATATTTTAAATAATTAATAGATCGGGAAATAAAAAATAAAATAAATAAAATAATCAAAAACCACGGTGCTCTAACACTGACAAACATTGAAAATGTAAATAAAGGATAAAACTGAGACCTAAGTATGTGACGAACATGACTTGGCCATAATAGAACTATAGCAGGAAAAAACAAAGAGATCATCGAGACAGTACTGATGATTGGGTCATCAAATAAATAGCCTAAATACGTTGATATAATTAACAAAATAAAAGATGCTGAAAAATAGTATAATTTATTTTCCCAATTAATAACATCCCACTTTTCAGAATTGCTATCATATTTTATACTAATACGATATAAAAATAATCCTCCAGCAATAGCAAATAAATAAGGAGATATTAAAATTATATTTAAATCAAAAATATTAAAAT
>Ga0208277_1002011_pt1 | contig 11716 bp, 6 predicted proteins | sample ETNtaG_5_FD_185782 | JGI IMG/M metagenome (GOLD analysis project Ga0208277, IMG submission 185782) | Marine microbial and viral communities from oxygen minimum zone, Eastern Pacific Ocean - ETNP201406SV205 (SPAdes) (version 2) | ecosystem: Environmental > Aquatic > Marine > Oceanic ...
CAGGTAATGCCTGATGCCTTCTTGAAAAGGTATCTTGGAAAATGTGATTCATTGTGTTCAGCAAACCAGGTAATGTTCGATGATTAGTCCGCATTTCAATATGGCCTTGCGAGCGTTTAGTAAGAACTGCAGGCCCTACTTTAGAAGTACCATCATCCTTGGCAAACGACACCCATTCCTCTCTATTCGAGTCCTCAGAAATCATCTCACTAGACCGGATAAAACCGGTTCCCTCTCCTCCCTTTCCAGGAATTGGACGGGGGTCTCTAGAACTTCCGGACTTCTTTAGATCATTAAGGCGGTGCTCCATAGTTGACTCATCAATATTTATGTTACAAATAATCTCCACAGCCCTACGCATTACTGTAAGTTCTGCCTGGCGGAATCGATAGATGGATTGTTTCATATCGCCTACAATGCAAACCGTTGGATCCCAATCTCCAGCAGGTGGCATTATCTCATCGCTCTCTAAGTGTCGTCTACCCCACAAACGAGCCAGAAGACGGAAATGTTGAGGGTTCGTATCTTGATATTCATCGATAATGAATGCTCGATAACCACGCCTCAATTCTCGTAAAATTGTGATTCTTCTCATCAAATCTTCATGAACTTCGGGTTTACCATCGCAAGCAACTATTGCTCTTGAAAGGTGTTGATCTAACCATGGTTTATCTCCTATCGAATCTAATGCATCAATGACATTGGAAGGATACCACGTACGGCATACTGCGGGACATCTTGTTAACAGTAAATCTTCTGCAAAGCGATGCATATCGTCATGATCCGTCACTCCTTCCTGTGATTTTAGACGAGCCAAAATCTCTTGTATTCCATTATTTACAGTGAATAGATCCTGAATTACTTCAATCTCCAAATCAGTAGTTAACCTCATTGCTCTATCCACTGGTAATTGAGGTAAGTTCACGCCGATTCTTGGAGGATGGGCATATTGACCTTCAACAGGCTCGGGTTCGGCTATGCAAGGGTTGAGTAAGAATGATGCTCGACCTATACTTCTCAAAAGTAAGCCATTCGCAGTATTCATCATTGAACGAATTGGTATAGAAATTGCCTCTGCATTACCTGCTATCATATTCTTTACATCTGCATTCATTGCTTTGTTACCAGTCTTTGAAAGGACTCCTGATGGCCAGCCTTGGGATTTAGGAGGAGATGCTCTCGACAAAGGTTTGCAATTTATTTTGTTAAGGTTTGCAGTTGACGCAATAGCATGAGATACAAGCCATATCCACTGCAATCTCCATATTTGGTCATCGGAATTAAGCGTGCATAGATGTTGAACGTATCTGAAGCGAGTCATTCCATCTATACGGTCTGCACCAGTAATGAAGTGGCCGCCACCGTCTAACCAATTGTCGACCCATTCTTCTATCAATGTTCGAAATTCTAGATACCATGTGTCGAGAATTTCAACGGTTGGTTCCAAGAACAAATGGTCGAGGTCTTCTACCAAAATATTCCTACCTTTATCTCCCATCGATCTTGCTGCTTCCTCAACGAATAACGAGCGTTTCATCAATCCCCTGATTACAGTAGATGATGCACTCTGGCCTCCTAATCTAATTGAAAGGCGGTCTCTTGCTTCTAGGAATTCCTCGATATCTCCGCTCATTCCAACCTCTATTGCATCTATTCCTTTCTGAAGTCGCCAAGCTGTACGAATCGCTTCTTCACGAATTAAGATACTACCTTCTTCATCAACTTGCTCACCACCAGGATTGTCACAAACTAATCCAATCCATGGTGAAACTATTGAGGAAAGGAAGGCGTCGATGGTTGAAATCGGGGCATCTTCCATCAACGAAAGGAGCATTTCTACATCTCCTTGATCCGAAATCCTAGTATCATGAACTCCATTTAAGTCACCTTCTGCGGGAGGTGCTGCTCTAAGAGAGGAGATTAATCTTCGAATCTTTCCTTTCAATTCAGCAGCTGCTTTTCTGGTAAAAGTAATGGCCACGGTTTCAGTTGGTAGAAGCCCTCTCCAATCCTTCAAAGAAGTTCTTTCGATTGCTGGGCAACGGATTGCACCCATGCCTTTGAGAGGGACACGAGCAGCTGGTGGAAGAACACGAGTTGCTCTTTGGTTGTGCGATAATATATGTTGAACATAGCGATGCGCCATTACTGTTGTTTTGCCTGTTCCGGCACCAGCGTCTAATGCGATGTGCCTGTCAATATCAAGGCCAAGCTTTTGCGAGTGGTTTAATTTCATCACCAACCACCTCTCTTAGAACCTAAGCATGATTCTATTGTCGGGCAATTACAGGGTATTTTTCCTGCTTCAGCGTTCTCGATAACACGATTTGCTGTTGTTATCCTTTCTCTCATCCAAGCCCTAAATGGGTTTGATTTGGCGGGCGTTGGCTCGCCTGGACGACGATATTGGTTTACCAAACTTTGAGTTACAATACCAACCTGTGAATCACTCAATAAATCAGCAAAATCGGGATCCAACTCCACCCAGGGATGAGTGTCTATGCCAACCTGAGTTACACCAACTCCAATTACTCTGTGACCAGGATTGCCAATTTCCCAAGCCCTTGCATAAAGGGCGAGTTGTACTTCATCGAACAGTCCTTTCAGATGACGGGCTTCTTTTCCATCGTCTTTAGGGCCATCCATAGATTTGATATCTCTGATTATTACCAATTTGCTAACTGGTACATGTTGTTTCAAGTTCAAATCCAAAGGAATGGTTTCAGCTTCTTTTTGCAATTCGTAATCCACTAAAACTTCGTCTACCTTATCGATGAAGCCTGTTAGTTTGAAACTTTTTTCTTCGGTTTTCTGTTCAGGAGAGGAGGGGAGAATAATTGTCGCGTTACTATTGCTATTTTCCTGGACTTGCCATTCACTAGCCAAAGGAGCGCAATCTCTCAATCCAAAGTCTGATTGAATCATTCTACCAAGACGCCCTCCTACAGGGATGGTTTCTTCTCCTTCTAACCAAGATGACCATTTCGATGGAGATACGCCGATTAAATCTCTACAGCGATGGGCTGCGACTCCATCCGCTCTCTTCATCCAGGGTGCCTTTTCCATTAGCGTTTTGAGAACGACTTGCCATGCATCATTGATATCTTTTAGAGGCCCTTCTGCAAGTTTAATTGATTGTTCGGGAATCTGTTCCTCTTCCAATCCATGTGCTCGTAAAACAGCCTCTTCTACAAAGTGAACAATATTTCCTCGAGCATTTGCAGCGAGGTCTTCAGGTATATTTTCCTCTTTACTTAGCCTCAGGTGGCGATCAATCCAAGCCTTTCTTGGACAGAATAGCCATGCCTGTAATCGGCTTTGCGACCATATCTTTGGAAGTCTCAATGAAACTCCAGTAATTCCAGTACGCTCATCTAGAGCTTTGATACCTGTGGACAGAGGCAATATTGGCCGAGGATCAATTCCGAGGATGGTTTTCTTTTCGATTACTTCGCCAAGATGTGGCCATTGTGAAGAACCCCTTGCATTTGGAATATTATTTCGATTGGGAGTCAATCGGTAATCCTTGGTTCTAATCATTTTTCCAGAGTCCTTGAAAGGAAAAATCTCTCCTGTGTCGAATGATGATATTTCGCTTCGACGATTGTACTGGTCGGGCAATAAATCATTTTTGACTGCTTCAATAATGGAATTCTGATTCAAAGGCTGGCTAGTTATTCCTCGACCTTCAATAGATGCAAGGCCCGCTCTTTGGAGCTCATCCCTTGGTAGTTTGCCGCTACGGTGAGTCCTAACTCCATCAGCCAACATTTGCATCGAACTTACCTTGTGAACTAGACGTAGGCCGAGATCAGGAATGGTTTGCCAAGTCCAAGAACGGTCAGGAGTATCTGCTTTCCAATCCTTAGGATCGATGAATGGAGGCGGGTTTTCTAAGTTCAAACCGTCTTCATCTGTGGAAATTATGCTAAACCATTCTTCCAAAGGACCAGCTGGTTCAATTCCGTCTTGAAGACTTGAATCGAGGATTACAACAGTCTTCGAACTATTGAGTAAGTGACGAAGATGGTGGCGGCCTTTTCGTAAGCCATCATCTGGCCGATTTATTCCAAGGCGCATTCTTGACATTTCGTCCAACCAAGGTACCGAGGGTGATTTCATTGACCATTTGTTTGAGTTTAGACCACTGAGAATTAGAATATCACAATTTGTACCTAAAGCCTGGCTTGGGTTTAGAATCCTAATTCCGGAATCTGTACCTCTTCGCGAAGGCAACTGGGTGTTATTAGATAGGTGTTGAAGCATTTCACAAAAGTCATCTCCATCAAAATCTAGTCCAATTTCTTGAGTTAATCTAGTTATAGATTCAATTAGATATTGAAGTCCAGGGATTGAACTAGATTCTACAGAATCTCTGCCTGATAATAATCGCCAGTCAATTTGTTCTAACAAAGAATTGAACCAAATAATTGGGTCTTCTAGTAACTCAGGCAGAGGTAGTTCTTCTCCAGAAATACATCCAACACATTTCTTCATCGCAACCTCTCTATCCTGTTTAGAAAGAATTGGAATCATCCATCTCGACATTGCAGCAAGCCACCATTGACTTTCTTCTAATGCCCGAGATTGGTCTTCATCTCCAGTAAAACGAGGAGTTGCTTGAGAAAGCGTTGAAAGCCATCTACGTAGAGACCCCCTGCCGCCCAATATGTGAAATCCTCTTGCTATCTCTACTAGAGTTTCAGGATGTAATTTAGGTTTCCAAGTAGGATCGGCCGGGTGTTCCATATCCATTACCTTCCAAGTCATTGGAAGTCCGATTTGTTCAACTAAATCGGTTAGCCGAGTAAGCGACCATGCTTCTTCACCACGTGAGAGCCCTATAATCGAAAGTATTCTTGAGACCGCTGGACTTGACGATATTGTTGAGTTTTCACCCCGCAAACGGAAGCCCTGACTCTCAAGGTGAGAAGAAAGGTTTTTTCGTAGACTACTAGAGTCTCCGTCGACTATCATTACATCCCCTTCAACCCTAGAAAGTAGATCTCCGATAGCCGAAATACTCTGGTTTTCTGATTCCACCATAAGGTGGTATATGTTGCTACTAGAATTTGGAGACTTCCAACCCTGTTGCTGTTTAGGCTTCCATACCTCATGCTCAGGAATCCACTTTGGAAGTTCTGATTGTTTCCTGATCGGATGTATGTCTTCGATGTATTCTCCATGATATCCAAGTCGATGGGAACCAGGATTCACGAGTTGATGCAAATTTACTAGTTGGCTTATCCTACTCATTATAGCAATCTCAACTTCGCTCAAACTACTAGCATGGTCAAGCATAATTATCCCGGACAAATCCCTAAGACTGAAAGGTATTTTCTCGGTTTCATTTAATGCGTCTAGAACTACTCTTGTTCTTCTTGAAGGATGAGTCATCCCTGTTTTAGTTTCCAACTTCTTCAACGCTTTGTCGCAAGACATTGCACCAGGGTCTTCCTCCCAGTTTTGAGGTTTCAGAAGAGAAATTATTTCTCTGTGCAATGATAATACTCTATGTGACCTTGAACGCGTCCACACATTTTCAGGATTTGGCTGAATCAGAGGAAATCCGTAATCAGCGGCATGAGAGGATAGAGCCCTGTGTGTTAGTTCGAATGTTACACCATCGTCTTCCATAACAGCAGGTAATCGTAAATCGATATGTAACATCGAAATGAATCTCTGAATTGTAAGATGGTGAGATGAATCAACAATACCTCCATCCATCATGTCATGCAAATCGGAAATCGTTTGTTTTCTCGAAGCCTCCGTTGGATGGATAACCATCACCCGTTGACCCGAAACAAGCGCCTCTAACAACCAGCTAGGAGTACCAACACCAGACTCTATTGCCTCCATTGACAAAATAGATTGTTCGGATTCATTAGTGGACATCATTAATTTCACCACGGGACGGGTATACTCGGCTGTGGGGGTTATTGAACCCACGGCTTGAACTTGTGAGGCAATCATTGAAAATATGTGCGCCGTTAGGAATTATATGCGAGTAAGAGCAACATGTGTAATTTTGGTTTTATTAGTTTCAATTATCCCATCTGCTAATGCAGGTTCACCTGAAGAGTTAGATGATGTTGGCCCGGTATTTGGCGGAATTTACATCGATGCAAATAATTCGGGTAATGTAACAACAGCACTCTCAGATTTGCCTGCTGTTGTTGAGGACTATACTGCCACATGGTGCACTAACTGTATCGATGTTGAACATGCACTTGATGATATTTCAGATGAAAATCATATGCAAACATATCATTTTCACAGATTCATTGGAGAAAGTGAGGACCCACTTGGCTCACAAGAAGGAGACGAGAGGTGGATTGAAAGATATGAGGAAAGGCGGCCTCCTACTGCGGTATTCAATGGAATCATCAAACAGGTAGGAAGTGTCCCAGATGGTGAAACTCTGCAAGACGACTACAACCAAAATTTGCAAAAGACGTTGAATTTGGGAACTGGTTCTTCCTCACTGGGATGGATTGTAACCAACGATTCTAACCCGATAGCTACATGGAATTTGGCGGTTGACATGTCCAACTTCCCTGAAGATAGTGAAATCAAATCCTCTCTTTGGATTGTTGAGATTCTCGCACATTTCCCTGATGGGGGAAACCAAGAGGAGTATTATCACAAGAGCGTAAGGGGAATAATCGATCTGGGTAATGCCACTACAGGTTCTATGGAAGTAACATTACCAGCTGCCTACGATGGTGACGACTTGCAGGTACACTTGATTCACGAGGTAATCTTGCCTGAACCGGCTGATGAAAGCCCTAGTGAACCTCCTGTCGATGATTCCAAAGATGATGAAGACAGTGGTTTACCTAGCGTAGGCCTAGTTGCTGTACTAGCAATCTCGATGTTCGCGGCAATCACTGTGCAGCGAAAGCAGCAATGATTCTGTCCACATCTTCATCTGTGATGTGCAAATGAATTGCAACCCTTACTCGATTGTAAGGCAAATCGAACATATCGATCCCATGTTGTGCTAAAGATACTACAAGGTCTGCTGCAGGAATGTTGCAGTTAACATATACTAGGTTTGACTGAACTGCGTCTAAATCTACGCTGAAATTGTCCATTGCATCAATGGCTTCCGCAACCTTCCTGGCTCTAACATGATCTTCAATCAAGCGCTCTACGTGATTGTCCAGTGCATGCAATCCTGCTGCTGCAAGAACTCCGGCTTGCCTCCATCCGCCTCCAAACATCTTTCTCCAGCGATGTGCTTTATTGATGAATTCCTGTGAGCCTACCAAGACTGAACCTACAGGGGCACCAAGTCCCTTTGAAAGGCAAATTGAAACCGAGTCGTAATCTCTACACATTCTAGCAACATCTACTCCAGTTGCGATGGATGCATTGAATATTCTTGCACCATCAATGTGGGTTGCACATCCGTTTTCTTTAGCCACAGTGGCGATTTCGTCAAGTGCTTCTTGGGAATAACATGCACCACCGCCGAGATTAGATGTATTCTCTACACATACAAGAGTGCCATCCGGATAATGCGAGCCAGAGCCTTCGGCTTTGCGGATCGCTTTTTTCACCTGTTCTGCAGTCATCAGACCGCCCTTTCCTTCAACCAATGAAATAGAAGCACCACAAAGTGCTGCATATCCGCCGCCCTCATACTTGTAGATGTGAGCTGTTTTATCGCATACAATTTCATCCCCTGGAACTGTATGAGTTCTAAGAGCAATCGCATTGGCCATTGTTCCACTTGCAACAAATAATGCTGCTTCTTTACCGAACATTTCCGCTAAACGGTCCTGTAACTCGATTACTGTTGGATCATCGCCGAGAACGTCGTCCCCGACCTTTGCCATTTCCATTGCTGCACGCATGGCCACTGTAGGTTGTGTGACTGTGTCACTTCGAACGTCGACACGGTTGGACGGATACTCGCGCATGTGCAGTCTAAACCGACTTTACTCAAAGCAGTTTCAGGTCACCGGTTATCGCATCTACTGCTGAGCGAGGGGCTGGCCCAATACCAAGAACTGTTACAGTCCCAGGAGGAATCTCGGTATGGCCAGCATCTTTGATCAAATCACAAACCAAACTAGCTTCTAATGCCTTTGCATATAGTTGGCGTAGATGAGCTTCATCATCGGCTCTAACCACTATTTTACGTGCACCGAAATTATTCCAACGCTCAAATAAACGTACGGCTTTCTTCTTCGCCTTCATTGCACAATTAACTGCTGCATGTGAACATTGAGCGGCTAGTTTACCCTTTGACAATTTCAAATCATCACGGGTCACTAAGACCATTGTGACTTCGTTAAGCGGAGATGACATCGGCCTCACCGCTAACGATTGGCTCATCGATTCTTGATGTCTCTTCGTGAAGAAGAGTTGCGAGATATGGAGCTATCCAAACTGCACTTGCGATGCTGGCGACTGCATGTAGGGCATCAAATGGTAGACCGTTCAAGAGATAAATTACGAAGTCGGCAAGGGTAGTGCCGCTTGTAATTATAGAGAGAGAGACCCACCAATCGAACAATACCGAGGCAACAATTGATGCCACAATAAGGCGTTTCATTGCCACCTCGCTTCTTAGAACTAAGTTGAGTTTTGAACCTGCAAACGCAACAAAAGCCCATCCGCTTGCTTGGAATAGAGTCCACCAGCCATGAGATAGAACAAGATTGGAAATCATCGTGGCAATGACTGCAAAGGCCATTCCTCTACGAGCACCTAAGGAAGCACCCATGATTAGGCACATCACTGTCAATGGCTGGACGTTTGGAAACGGTTCCAGCAAAATACGGCTTGCTGCTCCAGCTACAGCAATGCTTGCCAGCACGAAGATTTCTCGCTTTGCTGAATGGTTTGGACGGCATAATAGGAAGAAACAAAATGTGATTAGAACCACATTTAGAACCAACATTTCGACTGGGCCGAGAACTGGACCATGCACCCCGTCAGTCATTACCATATGTCGGTCTGAGGGGGTTCAAGATTTCAACTTCACGCTGCATACCAGCGGACAACTGAGTCTTCTCCAACCTCTGCTACTGAAATTCCAGTCTGTATTCGCTCTCCATCGATTGTGAATTCCCAACCATCTAATTCATGGCCATTAAAGGACACTATCATGTCTCCAATGCTGAATGATTCTTTTTCGACTTCTATCCCCAATTCTAATGCGGCGTTATCGGTTAGTTGCTCTACGTTTTCATGACCAGAAAGGCCACCGATCACCACTTCTCCATCTGGTAATTCGAAGACCACTATTTGCGTATCCTTCCATTCTTCTGGCCATTCTTCATCCCAATCTCCGGGTGCATCGCTAATTTTGCCAACTTCTTCTGACCAGAGTTGCGAGATTGCTGGTAACACCATAATAGAAACTACAAGCAGTAGTAAAACCGATAATTTAGCTACAACATTTCGATTCGCATTTGTGTATGATACTATTATTCCAATGAATAGGCCAACAATTAGAAAATGACCTGGCCGGACTTGGAAAGAAGAATTTGCCTCTTCTTTTTCAAATTCTTCTTTTTGCTCGATGATCTCTGTATCATTTTGATCACCAGAAATCACCATCAAGATCCCCGCATCATTTCCAAATGCCATCTGGCCATCGGGCCCAAATCCTACACCCGCGGTAGTGTATGTATCATGATTAGTAGAATAAACTGTAATCTCTTGGCCAGGAATCCCATAGCCCCATCCTCCTCCAGGAGTATTTCTAGGGAACCATATCGTAGAATTGGTTCCCATTTTCTGAACGGTTATTTCTCCATTTGAATGAAATATAGATCGGCCTTCAAATGTGCATGTTCCCTCACAATTCCATACGCTGATACTTTCGCTTGTTGCAAAGAATACATCTCCTTCAAACAGTAAAGGAATTGCAGGAGAAGGGCCTTCTTCGGATAACAATTCACTACCCAAGTAAATTTCAGAGCCACCACTTGTCTGTAGGTGAACTAGAATGCCTGCTTGAGTTTGAATTGGTGCATGACGGATCTTTCCCATACCCACTGAATAATTACTTATTTCACCAGATTTATTGATGATATTGACTACACCTTCCTCGTTCCCCAACAAATAGGATTGTTCAGTTACTGTAACTCCATTGCGCCAACCTAATTGAGGTAAATCAATTCGTAAATTCTCACCACCATCACTCAAGCAAAACCTCGACAAACCTTGTCGAGTTGGCACGACTACACCATCATCGTCTTGGGCCATTGCACCAGTTATACCCCAAGTTACTACTTCGGTTTGAGATGACCAAATCAAACTTCCATTACTTACGTCTAAGGCGGTTACTTTACCGTCTGTCCATCCTACAATTACCATCTCACTCCAATTGCCACAAGCACCCATTCCAGCTTCGATATAAAGCAACGGGCTCATATCATGATTGGTTGAGTTTAGATTACTAAATCGCCAAATCTCCTCGCCTGTGTTTGAATCAAATGAGTATACTCGCGGTCTGTCATCTCCAGTCCAGTATCCTGAAGTTCTAACGATTATCTGGTCACCAACAAAAATTGGCTTGGTAGTTATGTAACCGTTTTCCAAATCTATTTCCCAATTTTTCGACTCAAACTCTTCAGCACTAGATATAGGAATCAGAGTTAGTAAAATCAAGCAAAATACAACAAGTATTCGCTTCATCAAACATGCCTCATAATCTCTTCACGCAATAATGCACTAACCTGCTTTCCATCAGCAGCACCACCACATTCTTTCATTACCAGACCCATTAGAGGACCCATCGCCCCCATTCCTCTTTCTTTAACGAAGTCGAGCCTGTCTGAGACAACCTTGGCTACCACTTCCGCTAAGTCTCCCACGTCTGCAGGCTTCAAGCCTAATTCTTCAGCTTTGGATGAGATCTGACCAATGCTAGGATTCTGCCCGTCAAACTCTTTCAGAAGTATGACCATTCCTTCACGAGTAACATGACCTTCTTCTTTAGCGGCAAGAATCAATGCCATCAATCCAATATCTCCCTCGTTCTCTAGAAGCATTGTCGCCCACGCTTTCTGAGGTAAACCTTGTGAATGTGATACAAAGTGATCATCTAGTTCTCTGGAAAGTAACTGTTTCATCTGGTCCTCACTAATTTCGAAATTGCTTAGCCTATCTAGGCGTTCTTGCTGAGTCATAGGCAAATTTTGCATAACTTGTTGCCAACGTTCGTTAGAGATTGACAATGGAGGAATATCCGTTTCAGGATACATTCTGGCACCACCGGGCAAGGGCCTCATCGGAGTTGTAGTTCCGTCCTCTGGAGCACCTTTGCGAATGACAACGTTTCTCACTTCCTGAGGAATTCTCTCAAAGGCAAGACGAGCCCTATTCAGGACACTTTCCAAGGCTAACTCTGCTTGCCAAAGAGGGGCTAGGCACAGAACGAATGCATCGACGTCGTTTAGGGCTTTTCTGGTCGCATCAACGAATTCTTGCTCAATACCATACGCTGGTAATTCATCTGAGTGATAAACTCCAGCAACGCCTGCTAATTTTGCTGCACCAGCAAGTTCTCTACCTAAGCGAGGTAACTGTGCGCCGTCTTCGTCGAATTCCTTTGTGCCAATCAATCCATCAAACCCTGGCAAAGGCAATGCCAACATTATGGACCCTGATTCCAATCCTTGCTTGACTCTCTTCGCATCGCATGAAGAAAATTCACTAGATACGTCGACCAATTCCAGTGGTAAGATTTGTC
>Ga0208277_1002013_pt1 | contig 11714 bp, 6 predicted proteins | sample ETNtaG_5_FD_185782 | JGI IMG/M metagenome (GOLD analysis project Ga0208277, IMG submission 185782) | Marine microbial and viral communities from oxygen minimum zone, Eastern Pacific Ocean - ETNP201406SV205 (SPAdes) (version 2) | ecosystem: Environmental > Aquatic > Marine > Oceanic ...
GTCTTCTTTCTTCGAGCTTCGAGCGCATGGGCTGACGTCTCGTCTCTTTCTCTTTCTTTCTCTTTCTCTTTCCGCCGCGGTACTCATCACAGCGCCGAAGCCGAAGAAATTGCCGAAGAAGTCGCGGTCGAAGAACCGGCTGGAGATGAACCGATGGACCTCATGAGCGCCTTGCAAATCGTGCTCAAGAAGTCCTTGGCCGAAGACGGCTTGCACAGAGGTCTCAGAGAGGCGGCCAAGGCGATTGAATCGAGAAAAGCTTTGTTGTGCGTTTTGGCGCAAGATTGCGACCAAGCGGATTACACCAAGTTGATCCAAGCTTTGTGCAACGAAGCGAACGTTCACTTGGTGAGAGTGCCATCCGCGGTGTCTCTCGGCGAGTGGGCGGGCTTGTGCAAGCTCGACGCCGAAGGCCAAGCGAGAAAGGTTGTGAAGTGCTCATGCGTTGTCGTCTCCGATTACGGGGAGGAAACGCCGGCGCTTGGCGTCTTGCAAGAATTCTTGAAGACTGCTTAATAGTCTTTCCTTTCCGAGGACGATAAATGGTGTAGTAAGTCCGATGCGGATAGTTATTAGCTTTTCGTTAATTTATACTTCTCTATTTTACTCCGCTACATGCATGATGAATCGATGCTAGTTCTATGCCTACAATTACTCTCTTTTAACACCTACGTTTAGTGGCCGCTACTCATCTAAAAACATCATTCATAACTTTGAAAGGAATCCTCCGTCTACTTTCAGGATGCTCCCCGTCACCCAACTCCCTGCTTCCGACGCCAAATACACAGCAGCACCACCCACATCTGAGGCTCTCCCTACTCGTTTAATTAACAAAGCATTTTTCATGATGTCATCCTTGACGGTTTTGCCGTAAATTTCTAAACTATCGGTCATTTTTGTCGGAAAAAACCCGAGCGCGAGAACGTTCACGGTTATATTCCTCGATGATAACGCGTCCGCTAACTTCGTGCTCAAATGATGCAATGCCGCCTTCGACGCGTCGTAACTAAACGTCGGAAAAACTTGCGGTTTCAAACCTGCTATGGAACCAATATTAATCACTCGAGACGACGTGCCTCTCTTCCGTCCAGAACTTTCCATCATATCCGCAAACTCTCGTATCAATATAAACGGCGCCACGACGTTCAACGCGTGCGTCTTATAGAAACCTTTCTCTGAATGCGTCTCGAACGCTTCGCCCCACGCGACGCCGCTGTTGTTTATCAGCACATCTAAAGACTCGTATCGACGCTTGAACTCTCCCGCGAGATTTTTGCATCCATCTTCCGTGGATAAATCGGCTCGGATGAAATCACACGAGCCTACTCCTCTGTTGTTGTTGCTGCTTTGGTTCAACCTCTCGCGTGTCCGTTCTCCATCTTCTCTGTGTCTCGAGGCGATGCACACGCGACAGCCTCTCTCCACGAACGTCTCCGTGAGCATTAAACCGACGCCTTTAGCGCCTCCCGTGATTAATACGGTCTTACCTCGGACCGAAAATAACGAGTCGTCGTCGTCGTCGTCGTCACCCCCCTCCCTCATGTGATGATTTTTTATGACGATACCAAAGTGAACCTGTGACAGTTAGTCCTCTACTCTACGTAAAAAATATTACAATTACGTGCTATCGTTCGCCGAATTTTCCGTCGCCTCTGCCGTCTTTCGTCGATTCGCCTCCTACCGAGCCACGAACACTCACGGCGCTTTTTGAGAAACGGCTGCTGTGTTTCTCGAAATCGCTCACCCAATCGACACCGGCTTTTGCCGAAGACGCACTTTTATTCGCGTTGTCCTTTACTTTTTTGAATAACGAAACGATCCTTTCTTTGTGCGTGTGGTTGAAGACATCGTAGTCGTGAGACGCCAATAACTTTTCTACAAAATCAAAGAGTTGATCGACGATCGGTCTTGCCCACATTTTCGTCCGCATGGAACTTTCGGCGACGGCTAAGCAGTCGATTAAAGCTTCGCAGATTTTCGAGTGCAACGCGTCAACTTCTCGTGCCGAGGCGTTTTCCACCTCCAAAGCTTTCAGAGCGCACTTCAAAGCCTCGCCTTTCTCTTCTTTCGGTATGTGTTTGTTCTCTTCTATTTCTATTTCTATTTTTCGTCTCTGCTCTTCTTCTTTTTCTTCTTCTTTTTCTTCTTTTCTCATCTTGGGCGCTTCCTCGAACGCTTTCTTCAAACGTTTCGTCGCGCCGTTCAACGCAAACGAGTCTTCGCTGGTGGCAATCTCGTGCATAATTCGACAATACAACTCCCACACGCGCATTTCCGATGTCACTTTCACGTTCGCCCCGATCGTTCCGTTTTCTTTCATTAAACGTTCTACGGCCTCGAAGAGGCTGAAAAATACGCTCGCCGTCTCCTTTCGATACTCTTCCGATTGTGGGTGCGTCTCCATCGTTTTTCTCATCACGAGCACAATCTTCTTCCCGTGTTTCCGTTCGAGCGCGTCTGGTTTCGAGAGGAGTTCTAGAAACGCTCGAGAACACGTCTCAAACTTCCTGTTCGCGTGTTTGGCGAGTTTTTCGAGCCAATCGTCCATCGTCGACGGTGATGGTTCCTTCCTTTTTTCCTCCTTTTGTGTCGTCGGCGACGGCTCTCGTCGCGTCTCGATGACATCATCGCGTTCGTTGATTTTCTGCTTCTTCTTCCTGTCACAACTTTGGTTCTTCGCGCCGTCTTCGCCCGCTCCTTCGTCCTCGTCGTCTCTCGTCGATTTCGTCGAAGACACCGGAGGGAGCGCGTCGAACAGACCACCACCCATGTGGTATGTTTGCGCACTCCTTTTCTTCTTCTGATTTGTTTTGTTTTTTTTTGGGGGGGCTTTTTTGTGGCACTTTTTCTCCCTTCTTTTCCAATAATCGGACGTTTTTGGAGTATGTATAAAACTAGGTGCATTATTATTATTGTGTTTGAATCGGATGTCTTTCTCGTCGAGCACGAGGAAAAAAGAAGAGACCACCGCCGCCTTCCTTTGAGAGGAGACGAGGACGAAGGCGACGATGCCGAGAAGAATTCTGGCCAACGCGAGCGCGTCTCGCGGGCGCTCGTCAGATGTCCTCTCAAAATGGACGAGGAAACAACGCGACGATTTTTGGCAACGGAATCGATTGGAGGAAACGACGACGACGATAAACGAGCGCGAGAGCACCAATACCGAGGTGGTGGTGGTGGAGGAGGAGGAGTTCAGGTTAACCTTCAACGATTTAGCGCTACCGGAACACATCGTTTTGGGTCTTCAAAAGTGTGGATTCGTGTATCCATCTCCGGTGCAAGTCTCGGCTATTCCCTTGGAACGGTTAGGGAGAGACTGTCTGGTACAAGCAAAGTCAGGGACCGGGAAAACGGTCGCGTTCGCGTGCAGACTTTTAGACTCAGTTTTGCTAACGAAAGGAGAAGAAGTAGCGGAAGAAAATGTGATGGATGAAAGAAATTCTTCGGTGAAAGCGATGTGCGTCGTGCCGACGAGAGAGATTGCAATACAGATGGCGGACGTTTTGCGAACGCTAGCGACGGCGTGCGCTGGAAGCTCGAGAGGTCGATACAAGCAAGAACGGTTGGCTTGTTTTTTTGGCGGTTTGCCAGTTGCAGATGATGGACGGGCGATGAAACGACGGCCGGCGTGCGTCGTCGGAACACCAGGGAGAATGAAGCAGCTCGTAGAGATGGACATTTTGAGAACCGATCAAGTAAGAACAGTAGTTTTAGACGAAGCGGATCAGTTGTTGACGAAAAGTGGGTTTTGTGAGGACGTTTTGTTTTTGATTCACGCGGCGAGCCACAAGCAGAGACAATTGATCGCGTGTTCGGCGACGTTTTCGAAGAATGCGAGGAAAAGAATAGAAAGTTTGACGACGAGAGATGGGATGCCGAGCGCAATCGAGAAAGTGAGCTTGTGCGAAGAGACGGTGGCATTGCGAGCGGTGAAGATGTGTTATCGGTTATTGAATCGTGATACGGAGCAAAATGAAAAGGCGACGAAAAACAGTGATAATGACGATGTAGAAATCGAGAATAACAACAATGGCGTTAGCGTTGGCGACGACATGCGCCTTTTGGAAGAAAAGGCGGGGATGTGCATTGACATTTTTAACTCTGTTCGTTTTCACCAAGCTGTTATTTTTGTCTCTAGTCGAGACCGGGGCGAGAAACTCTCCGCAATAATGACCAAGAAAGGAGGTTTTAAAACTGCATTCATCTCGGGCAAACTTACACAGCGCGAACGAATGGATGTGATGCAACGATTTCGTGACTTTGGGCTTCGCGCCATCATATCGACCGATTTAATCTCTAGAGGTGTCGATTGTGAACGAGTGAATTTAGTCGTCAATGTCGATTTACCGAGAGATGGTCAAACTTTCATGCATAGATGTGGACGAACAGGAAGATTTGGCACTTCAGGTGTTGCTGTCGCCGTTCTCGAAGACCAAAAAGAGTTGGAAACGCTCAAAGATATGCTCGATAAAACATCCAAGGAAGAATCTGAATACCAGAATATCGATGATGACGGCGACGATAACAACGAGGAACAAGACGAAGAAAAATCTTCTCGTATCGCGTTTTGCGATCTCGAAGAACTTCCCGAAAGGATTCCAGAGAGTTGGTATGCGTACGATCTCGAAGGAAATGACGAGGAGAAGCTTCGCGCTTTACAGTTAGAGGAGGAAAAACTAGCATTTTTAGAAACATCTAGCGAAGAGGAAGAGAGCGGCAGTAGTAGTATTGATAGTAGTAGTATTGATAGTAGTAGTAGTAGTAGTAGTAGTAGTAGTAGTAGCGAGAGTAGTGAAGAAGATTGGGACGACGACGACGACGACGACGACGACGAAGATTTCGAGGAAATTCAAAGACAATGGAGAGAAAAACGAGCGTATGCCTCCTGGTGGTGGTGGCACGAGTATCGCCAAAAGGTTGGACCGGCTTTCATCGTCCCTCCGTTTTAAATTCGCGAGCGTACATCGACATTGTTAAAACATAAATGTACGCGTCTATTTATCTCGGCGAGCTCATTACACTCGTCACTGATGCGTGTGAATGCGTGCGTTCGATGTGCCACGGAGCATTTCCTTTTTTTTAACAGCCACTTTGAAAGTTCGACCAATGCGTTCAAAATTTTGTTTTTTTTCTTCCCCAATAAAGGACACAAAGACAAAACCGCATTACGGCGTTGCGCGCGGGTATTCTTTGGTGAGTATATAGGTTGAACGCCGGAAGCGCCAAACGCGAAGAAGGCACACGAGAAATATCTTCTGATTTCGCAGAGCTCGAGGGAAGAAAACGCGACGGAGGATGGCGTCTACGTCGTACGCGACGACGGCGACGGCGTCAGGTTTTGGAGCAGCCGCCGGGCACCAACAACCTAAGAATGTGAGGGTCGCGAACAGAAGGAGAGGAGCAGGGGCTTCGGCGATGAAGACAACCGCGGTCCACGTGCTGTCGAAACAGCAACAGCAACAGCAACAGCACGAACAGAGAAGAATAAGGAGACGAAGAGACGCGAAGACGCGAACCGCGACGAAAGGAGCAGTGGAAGACGTTCCATTCTTGAACGAAGCGATTCAGGCGGAACCGAAAGTGTACCCACCGAACCGCTCGTATCAACAAACTATCAGGAAAGCGTTCGTGGTTTCCGGGTTTGGTTTGCACTCCGGAGAAGACGAGATTGTGAGAATATGTCCGGCGTACGCCGACGAAGGGCGGTATTTCGTTCGTGTCTCGGATGACTTCATCGAGAAGACGGGCGAAGGCGAGGACGGAGGAGCGCTTTCGGACGCGCAGGTGAATAAGTTGTTGTTGGAACGGGCGAGAGCGATGCTTTCGAACGATCCGAGCGATAGGAAAGAAATTCTAAAGCACCAATCTATTTTGAAAAGAGAGGATGAGGAAAAGATTGATTCTCCCGGGGACTTTTTAGGGAACCAAGGATCGGAGACGAGGGTACACGCGAACTTGGCAAACTTGGCGAAAGGGTTACAAATCTCGAGCGTGTTGAATGCGCCCGGAACGGACAAAGCTGCGGTGACGAAACCTGAACACCTCTTATCCGCGTTAGAAGCGCTCGGTGTGGATAACTGTAGAATAGAGATTGGAGGTACTGGTGAAGTGCCTATTTTAGACGGCGGCGCCAGCCACTGGGCGCACGAAATTTGCAAAGCTGGAGTGACGATGGCGAGCGATGCAAACGATAAAAATGGAGAGAAAGTTCCAAAGAAACAGTATAAACCGTTAGAACCGGTTATCGTGAGAGATAAAGACGCGTTCATCATGTTTACACCGCAAGATCAGTCGAAGATTTCCTACGGCATCGATTTCACGTACAAGTCGTCTGCAATTGGGAAGCAATGGTTTTCGTGGACGCCTTTAGAAGATGCGAAATACAACATCGACGTCGCGCCAGCGAGAACTTTTGGTACCATTCAAGATTACATGGCATACTACAGGTACGATATCATCAAAGGTGGGACGGCGTCGTGTAGTTTAATTGCCAATGGGACTGAGTTTTTAAATCCGCCAATGCGAAACAGCTGGGAAAACGAGTGCGCGAGGCACAAAGTTTTGGATTTAATCGGTGACATGAGTTTAATGGCCGAACCGGGCATGGCTGGCGTTCCGATTGGGCACGTCTTATGCCATAAAGCGTCGCACGAGTTACACGCCGAGTTCATGAGACAACTCGCGGCGACTGAGAGAAGCGTAGTAGATACCGAGATCTGGGTCACGGAAGAACAGATTTTGAAAGAAGAGGAAGAGTTCAGAGCTATATGGGATTAGCGCACCACGCGTGTTCTCATTCGTTCACGAGAAAGACGGCATTTTAACACATAATTTTTGTACAACCGTATTTCTTTTCTTTCTCTTTTCTCTCTCTCTCTCTCTCTCCTTCTCTTCCTTTTTATATATTATTAAGTGTTGTTGCTTATTATGACCCTTTCTCGTTGTTTGCATAGTTCGTATTTTCTAATCAAAAATACACGAGGTTCGGGGTTTTCATCTTCAGAAAAAAGAACAACAACAACACATGGTTTCGCCAGCCACGAGTCTCATCGACGACCTCGCCGCGAACAATTACAACGCAAACGTGCAGTACATCGACGCCGAGGCAGAAGAAGAAGAAGAAGAAGAAGAAGAAGAAGAAGAAGAAGAGGCGGCGGCGGACGACGATGATCTCGGTTTTTTGTCGTCCTCCTTCGAGCTTTCTCCTTCTCTGCTTCGACGAACAAACAGCGCGTACGCGTGCGTAAACGACAATCATCACCAACCTAGATCTTCTTTCCTATCTCACTTCATTTCCTCTCTTCCATCGACTGTTCCCGAAGAAGAAGAGCAACGTGAAGGAAACACAGGAGAAGCGCTAAATAATAGTCCACTTCCTGTTCTAGGAACGCTTCGACGCTCTGTGACGGCTCCGGAGAACAACACCGCTTCGTCCAAGGAGGATCCGATGACGCACCACACGCACGAGCAAACATATAACGGCGTGTTCCGACCCGCGTTCGTGACACGATGGAATTCGTTCGTACAGATTAAAGAAGAGAATAAAAGGTACGAGCTCGGGACGTGGACGACGAAAGAGAGCGCGGCGAGAGCCCATGACGCGGCTTTGCTCTTCATGCGAGGAGACACGAAAGAGACAAGGGAGATGATGAACTTTCCGGTGAGCGAGTACGAGAGCACGTTGAAAGAGCTCAAAGATATGAACGTTGTTACCACGAACGAAGAATTCGTGGAGTTGTTGGTGGAAAGTTCCGTGAAAGTAGAGCGAAGACAGAGCAGGCACAGAGGCGTGGTAAAATCCAAAGAGCACACGAATAAATATGAAGCGAGGATTTTTCTCGACGAGATATAATGAATGGAATGTGTTATACGTTCATCTATTAATGTAATCCAATACTGCTGCGTTCTGTGCTCGCTGGTCTTTTCTTTATTTGTATTTACAACCTTTTTATCAATGTTTATATTATTCCCTATTCTTGATCAAATCGTCCAAATCGTCCATACTCAAATGTTGATCTGAAGGAATATCGTCATACGAATTTTGTGACCATCCGCTTCGAGACCATCTACCACCGGCTTGTCCACCTTCAGATCTGCTATAGTTTGCGTTAGGGTTTCTAAACACCGGAGCTCTGTATCCAGGAATGAATGTACTGCCTTCATCTGAATCGTTTCCGTAATGATCGATAGTTCCTCTGCCGCTCATCACATCCGTTGAACGAATGCGCATCGCCTGCATGGTAATGTCATCGGCTAATCTCGCCTCCATGCCCGGCAACGCGTGGGGTGCGGACGATTTACCATGGATCCAGCGATACATGATGTGAGAAGAGAGCTCAATTCGCCCTTTTTCGAGCGATCCGGCGTAGTTGATTCGCAATCTTCTCAGAAGCACGACGAGACGTTCACCACTTCTCTCCAAGCGTCTTGTTGCGCCTTGACCCGCGAGCGACTCATCTGAGCTAGACGAAACGAGGTATCCATCTTTGTCGACCAACATTTCCGGTTTCGCGCGCAGGAGAAGCGTAAACGTTGGCAGTCTGTTTTTCAAATCTTTTTCGCCAAATGCTTCTACGTGCCTTTTAATCTTTCGAATCAGTGTCAAGAGCGCAACTTCCGCAGCCGCTGGAGGGAAATTTCGCATGTCGTATTCCGAGTCCTCGCTCATCTCGAATTTAGGAACGATACCAATCGCTTGCGCTTCCTCAAACAAAATCAGCGCCTTTGTTGGGTAATATGTTGCTGCATCTTCGTGGACGTTCGACTGGTGCGTTACCAACCGCGCGAGCGATTCGCCCCCATATTTCTCCGCTAACTGTACTTCTTGATCCGTCGGCGGTCGCAAACACGCGAGCATGGAAGAAAACGTTTCAACTCTAGGTTTCACACCGTGCGTGATCGCTTCGTGGAATACCGCCGTCGCTCGATCAGACCATTCTTTCCACGCCGGTTGCGCCACTGAAGTAGAAATTTCACCACTCGTGCTAGTATCCGTCAATCCATGACCGGGTTTATCCGAAGCTAATCTCGTTGGATCCGTTAACGTGCGAATGTGCGCGAGAATAGCACCGATTATGGTATTCAAAGTCACCTCACACGGAGCAATTCCAGCCTCGCGCGAGCTCTTGTACGCATCCCACGCGAGCAAGCAGTTTCCATGACGAGCGCATGAGAATAAGAGTTCTCTCCACGTCATCTCGTCCGGCGTATACCCGGCGTCCTTCATCGCCTTCACAGTGGCGTACGTTTCGTTCAAGTCTCCGGATCGACCAAAACCTCTGACCAACGCGTTGTACGTCGGCAAAGTCGGTCGTAAACCCAAATCCATACCTTCTTGTAACAATTTCTTCGCTTCTGTGAGCGTTTCTGGTTTCTTCGCGGCGGCTAAAATGAGTCCTTCAAACGTAATCTCATCTGGCGACTGTCCGGACTCAACCAATCGGTCGTATGCTTTCATCGCTCCTTCAAAATCGGTATCTCTCGCACACGAATTGATCAACGCGTTGTAACACGCGCGTGGCACAACCCCATTGGACTTTTCGGCGTCAGATAAGATACGATCTACAGCTCCGGCATCACCAGCTCGGGCGAACGATCCACACATGGTCGAAACAACCGCCGGCGACATCATCGATCCGTTCATTTCCATCTCTCTGATCAAATTGGCGCACATTTCAACGTTCCCAGCTCGACTCGCGACAGTTAACATCGTCGCGTACAAGACTGAATCCACCATCACTCTCGGCTCATTTCCTTGCACTTCTTCCCAGATTTTGAACGCCTTTCGAAAGTTTGGCGCAGAGTTCTCGTAGTCATACTCAGCGGCGCACGCATGAATAGCGGTGGAGTACACCGACGCCGTTCTCGCGACGCCCTTAATTTCCATTTCGTCGTACAACGCCAACGCTCTCTGTGGCTCGCAGGCATTCACACATCCGCTCATTAACGAAGAATACGTGACCGCATCTGGAAACAACCCGTTTCGACGCGATTCAGCGACGATGTCAAAAGCGCGATCGAGCGCATCTGATCTCAACTCTTCAAAAGCCGCCGCTCGTCCGCACGCTGAGACCAAGCAATTCAACACTCTCACGTCCATTTGCAACCCACTCGCTTCTAAATCCAAGCGCAGGTTAAACACGCGATCCAAGGCATCTTTCACGTACGAAATATCCTTCTTGTTGTTCGATTTAAAACCGCCGTTGCCCGAGCGCCTTCCAATCTCTCGAGACACCGCATCCATTAAAGCCCCGTACGTAACAATAGTAGGTTCGATTTTGTCTTTTTTCGTCATCGTTTCAAACTGTTCGAACGCTAAATCAATTTTACCAGCTTTACTGTACGCCGCTATCATACTCGTGTGTGTGATGACGTCAATAGTTAACCCTTTCGGATCTTGCTTCATTTGCTCGAACGCCTTTGCTGCCGCGTCGCAGTTTCCGTGCGCAGAGCACACCGCCAAAAGTTTGTTATATATCGTCGCAACTTCTGCTGTCGATAAATCATCTCTCGAGGCTCCCAAAACTAAATTCGTAAACGTAAACGCATGCATCACCGGCGAATTCTTCAACTTGTTCGATCGTTCGCACGACACCAAGAAATCCACCGTCCCGTATTTCCTTATTCTCGTATCGTTCAAGCATGGAACCTTCGCATCGTTCAGTCGTTGAAGTAAATCAATCGCATCACCCAATCGATCGCACCGGACTAAATCGCTGTATAATCGAATAAAATGTCCGGAATCGTACTTCTTTGGTCCTAAACAATCTTCAAAGTTTGGATATTTTTTCAATAACTCATTCAGAGGGACATCATCGGCAACGCCCGCGATCAAGGGAGCAAACTTTTTCCTTCGGGCGTTGCTGACTTTCGAAGACGTCGGTTTGAACGGTTTATAGTTCCGCGACGACGAGTACCCTTTGGTCTTCTTGCCGTTGTTGTTCTTTTTCTTCTTGTTGTTGTTCGCGACGAACGTCTTTTTCTTTCCCGCGGAGGAGGAAGATTTGGACGACGAAGACGGCGTCGTGGCACGCTGCGATCCGGTCTTCGTTTCGGCGGTAACCTCATCTTCAGTCGAGGCACTCTTTCTCGGCTCACTTATCGCTCTGAGAAGGATCTCGCTCTGGTTCCTCTCGTCTTTCGCTCTCCCCGCGGCGATCGGGAAGAGCATTCGCCCTCCTCCTCCTCCTCCGGAAACGAAGGAGGAGGACGCCGTCGTCCTGATTTTCTCTCCTCGTAAAGCGAGTGGATAATTCTTCGTCCCGCCGCTTTCCACGACAATCCTGACTCGACGCACCACCCTCTTTGCGTTCGCGACTTTTCGCGACGACGACGCGGACGACGACGAACACGCGGACGACGTGGACGCCGCACCACCGCCTCTCGAACACAGCATCATATCGTCTCTCTCTTCCTTCTCGCTTTTACTCTAAAGTCGCGCGCGCACACGCAGTTCCCCGGGAGTCGCAAAGCACGTTTTTGTGTCGTCAGTCTCCAAAAGACGACTTTACAAGGAAAAAGTGGGGAGGAGGAAGGAGAGACCCAAGCGAGAGAGAGAGAGAGAAAGGAACGGCTGGCACACGACTCCTCTCGCGAGAGCACTTTTTTTTTCGGTGTAAAATGGGGGGCAAAAATGACCTCTCTTGTTTTCTTTCCCTGTGCTCGAGGGACGGAAAAGAGCTGTCGTGTTATCCTTTAAAGGAACAATGAGAGGC
>Ga0208277_1002015_pt1 | contig 11710 bp, 8 predicted proteins | sample ETNtaG_5_FD_185782 | JGI IMG/M metagenome (GOLD analysis project Ga0208277, IMG submission 185782) | Marine microbial and viral communities from oxygen minimum zone, Eastern Pacific Ocean - ETNP201406SV205 (SPAdes) (version 2) | ecosystem: Environmental > Aquatic > Marine > Oceanic ...
GCTTTAACGCCAAAATCTGAACTTGAAGGAGACATGGGTGATCATAACGTTGGTGTCCAAGCACGTTTGATGAGCCAAGCGATGCGAAAACTTACGGGGTCAATTAGTAGAAGTAACTGTATGGTTATATTTATTAACCAAATTAGAATGAAGATTGGCGTCATGTTCGGAAGTCCTGAAACAACTACAGGTGGAAACGCACTAAAATTTTATTCCTCAGTGAGACTTGATATCAGGAGAATTGGGGCAATCAAAGATAGAGACGAGATCGTTGGAAATTCGACGCGTGTTAAAGTTGTAAAAAACAAGGTTGCGCCACCATTCAAACAAGTCGAATTTGATATAATGTATGGAGAAGGTATCTCAAAAACTGGCGAACTGCTGGATTTAGGTGTCAATGCGGGAGTGGTCGAGAAATCGGGAGCCTGGTACAGTTACGGAGATGAACGAATTGGCCAAGGAAGAGAAAATGCTAAAATATTTCTATCAGAGAATGAAGACATAGCCTATGAGTTAGAGGATAAAATTCGTGCTTCGCACGGGTTGGATTTTGAAATACCTAATGCTAAAGATGATGATGAAATTTTAGAAGCTTAAGTAATTCCTTTACAGTTTTAAGGGCTCCACATGGGGCCCTTTTTTATTGTCAGTTTCATTGATACTGTGGACATTATTGCTTGTGCCATATAGAGGATCATGCAGTTAGATTTGGAATAAAAATATGGCTTCATTAAACGAAATCCGTTCTACTTTTTTAAATTACTTTAAAAAAAATGGTCATGAAATTGTTGCTTCTAGCCCACTAGTTCCTAGAAACGATCCCACGTTAATGTTTACTAATTCTGGGATGGTCCAATTTAAAAATCTTTTTACAGGGCTCGAAAAAAGAGATTATCTAAGAGCTGTTACCGCCCAGAAATGCGTGCGGGCTGGCGGAAAACATAATGACTTAGATAATGTTGGTTACACAGCGCGCCATCATACTTTTTTTGAAATGTTGGGGAATTTTTCTTTTGGTGATTATTTTAAATCAGAAGCAATTCCTCTTGCTTGGAACTTGATAACCAAAGAATTTGGAATTCCTGCCGAAAAGTTATATGCGACTGTTTTCCATACTGATGATGAAGCTGCTTTGATTTGGAAAAAAGTTGGTGTTCCTGATGATCGTATAATAAAAATCAGTACTTCTGACAATTTTTGGCAAATGGGGCCTACAGGCCCCTGTGGGCCGTGCACAGAAATTTTTTATGACCATGGTGAGCAAATTTGGGGTGGGCCGCCTGGATCGCCAGAGGAAGACGGTGATCGTTTCATTGAGATTTGGAATATAGTATTTATGCAAAATGAGCGGTTCGACGACGGTTCAATGAAAGAACTTGATATTCAATCTATTGACACAGGTATGGGATTAGAACGTATAGGCGCTTTACTTCAAGGCAGCCATGATAATTACGATACGGATACCATGAGAAACCTCATGCTTGCTTCAGCTGAAGCTACCTCGTCAGATCTTGATGGAAAGCATAACGTTCATCATAGAGTTATTGCCGACCATTTGCGCTCAACAGCCTTTTTAATTGCTGATGGTGTGTTGCCAGCAAATGATGGGAGGGGGTACGTGTTGCGGCGCATCATGCGAAGAGCAATGCGTCATATCCATTTGCTCGGTTCAAAAAAACCCATCATGCATAATCTTGTCGTATCGCTAATCCAACAAATGGGTAGCGCTTATCCTGAGTTAGGAGTTGCGCAGTCGTTGATCGAGGAAACTCTACTTCAAGAAGAAACACGTTTTAGACAGACTCTTGATCGCGGATTAAAATTACTTGATGATGAACTGGCGAGGGTTCCCGAAGGCGAGGAGTTTTCTGGAAAAACTGCTTTCAAATTATATGACACGTATGGGTTCCCTCTAGACCTTACACAAGATGCTTTAAGAGAGAAGGGTCGGGTTGTTAACACTGCCGCGTTTGATGTCGCGATGGCGGATCAAAAAGCTAAAGCGCGTGCGGCTTGGGTTGGTACAGGGCAACTTACTGATGATGCGATTTGGTTTGAGCTTGCGGATAATATTTTACCAACTGAATTCTTAGGTTACGAAACTGATACGGCTGAGGCCCAATTACAAAAATTAGTTAAAGATGGAGTTGAAGTTTCATCGGCTAAAGCAGGCGAAACAGTTCAACTAATTTTCAATCAAACACCTTTTTATGCAGAAAGTGGTGGCCAAGTAGGAGATCAGGGTTACGTCCAAACCTCTGATTGTTTGATACAAATAAATGATACAAAAAAGTTTGCTGGTTTATTTATACATTCAGGCACGGTTTCAACAGGTTCCATCGAAGAAGGGGATAGTGTTTCACTGATTGTTGACGCTAAGAGAAAAAATAGAATTAAAGCCAACCATTCAGCTACTCATTTATTACATGAAGCGCTAAGACAGTTACTGGGCGATCATGTTGCGCAGCGAGGATCTTTAAATGCCGAAGATAGGCTGCGCTTTGATTTTAGCCATTCTTCACTTTTAACTAATGAAGAAATTCAGTCTGTCGAAAAGTCAGTTAATAGGTACATAAGGCAAAATTCATCTGTTCAGACGCGAATAATGGCGCCTGATGATGCAAGAGGAATTGGAGCTCAAGCTCTTTTTGGAGAAAAATATGGGGATGAAGTCCGTGTTGTCTCTATGGGGCATCAAAAAGACGCAGGCAAAGGTCTTGGAGGTCAAGCTTATTCTTTGGAACTCTGCGGCGGCACTCATGTTAAACGAACGGGAGAAATTGGTGCTTTTACCATTTTGTCAGATAGTGCATCTAGTTCCGGGGTCCGCCGCATAGAAGCTCTTACTGGTGAAAACGCTATAATACATCTGGCCAAGAGGTCTCAGCAAGTAAATGAATTGGGCGCTTTATTGAAGGTTTCAACCGATGAACTTACTCAACGAGTAAATGTTTTGATAGAAGAAAGGAAAAACCTTACCGGTGAAGTGGCAGAGCTTAAAAGAAAACTCGCACTTTCTAGCGGAGCAAATGGTAAAACACCAAAAGCTGAGAAGATAAATGGGATTTCTTTTTTTGCTCAGATCTACTCTGGAATTTCTGGAAAAGACTTACCTTTGCTAGTTGACGAGCATAAAGACCGTTTGAAAAGTGGAGTTGTTCTTTTAATTGCAGAAAGCGATAATCGAGTTGCTGTTGCCGTTGGTGTTTCTACCGATCTTACTGATAAAATTTCTGCAGTTGATATTGTGCGAACTGCCGTGCCCGAACTTGGAGGAAAAGGTGGTGGAGGCCGGCCAGATCTTGCTCAAGGTGGGGGAACGGATATTTCAGGCGCTGATGCGGCGATAACTGCAGTGAAAAAACTGCTGTAATAAAACTCTACGTTCCAATCTCGGATATATCATACGGAGTTGCTTGATATATCGAATTAATCCAATTTCCGTATAATAAGTGGCCATGTGAACGCCATCGGTTATCTGGTTTTGCTTCTGGATCATCTCCAGGATAATAATTCTTAGGAATTTCTATTTGTTTTCCTGTTTCAGTGTCTCTGTCATATTCTTGTTTTAAAGTATCACTGTCGTATTCAAAATGGTTAAAAATATAAAGGGATCTATGTGTGGCGTCCTCAATTAGGCAAGGCCCAACTTCATCACTCCCAAGCAGTATTTTAAGTTGCGGGGCAGAAATTATATCTTCGTTATTAATTTCGGTCCAACGACTTACCGGTATAATGAAGTCATCTGAAAACCCTCTAAGATATTTTGAGTTTGGACTTAAATTCTGATGGCGGAAGCATCCAAAAGCTTTTTCTTTTAAGATTTGTTTATCTATATCATAGAAATGTTTCAACATCGCCATGCCACCCCAGCAAACACCAAAAGTTGAATGAACGTGGGTTTGAGTCCAATTAAATATTTCTACTATTTCCTTCCAGTAGGTTACTTCCTCATAATCAAGGTGTTCAATTGGCGCCCCCGTTATTATAAGGCCATCAAACTTCTTACCACTATCAAAGATCTCTGAAAAAGGTTTATAAAAACTTTTCATATGCTCGGCAGCTGTATTTTTTGTTTCGTGATTACTTATACTTATCAATGAAAGTTCAATTTGAAGTGGGGTGGCACCTATTAATCTTGCAAATTGGTTTTCCGTTTGAATCTTTTTAGGCATTAAATTAAGCAATCCTATTTGCAAGGGCCTTATATCTTGACGGGTTGCGTCATCTTCTGACATTACCATCACGCCCTCATTTGAGAGGACTTCAAAGGCAGGTAGAGAAGATGGTAGCTTTATTGGCATATTGATAATTATTTAATCTTTTTTGAAATTGTTGATCCAATTAATGAATTAAACTCCGAAGGTGTTTTTACTTGGGAGATTAAATCAGCTTGGACTGTTATTCCCCAGGAAGCCATTGACTTATAAATTGGGTTTCTGTGAGCCATGGCTTCACTATAGGTCCAGCGCACAAAATCATCGGGGTCTACGTTGGTAACAGAACACTTATTTATCTTGAGATACTCTTTCCATTTTAAATCTAGAAAATCTGGGTCGTAACACATAGGTTTAGGGTTTTCGTCAAACCGTTTTATCAATTCATCTGTATGGTGGCTTGAGCCCTCAATCCACACCATAAGAGTATTTTCTGCCAACGTCTTTAAAACTGGATCATTGGGATCGTCAGGATTAACTACCTCACAGATTGATCCGCCTGTGTCACAGACAAAGTTAGGATAGCCGTAAATTCTGTTGGATTTATTAATAAAATTCGGGGTATCTAACAGTGCTTTTACTTCTGCAATATGATGCTGTGCCTGGCGTTTTTTGTATTCTTCTATACTGAGCCCGCCTTTTCCCTGATTGCCTGGTTTGCCCAGATAATTGGAAAGCGGAGCAAGGTTATCAAAGCTAATGTTTGACGATATGTGAATAGAGTCACCTAGAAGTAATTCTCGCAAATAAGGCGATTTCATTGCGTCTTCTTTGTAGCTATCCTCTATATGCTCTCCCATATACCTAGTACCAATGCGATAATCGATTGAATAATGGTACCACTCACCAGATTGGCGCAGAATATTTGAAATATGAGTTTTACCTAAGCCAGACATTCCAAACAAAACAACTTTTTTGTTTTTTGCCATAAGCCATTCTTTTTCTGTTGAGTACATCGCACTCTCCGTTTGATAGTAGTTACTAGGTAAACTCTGCAGTTCTGTTGGTCAATCAGGCAGATTAAACAAACCTCGACCCCCTAAATTAATTCAACGACCTAGTTTTTTATTCCAAAAGGGCTTTCCTTAACCATTTTTTAATTTAATTATCTACCGATAGTTTAAATCATTAGAGATTTTTTATGAACAGTTACCTATTTTCGCCCATTTCACTTTCGGGTGTTAGCATTCCAAATAGAATAGTCGTCGCCCCAATGTGCCAATATAGCGCAAATGAAGGTAATGCTACAGACTGGCATCTTATGCATTTGGGCCAATTTGCTGTTTCAGGCGTGGGTTTGATTTTTACTGAGGCTGTTGGTGTTGAAATGAGCGGTAGAATTTCTCCTGGCTGCCTGGCGCTTTGTACTGATGAGCATGAGCAAAATTTGAAAAGAGTAGTTGATTTTTGTCATGACTTCGGAAATGCAAAAATGGGGATTCAAATTGCCCATGCCGGCCGGAAAGGATCGACTGAATTACCCTGGCTGGGTGGGAAGCCTATACCTTCTAAAGATCCTAGAGGCTGGAAAACCGATGGACCATCTGCAGAGGCTTATGCAGCAGCAGGTTGGGAAGCACCTCAGGCTCTTGATGAAGATGGCCTTTCTAGAATTAAAACCGCCTTCGTGGATGCAGCAAAGCGTGCAGATCGGATAGGATTTGATGTTTTAGAGATACATGCAGCCCATGGCTATTTATTACATCAATTTTTGTCTCCTCTCAGTAATCTTAGAAATGACCAGTATGGAGGATCTCTGGACGACAGAATGAGATTTCCTTTAGAAGTTTTTGAGGCAGTTTCAAAAGTTTGGCCAAGGCAAAAAGCTATAGGGGTTAGGTTTTCAGCGACGGATTGGGTGGATAGATCTAGCTGGAACATAGAAGAATCTACTCAATTTACTAAAGAGTTAAAGAAAAGAGGTTGCAATTTTATAGATGTATCAAGCGCAGGCAACTCTCCGGAACAGCAAATTGAGGTTGGTCCAGGTTATCAAACTGGTTTTGCATCTGAAATTAAACGCGAAACGGGTGTTGCAACAATGGCTGTAGGTCAAATCACAGAAGCATTTCAGGCCGAAGCCATCATAAGGACAGGGCAAGCTGATATGGTATCGATGGCAAGAGGAATGTTAGCAGATCCAAGGTGGGCTTGGCACGCAGCAGAAGCTTTGGGTGAGCAGGCTGCATATGCTCCTCAGTATATGCGATCCAACAAGGCGTTGAGAGGGCTTCCAATTCCAGGTAACCCTCCGGTTGCTAAAAAAGCATAAACTTTGGTCTAGTTTGCTTGCGGAATACATTTATTTTCTGCGTTTTAATGTTGGTACCATTGACTGCCAAACTCCGTCATTTTTGAGCCGGTGATAAATAGCCCCAATTAAATGTAGTCCAACCAACCAATACACAATCGATACTGAGAGTTCATGCCAACCAATGAGTATTTCGATTATAACTCCACCTTTAAGGCCAAACCAATATAAACATCCTATTACCAGGCCAGAAAAAGCAATAGATATCATCCCAATATACATGCCATAATGTACTGCTTTTGCTATCACTCTTTGCAGCATAGGCGTATCGGGTGGCAAAGACGACTTTTGTGTTCGTTTCATGTACACAAATCGGGTTACCAAAAACAAAATGAATAAGAGAGCAAAAGCTATTTCGAATTTCAGTAGGGCTAAATCTTCTAATTGGTTTATATTGTTAATTTGCTTTGAAATACCATAAGCAAATAGAATTACAAAACTCCAATGAAATATCTTCGCAGTTAGAGTGTAACTTGGTTTTGTTACTTCAACTTCTGGATTTTGCATTCACTATTTTCTCTACTGCCAAAAATCCAAATACAAACACTGTCTTTGCTATGGTAAATAGCCTTCAACTCATCATCAATTTTACATAAATAATGAGGCATATCTACTTGAATATAATATATAATTAATTACTCCCACTCTATAGTTCCAGGTGGTTTGGACGTTATATCGTATGTAACTCTATTTATGCCGTCAACTTCATTGATTAATCGGGTTGCTGTTTCGCTTAAAAATTCATGACTAAAAGGATAATAATCAGCGGTCATCCCGTCTACTGAAGTTACCGCTCTTAGCGTGCACGCGTAATCGTAAGTTCTGCCATCTCCCATAACTCCCACAGTCCGAACGGGCAATATTGCTGCAAATGCCTGCCAGATATCATTATAGAGCCCGTGTTTGCGGATTTGATCAATATAAACAGCATCTGCTCTCCGCAAAATTTCAAGTTTCGCTCTTGATATCTTACCTGGACATCTAATTGCTAAACCTGGACCGGGAAAAGGATGCCGACTAATAAAATTTTCAGGTAATTTTAACTCTCTGCCTAATGCCCGGACTTCATCTTTAAAAAGTTCTCTTAATGGTTCGAGTAGTTTTAAACCCATTTTCTCTGGCAAACCACCCACATTATGATGCGATTTTATTGTAACTGAAGGACCACCCTTGAAAGACACACTCTCTATCACGTCCGGATATAGTGTCCCTTGTGCTAAAAACTCAGCATTTTCAATTCGATTTGCGTACTTTTGAAATACGTCGATGAACAATCGCCCAATTGTTTTACGTTTAGTTTCGGGGTCGGATTGCCCTTCTAATTCGCCTAAAAATAGTTCTGATTCATCTGCGTGTATTAAGGGAATATTATAATTCTCTTTAAACATTTTAACGACTTCTTCGGCCTCTCCTTGTCGTAGTAGACCGTGATCAACAAATACACAGGTAAGTTGGTTCCCTATAGCCTCATTAATCAGAACAGCAGCGACTGAACTATCTACCCCTCCCGATAATCCGCAAATAACTTTTTTAGAGCCCACTTCTTCTCTAATTTTTTTAATCGCGACCTCTCTATACGCTTCCATTGTCCAATTTCGCTTAATGCCTGCTATTGAAATAAAATTTTCAAACAAAATCTGACCATTTGGCGTATGATGAACTTCAGGATGAAATTGGACAGCATAAAAATGACGATTTGTATCACCGATTATTGCATATGGAGCATTTGCAGAAAAACCATACACTTCAAAGCCGGGTGCAATATTGCTAACGTGGTCTCCGTGACTCATCCAGACTTGTTCTTTTTGGTCAAGAAACCAACCATTTAGTAAATCTGACGAATTTTTTCTTTCAACAAAAGCTTTTCCGAATTCAGCCGTTCCTACTCCAGATTTTACTTCACCACCAAGCTGCTGCATCATCACTTGCTGGCCATAGCAAATACCTAATAAGGGCACCCCAATCTCAAAAACAACTGGGTGAGCTCTGGGGCTTCCATCTCTTGTAACACTGTCTGGCCCGCCGGATAAAATTATTGCTTTTGGTGAAAGTTGACTTATCAAATGCTCATTTACGTTCTGATATGGGTGTATTTCACAATAAACGTTAAGTTCGCGTAGTCTCCGTGCTATCAGTTGCGTAACTTGGCTTCCAAAATCTACAATGAGTAGGCAATCATAAGAATTAACATTCATAAAGGCCGTCTATTATTTATCTCGAAATCATTCAAGTTCATTAGATAAAAATTATAAGCCGAAAAATGGCCAAGTTTATTATCTGACAAGATGTCGCTTTCACCTCCCAATAGCCGCAAATCTGAGGACTATCAAATGGGGTTGTTGATAGAAAACAAAGCAGAATTAACGAGTTAATAGGGCCCTGATATCTTGTCAGACATTGCTACTAAAAAAAGAACAAGAGGTGGAGGCGGCGCTGCTCGTCGCGCTTCTCGAACCTCAATAAGTTTCGAAACAGAAAAATTTATTGAGCGGAAAATTCCCCTTTTCGAAATTTTAAATGATGAAGCGTTAGAAATAATAGAGTCTAATGCTGAGCTCATGTTGGAAGAAGTTGGCGTAGCTTTCATTAATAATCCAAACGCTCTTGAGCTATGGAGAAATGCAGGAGCAGATGTGGACGGTGAGAGAGTTCATGTACCTAAGGGATTAGCTCGTAATCTTATTAAAACTGCGCCCTCTAGTTTTATGCAACATGCTAGGAACCCTAATCGTTCTGTTGAAATTGGAGGGAATTCTTTAGTTTGTGCTCCGGTCTATGGCCCCCCTTTTGTTAGAGATTTAGACGGTGGCAGGCGATATGCAACTATTGAGGACTTTCAGAAGTTTGTTAAACTTGGTTACATGTCAAAGTGGCTGCACCATTCAGGTGGTACGCTTTGTGAGCCAACAGACGTCCCAGTAAATAAACGACATTTAGATATGTTACTTGCCCACATGACACTTTCAGATAAACCCTTTATGGGTTCAGTTACAGAGCCTTCTAGGGCACAAGATAGCGTGGATATGTGCGAGATATTATTTGGCTCTGATTTTGTTCAAAACAAAACGGTAATGACCTCGCTGATAAATATTAATTCACCAATGACTTTTGATGATGTCATGATGGGTGCAATGGAGGTTTATGCTAAAAATAACCAGGCTTGTATCGTATCTCCTTTTATTGTTGGTGGTGCAATGGCTCCGGTATCAATTGCGGGAACTTTGACCCAGGTCCTAGCAGAAGTATTAGCTGGTGTTGCATACAACCAATTAATTAGGCCTGGGGCACCAGTGATTTTTGGAACTTTTGTTTCATCTATTGATATGAATTCAGGGGCTCCTACTTTTGGTACGCCAGAAGCTAGCCATATTCTTTATGGAGCAGGTCAGTTAGCCCGTCGGCTCAGGTTGCCGTTTAGATCTGGGGGAGGACTTTGTGGTTCTAAGTTGCCTGACGCTCAAGCTGCCTATGAGTCTGCTAACACGTTAAATGCGGCTTTACTTGGTGGGGTCAACTTTATGTTACATGCCTGTGGCTGGTTAGAGGGTGGTTTAGTATCTTCATTCGAAAAGTTTGTTATGGATGCGGATCAGCTGGGTGTTCTACATCAGATGGCTAAGGGTATTGTAATGGATGAGAATGCCCAGGCTCTAGATGCTATTAGAGAAGTGGGTCCAGGTGGGCATTATTTGGGTTGTGCGCATACACAGGCTAATTTTCAAAGTGCTTTTTGGAGGACAGACCTTTTTGATTATAAACCTTTTGAAACCTGGCAAGAAGAAGGAGGGCTGGATACGATGACGCTGGCTTCAAAAAGGGTTAAAAATCTATTAGATAATTACGCCAAACCTTCTTTAGAAGTTGAAGTCGAAGAAGCATTAAATGCTTTCGTAAATAATAAAAAAGCCTCAATGCCCGATAGTTTCACTTAGAAGATTTACTACCTGTTATTACGGATGGTAAATTTATTGAATTACTCTTATAATCTAGGAAAAATATATTATATTAACAGCGTATTAGGGTGAATTAATATGCGAGATCTTAAAGTTCCTAGCCAAAGGCATCCAGAAAAGGCTCATAAAGTTGATAATCCTCAGCCTAAAAAGCCAGATTGGATAAGGGTTAAAGCACCAGTTAGTGAGGGATACAAAATAACTCGCAATATAATGCGTGATAATAATCTGGTTACGGTATGTGAAGAGGCTGGTTGTCCAAATGTAGGTGAGTGTTGGAGCCAAGGTCACGCAACTATGATGATTATGGGCGATATATGTACGCGAGGTTGCTCTTTTTGTAATATAGCAACTGGTAAGCCATCCAATTTAGATATTTTTGAACCTGGTCGAGTGGCTGTCGCAGTTAAGAAACTTGGACTAAACCACGTCGTAATTACTTCTGTTGACAGAGACGACTTAAATGATGGTGGTGCAGATCACTTTGCTCAAACAATCAGAGCTGTCCGCAAACAAAGTCCTACTACGACGATTGAAATTTTGACACCTGATTTCTTAAAGTGTGAGGATAATACTTTAGAAACTGTTGTTGAGGCAAAACCAGATGTATTTAATCACAATTTAGAAACTGTTCCTGGGCTCTATCCAAAAGTAAGGCCTGGAGCTCGTTATTTTCATTCATTACGACTTTTGCAAAGGGTCAAAGAGATGGATCCATCTATGTTTACTAAATCTGGCATTATGGTGGGCCTTGGTGAGGATAGACAGTCGGTTATGCAAGTTATGGATGATTTGCGGTCTGCAGATGTAGATTTTTTAACTATCGGCCAATATCTCCAACCGACTCCAAAACACCACGCAGTAGATAGGTTTGTAAACCCTGATGAATTTAGCTCATATGAACAGGCAGCTTATGGAAAAGGTTTCTTGATGGTTTCAGCCACGCCGCTTACACGATCTTCTTATCACGCGGGAGATGACTTTAAAAAGATGCGTGAAGCACGGAATTTAAAGCTCAGTCACAACCAGATCTAAAACAACAAAGATCAATCCAACGCTCGCTCTAAAGCTCGTGTTGGCCTATTTTCTTTTTGAGATGTGGCAGGTAAGTCTTTGCATCTTTAGAGTGTGGATGGATGTTTAAGAGCATCTCATAGGCTTTGACAGCTTCTTGCAGTGCTCCTAGATGGACGTTTATCATTGCCAGGCCCGAAATCGCTCCAAAGTGC
>Ga0208277_1002017_pt1 | contig 11703 bp, 10 predicted proteins | sample ETNtaG_5_FD_185782 | JGI IMG/M metagenome (GOLD analysis project Ga0208277, IMG submission 185782) | Marine microbial and viral communities from oxygen minimum zone, Eastern Pacific Ocean - ETNP201406SV205 (SPAdes) (version 2) | ecosystem: Environmental > Aquatic > Marine > Oceanic ...
AATTATTTTTTTATTTTTTCTCCATATTTCTACAGTTGCGACAGAACCTACATCAGACTCTGCAACAACTCTTGGCAAATCTGTCATTTTAACTATTTCGATATCGTTAAATCTTAAAATAACGTCACCTGCTTCAAATCGTTGTGCCGATTTGTAAGTATCAGAGTATGCGAAGTTACTGGAAAGGATTAAAAGTATTAGAGCTAGTTTTTTCATATATCACCTTATTCGAATTTTGATTTGCCGAAAACTGAACTATCAACCTCATTTTTTTCTTTTTTCACACGACTGACTGCTCCAGTTGAACTTGAACTGGATCCTGACGTGTTTGAGGAGGACGAATTAGAAGTATTATTTGAAGATGCGTTGTTAGGCAAATTTGACTGAGTATCTCCACCACCACCACAGGCAGATAAAGATAAGAAAATTAAAATCAAAAATATTTTATTCATAGATTAAACAATAATCTAAACCTAAAAATAAATATATTAATTATTACGCAGCACATTTATTGGAGGGGATTGGATTGCTTTTCTTGATGCCAGATAACCAAAACCACATACTAATCCAACGCCACTTGATATGCCTAACGCCCATAATGAGAGGTTAAAAATATAAGTAATTTCAAATAATCTTGATGCAATTTGCCAGGCAAGTATTGAAGATCCAGTCGCCGCCAAGACTCCTGCAGCCAAACCGATGGCAGAAAATTCGGATAACAAACTTACCAAAACATTTTTCTTTTTCATGCCAACAGCTCGAAGCAGTGCACTTTCAAACCTTCGTTCATCAATTGTTGAGTGCACTGCGGAAAAAAGAACAGTCACTCCGGCGATCAGAGTAAAAAGGAATACAATTTGGATCGCGATACTAATTTTTTCTATGATTTGTCGAACTTGCTCTAATATTGGATCCAAATCAACAACCGAAACAGTCGGAAAGTTAATTTGAAGTTCTCTTAATATATCAGTATCACCGTCCTCTATATACATACTCGAAATAAATGATGCTGGAAATGATTCAAGCGCCCCTTCTGAGAACACTAAGAAGAAATTTGGACTAAATGAGTTCCAATCCACTTCTCTAATGCTAGAAATTTTGGCAGTGATTTTTTCTCCGGCTATTAAGAAGGTTAAATCATCACCAATTTGAACGCCGATATCATCAGCCGCACTCTCTTCTATTGAGACTAATGGTGGGCCATCATAATTTTCGTCCCACCAAGTCCCACTGATAATTTTATTATTTGGATTCATTTTTTTTGCAAAGGATAAGTTTGCTTCTCTATTTGCAAGCCAGCTCCCTCTTTCTTCTGGATAAACCCTTTCTTGAACGGATTCGCCGTTGATTTCAGTCATTCTCGCCCTTATCAGCGGAACGAAATCAGGCGCCTCAGAGTCAGATGATCCTAATATCTCTTTTATGCCTTCCTTTTGAGATGGTTGTATATTTATTAAAAAATAATTTGGTGTGCCCTCGCCAAGTGCTTTTTTCCATTCAGTAAGCAAATCCGTTCTAATAAAAGTTAAAAGAAGCAGTGCTGTTAGCGCGAGACCAAATGCCACAATTTGTATTGCACTGTCCTTACCTCGTCTAGAAACATTAGCAAGACCATATCGCCAGGAAGCTCCTGCCCCTCCTCTCAGTTGTCCTAATATTTTTGCCATAAACTGGCCTAAATAAAAAAGCAAAACTGAGATTACAGACATCCCTGATACAATTATTAATAGTAATGTAATGTCCCTTACAAAATAATAAAGCAATACAGACAAAGATATTAATGCAATAGTGCCAACAATGATTTCTGAAGGCGGAGATGGGTTTATATTTTTTCGTAAAACCCTCATAGGAGACGTATTACTAAGTTGCAAAAGAGAAGAAAATGCGAATCCTGGTAATAAGATAAGTGCTGCCAACATTCCTATGATTAATGTTTTAAATCCTGGCTTTGGTAGATCGCTGACAAGAAGATCAGTCAATAAATTACTTATAATACCTTCTACCAAAAAACCAAACAATGAGCCAAAGAAAACTCCAACAACGCCAATCATTCCCAACTGAATAACGATTGTATTCAGGACGAATCGTTTTTGTGCGCCAAAACTCTTCATTAATGCAACCATATCCATTCTTTTCTTCATGAAACGTCTAGCAGACATAGCAATGGCTATTCCACTCAAAAACACACTTATTATTATTGTTAATGATAAAAACTGTTTAGCACGATTGATTGCTTGATTTGTGCGTTCGCTGCTGTCTGATGGATCACTAATTCGAGCAGAATTTGGGATGATATCCTCCATCAGCTGTGAGTAACTTTCAACAGCATCATCTTCGCCAGCTACAAGTAAGGAATAATTTACACGACTGCCCTGTGTAATAAGCCCTGTTGCTGGTAAAGACTCGATGTTCATTAATATCGTTGGAGACAACGAAGCAAATCCTATGGATTGATCTGGCCTATACTTAAGAACTGCACTTGCTGTGAATTCTGAATTGCCTATAGATATTGAGTCGCCTACTTCAATATTTAGTCGATATAGCAATGTCTCATCAAGCCACACTTCATTCTCATTTGGTATTCTCTTGACCTGGTATTCATCACTTAATTGATCATCAGCAATTCTCACTTGTCCTCGAAGTGGATATTTTGAACTGACTGCCTTAATCCTAGCAAGACTACTATTCTCTGATGAATAGACTACCGTTGGGAATGATTGTGAAATAGCAGTATCTAGACCTATGGAAGTGGCCTCATCAACCCAATCACTAGGAATAGGATCTGGTGATCGAATTCTAAGATCAGCCGCTAATAATTCGTTGGCTTGTTTTTCTATTGATAAACTAATTCTGTCCGTTAAAAAACCTACAGCAGTTAAAGAAGCTACCGCCATTGCGATAGCAGAAATCATAACAATCACTTCACCTGATCGAACTTGGCGAAAAAAAGCCTTTGAAGCGAATCTAATTGTATTCATTTTTGTATATCTTTATCTGATGCTAGTTTTCCTGCTTCAAGCAAGATTTCTCTATCGCACATTTCTGCTAGTTTTTTATCATGTGTAACTAAAATCAATGTTGTTGACGACGTTTTATTTAAAGCAAACATAGTTTCGATGATATTCTTTCCCGTTTTTGCATCCAAGTTTCCTGTGGGCTCGTCTGCGAACAACACAGATGGTTCTCCGGCAAACGCTCTGGCAATAGCAACTCTCTGTTTTTCTCCCCCAGATAACTGGTGAGGGTAATGGGTAACTCTGTCTTTCATTCCCATTCCTTGCAAAATCTCTGATGCGCGTTGTCTCGCATTCTCTTTGCCGCTTAATTCAAGTGGAAACATAACATTTTCTATTGCGTTAAGTGACGGAATCAAATGAAATGATTGAAATACAAAACCAATATTATTAGCTCTAATTTCTGCTCTTTGGTCTTCATTCAAAGAAACCAAGTTATTATTATTTAATATTATTTCACCGCCTGAAGGTTTGTCTAAACCAGCCATGAGACCAAGTAAAGTTGATTTACCAGCACCTGAGGCGCCAACGATCGCGATAGTTTCACCTCTGGATATCTCGAAACTAATATCTGATAAAATTGTTAACATACCCTCTGGACTTGTAACAACTTTATTGACATTCTTAAGTTTAAAAAGACTATCTTTCTTAGATGAAAAACTATTCATGAAAAAACTCGTTCTTGTTATTTATTTATTTATTCCGTTCATATCGATGGGCGATTCAAAAAATATAATCATATATGGCGATAGTTTAAGTGCTGGATATGGGATTGATATGGACAAATCATGGCCAACTCTTTTACAAGATAGATTATATTCCAATAAGTATGATCTTACAGTTATAAATTCAAGTATTAGCGGTGAAACCACCCAAGGTGGGGTTACAAGAATTGATAAGATACTCAAAAAATATTCTCCAAAACTTGTCGTAATCGAACTGGGAGGAAACGATGGTTTGAGAGGATTTCAGACAGATCTAATAAAAAATAACTTAAAAACTATAATTCAGAAATGTTTACAAAATAATTCATCAGTAGTGTTGCTAGGGATAAAAATTCCTTTAAATTATGGTCCACGTTATACACAAGATTTTGAAAATATTTTTTATGAAGTCGCGATTGATAATGAAGTCGACTTGGTTGATTTTTTTATGAAAAATGTGGCTCTGGATGAAAATCTAATGCAAGATGATGGTATTCATCCCAATGAGAGTGCGCAACCTATCCTCTTAGAGAACGTATGGGAAACGATTAAAAAAAATATTTAATAAATGCGGTACTGAAAAGAAAGGAGTGAAATTATGGAAAAAGTCTGGCTTGCTTCTTACCCCGATGGTGTACCCGAGATAATTCCCGACCCCCCTTTTAGCTCACTCACAGAAATGATGAAAGCGAGCATGATTCAATTTTCATCACGCAAAGCATACACAAACATGGGATCTTCAATCACCTTCGGTGAATTAGATAAATTATCAGATAAGTTTGCTTGTTATCTATTGCGATCACTGGGACTAAAAAAAGGAGATAGGGTCGCGATAATGCTGCCTAATATCAATCAGTATCCTGTCGCATTATGCGGAATATTGAAAGCCGGACTAGTAGTCGTTAATGTTAATCCTCTTTATACGCCAAGAGAGCTTAAGCACCAGCTATCAGATTCAAAAGCAAAAGCCATTCTTATATTAGAAAACTTCGCTAATGTTCTTTCAGAAATTATCGATGATACATCCGTAGAGCAAGTAATAATAACAAAGATGGGTGACATGCTCTCATTTCCAAAAAATCATATCGTAAATATCGTAGTTAAATATATAAAAAAAATGGTACCTGCCTATGAGTTCAAGCAATTGGCATCATTCTCAGATGTACTCAGTCAACATGAAGGTGAGGAATTGGAAAAAATTGAGATCAATTTAGAGGATATCGCTTTTTTGCAATACACAGGAGGTACAACAGGATTGTCAAAAGGCGCCATGATTACTCATAAAAATATGCTATTCAACTTATACCAGTCCAAAGCTTGGCGGGGTAATTTACTTGATGATGTCGATATTATTGTCGCTATAACCGCATTACCTCTTTATCATATTTTTTCACTTCAAAGTAATTGTTTGGCCATGATGCTGGATGGAGGTGAGAACATTTTAATTACAAATCCAAGAGATTTTCCCGCCTTTGTTAAAGAGCTGGCAAAACACGAATTTGTCTATATCACCGGTGTTAATACACTGTTTGCTTCATTATTGAATACACCAGGATTTGATAAGCTAAACTTTTCTTCATTGAAATGGACCATTGGTGGTGGGATGGCTGTCCAAAATGCCGTTTCGAGAAATTGGGAGAAAATTACAGGACAGCCAATATTACAAGCCTACGGATTAACTGAAACATCTCCTGCGGCAATAATCAATCCTATAAATTTTGACGAGTTTACTGGTTCTATTGGTTTACCCATCTCATCAACCGAGGTAATGATTTGTGATGATGAAGCAAAAGAACTGGCTATTGGTGAACTAGGAGAAATTTGTATAAAAGGCCCTCAAGTGATGAAAGGTTATTGGGAAAAACCGGATGAAACTGAAAAAGTACTATCTTCAGAAGGCTGGCTTAAAACAGGTGACATGGGTCGAATGGATAAAGACGGATTTGTATTTATTGAAGATCGAAAAAAAGACATGATACTAGTCTCAGGCTTCAATGTTTATCCAAATGAAATTGAGGGTGTTGTTGCAGAAATGGATGATGTTCTTGAAGTTGCAGCCATAGGAAAAGAATCCTCAGATTCTGGTGAATTAGTTAAGTTATTTGTTGTTAAGAAGAACCCTAATTTAACTAAAAATGATATTTATAATCATTGCAGAAAAAACTTAACTGCATACAAAGTGCCCAAAGAGATTGAGTTCAAAGATGAACTCCCAAAAACAAATGTTGGAAAAATACTAAGAAGGGCGTTGAGAGAAGAATAGTTAACTGTGATATTTTCGACTGAGATCGTGAACAGTATTAACAAAAAATTCGACTTTTTCAGGATCCACATCGGGTGTTATACCATGCCCTAAATTAAAAATGTGCCCATTATTGCAGCCAAAATCATTTAATATTTTGTTAACTTCGCTTTTAATTTCATTAAATGATGTTTTTAATACGCTTGGATTCATATTTCCCTGTAGAGCAACTTTTTTATTTGTTATTTCATGTGCATAACTTAGCTCTGTTGTCCAATCAACTCCCAGTGCTTCAGAACCACACATTGACATCTCAGAAAGTAATTTACCTGCACCTTTGGTGAAAAGTATAGTGGGTATTTTCTTTGTATCCTGACTTAAATTAAGCCCGCATAATACTTGTCGCATATAATTGAGAGAAAAATCGATATAGTCATTTTGATCAAGAACCATTCCCCAAGTATCAAATAACATAATAACATCGACACCTGCTTCAATTTGTGCATTTAAGTAGTCAATAGTAACTCTTGAAATCTTATCCAACAAAACTCTTAATTTAATTGGGTTTTCTTTTAATAACTTTTTTATATTTGTATGTTGTTTTGAAGATCCTCCTTCGACCATATAAGTAGCAACAGTCCAGGGACTTCCTGCAAATCCAATCAGAGGTAGTGTATTATTCAGTTCTTTTTTAATCCGAGACACCGCTGAAAATACATAACCCAACTCACTGTGAACGTCTGGAATTGATAATCTGTCTATGCTGATAGTGTCCGTTATTGGTTTGTGAAACTTTGGTCCTTCTCCTTCCTGAAAATAAAGCCCTAACCCCATTGCATCTGGGATAGTCAATATGTCTGAGAATAAGATAGCAGCATCCAAATTAAATCTTCTGATAGGTTGCATAGTGACTTCACAAGCCAACTCTGGATTGGAGCATAAGTTCATGAAACTGCCAGCTTCTTTTCTAAGTGCCCTGTATTCGGGTAAATATCTTCCGGCTTGACGCATTATCCAAATTGGCGTGTAAGGGACTGATTCTTTTCTCAGTGCCCTCAAAAAAGAGTCATTTTTAATGATTGAAGACACAATTAACCAAAAATTATATCAATTGATTTTTGGATATTTTCAGCTGCAAGTCTGGAATTATTAGCATCACGAATTGGCCTACCAATAACTATATAATCAGCTCCATTACTAAAAGCTTTTTCAACAGTTACGACTCTTTTTTGGTCTTGACAGGGTTTATTCTCGACGGGTCTGATACCTGGAGTTATTACCAATAATTTTTCATTGATATGCTTTCGTAACTGCGGTGCCTCAATTCCTGAAGAAATCACACCATCACATCCTGCTTCAAGGGCTCGTTTTGCTCTCGATAATACTAGCTCACTTACATCACAATCAAAACCCAAATCATCTAAATCGCCTCTATCCAAACTAGTCAGAGCTGTTACTGCCATGACTTTAAGGCTATCTCCTTTATTTTCAGCAGCCGATTCCATAATTGCCTGATTTCCATGAACAGTAACGAAACTCGCTCCCCTATTTTTTAGGCTTCGAACGGCTGCACCAACAGTCGCTGGAATGTCAAAAAATTTCAGATCAGCAAAAATCTTTTTATCTTTCTTTAGCATCCAAGACATAAGATTAAAATATTCATCCGTCATCATCAGCTCTAATCCTAGTTTATAAAAAGATACCGAATCACCTAATTCCTCCACCAGATTCTTTGCTTTTTTGCAATCATCTACATCCAAAGCGAATATCAATCGGTCTTTATTGGCGATATTTTTTTTCAATTTTTTCTCCAAAAATATTTAACACTCTGTACAAAATTTGATTTGCACTATTGTACCAGACGATTATATTCAGAGATTGCAAATCGATCTGTCATTCCTGCAATATAGTCAGCTATCACTCTGGCTTTATCAGACTCATCCAACTGATCAAAATTGTGATGAAACTCATTAATCTTTTTATCTTTATTTGTCATGTAATTGCTGAAGAGAAATTTGACCATAATTTTTGCCCGATCAGTCATTTTTTGAACTGTTTTATGTTTATATAAATGTTCGCGTAAAAATTTTTTTAATTCATAATGTTCTTGTTTGGTCTTATCAGTCAATTGAGCAATATAGTGCTTCTGATTTCTAATTTCATTAATATTTTTAGGTTGGATGTTACTTATTATATGGCTTGTATTTAAGATAAGATCATTGATGACAAAATCAACCATTCGCCTTAATGTTTCATGAACCAATTGACGCTCAGAAGCATGAGGATATTTTTCTTTAACATCAGAGTTAAATCGTCCAAATAATCTGACTTCTCTGAGTTGTTTACTGGTTAAAAGACCTGCCCGAAACCCATCATCGATATCGTGATGATTATAAGTAATAGCGTCTGCAATATCGGCTATTTGTGCTTCAAGACTCGGCTGATATTTCTTCAAAAAACGCTCACCGAGCCCACCTAATCTTTTTGCATTTTTTTTTGAACAATGTTTTAGGATACCCTCTCGCGTTTCATACATTAAATTAAGCCCATTGAATTCCACATATCTATTCTCCAGATGCTCAACTACTCTGAGTGATTGGAGGTTGTGCTCAAAACCACCAAAATCTTTCATGCATTTATTTAGCTCATCCTGTCCAGCGTGTCCAAAAGGTGTGTGCCCTAAATCATGGGCAAGAGTAATTGCTTCAATAAGAGGTTCATTCAATTGCAATGAAGAAGCAATAGTTCTCGCTATTTGTGATACCTCAAGAGAATGAGTGAGTCTCGTTCTATATAGATCACCTTCATGATTGACAAATACTTGTGTTTTATAAACCAATCTTCTGAAAGCAGAAGAGTGGATAATACGATCACGATCCCTCTGAAACTCATTACGAAGTTTGGGATTTGGCTCGTTTATTTCTCTACCTTTACTCAGTTCTTGCTGAACTGCATATATTGCGAGTTTTTTACTCAATGGAATTTAGCCTCATGAAAAAGGATTATTTATTGCATCTAAAATTTCATTTTCGCTGAGGTCTTCTTCAATAAATGCTTCACCAAGAGAGCGAAGTAAGACAAATCGAAGTTTTTTATTCTTAACTTTTTTATCTGTTTTCATGACATCAAGCATTTGATTCTTATCATTTAATTCAATCTTATGAGGCAAATTTGCAGATTTGATAAGAGAAATTAATCTATTGTGTTCAACAGAATTTATTGGGCTGAGTTTGGATGCAATTATCATACCGATAGCCACTGCTTCTCCATGCAATAATTCTCCGTATCCCATAATGTTTTCCAACGCGTGACCAAATGTGTGTCCAAAATTTAATATAGCCCTTTTTCCAAGTTCAAATTCATCTTCACCAACTATATTTGCTTTTATTTGGCATGACCTTGATATGGCATAAATCAACTTCTTGGGAGCTCTAATTAGTAAATCAGACATGTTATTTTCTAGCCAAGCGAAAAAATCAACATCATAAATGGCGCCATATTTGATGATTTCGGCTAAACCGCACTTATATTCTCGATCTGGAAGGGTTGATAAAACGTCAATATCTGAAATAACCATTGTGGGCTGATAGAAAGATCCTATTAAATTTTTTCCGTCTTTATGATTCACTCCTGTTTTGCCTCCAACAGAAGAATCTACTTGAGCTAAAAGTGTCGTGGGAACTTGAATAAATGGTAATCCACGCATAAATGTTGCGGCAGCAAATCCTGCGATATCCCCCAAGACTCCTCCTCCGAGCGCAATAATTGTAGTATCTCGATTCGCTCTCATTGCAGTCAATTTATCAATAATTTTTGACCACGTATCAATTGTTTTATAATGCTCGCCATCCTTTATAGTTATTACTTCGATTGTTTTGTCATCAATATTTGATTTCATCACATCTAGATATAAAGGAGCAACTGTCTCATTTGTAACAATTAGGCAGTCCTTTCCTTGAATCCATTTATCTGAATTAAAATCATCAGATAGAAGAGCCGATCCAATTGTTATTGGATATGACCTGTCCTGTAAATTAACTTTTATGACATTATGATTTGACAACTTTCTACCTACTTTTGGGTTCAAACAGTTTAAAATTATTATTTAATTTATCTTACCGAAAATTTCTTTTGCAACACTACTAATTTTTCTATCATCAGTCATGATAACTATATCTGCCACACCGTGATAGAGTGAACTGCGAACTTTCATAAGTTTCTCGAGAACTTCTCGAGGATTATTATCTATGAGTAGTGGTCGTTCCCTTCCTTTCGATGTCCTATCAACTTGCTTATCAATAGTCGCATTCAGATAAATGACAAGGCCTCTGGTAACGAGTTTTTTTCTATTTTCTTTATTTAAGATCGCTCCACCGCCAGTTGCCAAAACAATATTATTTTTTTCTGTTAGTTCCGATATTATTTTCTTTTCCCTTAATCTAAACCCAGCTTCTCCCTCTTTTTCAAAAATCAAAGATACATCAACACCAGTTCTCAATTCTATTTCCTCATCCGTGTCATAAAATTTATAGTTGAGAATTTTGGCTAAGTAACGTCCAACTGCAGTTTTACCTGCGCCCATAGGACCGACTAAATAATAATTTTTTAATTTTTTCATCATTTTAAATTTTTTAATATTCGATTGATTCTAGCAACTTAATTTGTATGCTCAAAATATCAATAACTTGGCAATTAAACAGCAAGGCAAAATTAAAATAAATAAGTATTACTATATAAATAGTATAATTTTATTATTATGAACTAATAATAAAATTATTAACTCAAAACGATGGGTATTTATGAGAAAGATTTTTCGGGCTATTTTTATATTAAGCAGTCTCTCACTTATATTTATAATAGTTGTTAGTGCGGGAATATTTGGTGCATATTTTTATGTAAAACCAAGCTTACCGCAAGCTGAAACAATTAGAGTTATTCCGCTTGAGACTCCTCTTAAGATATATACTCGGGATGGAAAATTAATAGATGAAATTGGAGAACGGAAGAGAATAATTGTTGATTATAAAGACATGCCAAATCATGTCGTCGATGCTTTTATTGCAGCTGAAGATAGAAGATTTTTTGAGCATCCTGGAGTTGACTATCAAGGTATAATAAGGGCAGGGATTAAGTTAGTCTCTTCAGGCAAAATTAGTGGTGGTGGAAGCACATTAACACAGCAACTTGCGAGGGATTATTTCTTAAATCGAAGGCAATTATTTACTAGAAAAATCCTCGAAATATTTCTAGCTTTAAACATCGAAGAAGAATTTACAAAAGAAGAAATTTTGACATTATTCGTCAATAAAATGTTCTTTGGACAGAGAGCATACGGTGTGGCGGCGGCGGCCCAGGTTTTCTTTGGTAAAAATATAGAAGATATATCTATAGCAGAAGCTGCAACGCTTGCTGGAGTTTTACCGGCTCCATCGAACTATAATCCGGTAAGAAGCCCTACTTTAGCGAAAATAAGAAGAGATTATGTCCTTAAGGGTATGTTAGATCTTAAATTCATCAATGAAAATGAATATAGTGAAGCAATTTCGATTCCAATGGTTTCAAAACTTCATGGAACAGCAAGCGAAATAAGGGCTCCTTATGTTGCTGAAATGGTTAGAATAGCGATGATAGAAAAATATGGAAGTAACGCTACTCGTGATGGATATAAAGTTACAACTACAATTGATTCTTCCATACAAAATGCTGCAACCTACTCTCTAAGAAGGGGTCTGTTGGAATACAC
>Ga0208277_1002020_pt1 | contig 11685 bp, 10 predicted proteins | sample ETNtaG_5_FD_185782 | JGI IMG/M metagenome (GOLD analysis project Ga0208277, IMG submission 185782) | Marine microbial and viral communities from oxygen minimum zone, Eastern Pacific Ocean - ETNP201406SV205 (SPAdes) (version 2) | ecosystem: Environmental > Aquatic > Marine > Oceanic ...
TGCAGTATGATATCCTGCGAAATCGATTGCTAATAGAATGCCAGCGCCAAACGCAAGCCATCGAGAATTTTTATCTCTAGCGTCTTCCTTTTTGGATAACAATACCAATACTCCCAAAATAGGAAGAGCGTAGAACATTCGATAGAATGCACCGGTTAATGCTGTCGTATCAGAGCGAATATACAGAAGAGGGGCGAATGAAATCGCCGTCGCACCTGCAAGTGCGATAATCATAGTGCGACGGTCTTCCACCGTCGACATTTAATCACCTCACTCAGAGGCTGCATCGCCATCGGCAATCATTTGCTGAAGTTCTCCGGATTGAGACATTTCGAGCGCGATATCAGACCCGCCGATGAGTTCTCCGTGAATGTATATTTGAGGCATTGTTGGAAAGTCTGCCCAGGTACAAACGGATGGGATTGCTCGTGGATCAGCGAGTACATTCACACTTGCGAAAGGTTCGCCGAGTTGATTCAATACCGTTGCGGCCCTATTGCTAAATCCGCATTGTGGTTGTTCTGGTGTTCCTTTCATGAAGAGAACTATTCTGTGTTCGTTAACTAGGGCATCAAGTTCGTCTGGGGTCCAATTAAAACTCATTGTATCACTCCTGATCAGGTCGGCGGATATGCACTCCAAAGAATTGCATTTCTTTTTCCCCGTGGGGGTCAAAAGAGGTGTCACCTGAATCCTCTGCCTGTTCTGGCGTCATGCATTTCAAATCCAAGGCGTGCACGGTGTTTTGTGCGATAAATGGCTTGAAGTGGCTAAGAATTGGGCGTTGTCTCTGTAATGGACGAACTCCTTCGTAACTCTCTGATATCACTCGAACATGGAAGTGGTCGCCACTCCCGTGCAAGTCCTTGGCTTCTACGATAGCATCTGGAACTACTTTCAGAACTTCCTCTACTACCCACTGCTCCGTGACCATCAATCGCCTGCTCGGGTCGCTGTGATTTTAATGCTCGCGCGGGTGAACCAATCAAAGACCCATGGCCGCATTGATTTCTGCGAGATTTTCTGCGATGCTGGCTTTGTCATTAATCAGACCGCTTCCAACGACTGCCACATCGATTCCCCAATCTGAAACCATGGCGGAGTTATGGTGCTTGATACCACCATCAATCATCAATTTTGTTGCTCTTCCACCATCATTTATCTGTCGGTCAATGGCTGTACGGAATTCTCGCACCTTGTCTTCTACTTCTGGCATGAAGGATTGGCCTCCCTTTCCGGGGACTACTGACATCACCAATACTAGATCTAAATCTGTGAGATAAGGTAGGATTGAATTTACTGGAGTATCTGGATTTAGGACTAAACCTACCTGACAGCCAGCCGCCTGTATAGAGGAAATTAGTGCGGCGGGGTTATCGATGGCTTCGATGTGAGCGATTACTAAGTCTACGCCTGCCTCTACGTATTGCGCCCATGTTTGTTCGGCGTTTGTTATCATTAGGTGACAATCGATAAAGACATTCGGGCCAAGCCTATCTCGGATAGAGCGAATCAGCGCAGGTCCGAAAGTGATTGTTTTGTTGACAACCCAATTACCGTCCATTACGTCCATGTGAATCCAATTTATTCCCGCGTCTACTGCTTCTTCCAATGTCGCACCGAGACGGGAGAAATCCGCTGTCAGAATGCTTGGAGTGATTTCGATGATGCTCCCCTCATTGTTCGCGAGTGGAAGGGGGTTCTCAACAGTTATCACTCAAACTAAGATACTAGCATTGATAAAACCGCTCTCCTCACGAACTATGGGGCGACATAATGGGAAGGCTGATTGAAGCAAGCGATGGTGATTTTGACACAGTAACAGCGAGCGATGAATGGGTCTTAGTTGACTTCTGGGCGCCTTGGTGTGGACCGTGTAAGATGATTGCACCTGTACTTGAGCAATTATCTGGTGAAAGAGAGATGACTATCGCAAAAGTCAACACCGACATTAACCCTCTATCGGCTGGAAAATTTGGTATTCGTGGAATTCCAGCCTTGCTTCTATTCCACAACGGACAATTGGTCGATCAGCAGGCTGGGGCCATGCCAAAACCAATGTTTGACCAATGGCTTGATAGACACATGGCATAATCAAACTGATTCTCTCAGTTTTGTTGCCCGCTCTTCAAGTGGTTGACCAACCTCTCTTAGAAGACGTGAACGTAGGGCTTCATGTAACCACATTCCACTGTCGAGTTCCAGCATTAAACCACGAGAGACTAGCGCTTCTGGTGGCTTTCCATTGTATCCTGCTGCTAATGCCAATTTTTCCCAAGGAATGGGTCGGTCGGCTACTGCCAGCAGCGCGAGTAGTTCTCGATGATCTTCTGGTAGGACATCTAGAATTTCCTCGTCGAGGAATCTAAGCCAATCATCATGTAGTGTTTGGCCGTACAATTCCAAAAGTTCGACAGCAAGAGGATGACCTCCTGTGGCTTTGTGAATTTCTTCCGCCGGAGCTTCTGATGGCAGATTGATTGAAGCAATCCATTCGGCGACTTCCTCTAGAGAAAGTCCAGTCAATCTGAGTTCGACAACCCTGCCACGAGTATGTACATCCCGGCGGTCGTAGAATGCCAAATTAGTTCTCGACACTAGAAGTAATCGCATATTGCTCGACTCTGCTACCTGAAGAAGAGCGCCGAACAAATAGTTACCATCTGAGGCAAGGTTGTGAACATCGTCCAATATGACAAGTAAATCATCATCTCTCCCTCCTCTTTTACCTTCTTCGTCTACCAAGTGAGCGATTAGACGGCGGCGATATTGATCGAGGTCTAAATGTGCTCCTGGCTTCATTGGAAGGCTATCTAAGACTCCATAGGGATCTTGATTATCCTCATCAGAATTAATTTTCAGTCTGTGTAAAAGACTCGTTGCAATACCTAAGCTGCTATCCCAGGGCTGACAGGGGTAATACATCACATCGAATTTAGGTTTATTTTCTAGGGTTAGTTCAAGCCAATGACTTGTCAGGGTGGTTTTTCCACATCCTGCAATACCCGATACAACCGCCATAGATGCACTGCCTGCAAACCATTCGTCTAGTGCAGCAACCTCGCTATCTCTTCCGTGAACCATACGAGTTTCTGGTGGTCTTGTGTGATATGTCGAGTGAGCCCCTGAAAGTAACTTCAGTGACCCTGGTGCCGGTGATTCTTCTGTGTCGATTCTAACGATTGCACCAAATCGAATATCACCGAAGTTGAGTACCCCCTCGTGTTGGGCATGCATCAATACTTGTAACAGAGTAAGTCCAGTCTCCAATCGAGAACCAGCCTCATCCGCTCGTACCTCTAGGAGATCCCCATTACGTTCTCGTAACAGTACCTTGGTAGACCGTAGTTCTGATAATCTGTGTTGTATATGCTCTCGACCTTCGTCTGTCAATTGCCAAGTCTTCTGTCTACGCTCATCCCCTCGGACTACTCTAGTATGTTCGCTTACCATTCCATCGGTTGCCAATTCGCGCATTGTTCGTGAGACATTAGGAGGATGGAGTGCACAAATTTCAGCTATGCCTGGCCTAGTAACTTCACGACTGACCAAATAGTGGTCTGCCTGATGGTCCTGTTCCCAAAGATGTAGCAAAATACGTTCAGCAACAGCGATGTTGACCTTACTGGAGGGGGGTCCCATTGGATTAATCCTCCACAACACATTGAGGGTATGGTTCGGTCATCATAGGTGGCATAAACAAATCATCGCAGCCACGATCAACCGTTGAAAGAGAAAGGATACTAGTGGCGCCTACGCCAACGGTTACTGCTTGCATAGATACTGGACTTGGGATGTAGTCCTCGCCGGTTTGAGTGATAATGAGGTGAATCCCGTCGCCGGCAGGGATCAATACATCCATTCCGAAGAATTCCATCTTTGCATTGACCGTCTCTCCTGGGCCAAGAACTTCTCCCTCTTTTCCGCCGGCGTGGAATCTAAGATCCATTACTGCGTGTCCAAGGTGCATGTCATTGCTAGCCTGTACCATCTCGATGAATAGATGGCCACTAGTAGAGAAAGCGGACACGGTTGCATCTACATGGAAGGTTGGTGTCCCTACTATTCGAGTATTCTCTTCAAAGAATGGACACTCGACTCTCATGAATGAGCTGGACGTAATTGTCTCTCCACCGCCGATTATAGTGCATTCATCCATCCCAAAACGAATCCAGTCTTGGTTGGCTGGTGGATATGTTTCTTCTACTCTCCAGCCGCCCATATTGTCCTGAACCTCTGCAATCAATCTAGGCTGAGGTCCCTTTTCCAGGAGATAGTAATCGAACCATTCGAGCAAATCATCGGCCCAGTCCCACCTCAATGTGAATGGGAAGGCTTCCCCACCGCGGCCACTCGAAAGCCCTTGGTGGCCGCTCATACGGTCGGGGTAATCGTGCCCCCACTGGCCGTAAAGGCCCTTTACTTCAAATCCGGCATCTTCCATCATACGGTGAACTGGGAAGGCCATGTGAGGGTCTACGTTCCAATCTTGCAAACCATGAATGATGTATACAGATCCTTTGTAATTTTGAATCGCTCGCTCAAGGAAGTGACGTTCCTGCCAATAATCTGAGCCTAACCAGGCCAAGTTATCGCCTGTCATGTATGCCAATGGTCCAGCGTAGTATCCTTCGACATAACCTTCGCAAGCATTCTCAATATCTCCGGAATCTCCATCTAAACCAAAGCTACCGTAGACTCCATTGTGCATTATGGCTCCTCTGGCTTCCATGCTGCCATTACGCCACATGAGATCCTGCACTCCGACGAGTCCGGACATTGGCACGATGGTCTTCAGATATTCAGAGCCCATGGCCGCAGCCTCCCAAGGAGTTGATCCGTCGTAGGATTTACCGATTATCCCGACAGCTCCATTCGAGAATGGAGCACTTCCAAGATATTCCACTGCGGCGTGTATACCCTCCTGTTCATCTAGACCCATTAGATCCATACAATGATTCGAGTTACCTGTTCCAAATACGCTAACCTGAGCTACTCCATATCCATGTGGAACGAAGTTTTCTATTAAGAATCGGCCTAGACGATTAGCAGGAGTTAGTGCATCGACATCCCCGTCGTCATAATAAGGTCCAATTTCGGCGATTACGGGTACTTTGCATTCTTCAGGAAGTTCTGTTGCATCGTAATCGCAGCCTTCTATCTGAGGGAGCCAAAGTCCGAGATGCACCTCTGCCCCACCGGTTACACCTGCTCCTCCGTCGGCGGTTGTAATTGTTGGAACTGAGACGTAAATCGAACGTACGATATCGATTCCATATGTTCCATTCCAAGATACTCGACTGAATACATCGCTGTTATCATAAACCAAATTTTCCCGTTCTTCGACGGAAGGAAGCCAATGTTCTGGGTTTTCCGAATCTCCAATATTTATGCCATCCCCAAAACAACCTGACAACATTGGGGCTGTGAATAACAGTGCCAATAGAAGGCTGACGGTGGTACGAGACACGCGCTACGCGCGTGCTCAACTACTCAAGAGAGTTCTGACGAATAGTGCATAGGAAAAATGCAAAAATTGAGAAATTCTATTTTGAATAGGACGTATCGAAGGGTTTGATGAGGGGCGACGACTCGGCCCTTACATGGATGCTTACGATGAGTTACTCGAACGTCTGAAGAACATTGATTTAATTTCACAAATAGGTAGCCTATTAGGCTGGGATCAAGAAGTATTGATGCCTCCAAAAGCCGCTGCTCTCAGAGCCGAACAATTGGCTTGGATGTCAAAAACTGGACACGAAGCGACAACTGATCCTAGAATTGGAGAATTACTCGCTGAGTTAGACAGCCGTGACAATCTAAATGACGTGCAAGCAGCCAACGTTCGTCTAGCACGCGACTCATATGATAAAGCCACAAAATTACCAACAGAATTCGTCGAAGAGATGGCAAAGCACAAATCCCAATCTCTGATATCTTGGCAGAAGGCTAGAGCTGAGGATGATTTTTCGATTTTTCGGGACGACCTTGCAAAAATGGTAGACTTGGCTCGACAAAAAGCCGACTATTTGGGATATGAGGAGCTTCGGTACGATGCTCTATTGGATATCTATGAATCCGGCCTCAGTGTGTCACGAGTCGATCCCTTATTCGCTGGATTGAGAGAGAATGTTGCACCTCTTGTAAAGGCGGTCGTGGAACGAGGGGAGCGCCCAGAAATGTGTTTCATCGAGAACAATTCTTGGAGTCAGTCAGGGCAAGAAGCTCTTTCGCAATCTGTCTCAGAAGCCCTTGGATTCGACTTTGCTGCAGGACGCCGTGATGCATCTACTCATCCGTTCTGTGGTGGCCCAAATCCTGACGATGTACGTTGGACTACTCGGTATTCAGAAAGTGATCCATTTGGGTCGTTATACGGGTCAATGCACGAGACTGGACATGGTCTGTACGAACAAGGTAGGCCGCGTAACCTAGACTTCCAACCTGCTGGACAGGCTAATGGACTGGGTGTACATGAAAGTCAAAGTAGACTATTCGAAAATCAAGTTGGTCGAAGCAGGGAATTCTGTGAATGGGTATTGCCAATTTGGAAGGAAAATTTCCCAGAAAATATGGATGGAGTTAGTGCAGAAGATCTCTGGAGGGCTGTTAATCTAGTCGAGCCAAGTTTGATTCGCGTAGAAGCTGACGAGGCTACCTACAATCTCCATATAATGATTCGATATGAAGTCGAGAAGAGGTTAATCGCAGGTGAAATCGAAGTCGATGATCTTCCTGATGTATGGGACGATATGTACGAAGAATTCCTAGGGATCAGAGCACCAAACCGAACTCTCGGGGTTCTACAAGATATACACTGGTCTATGGGTGCCTTCGGGTATTTCCCAACCTATACCCTCGGAAACCTCTACGCAGCGCAACTTCTTGCCAAGGCACGAGAAGACCTTCCAGACCATGATGAGAAAATTCGCAACGGAGACTTCGCGCCAATTTTAGACTGGATGCGTGCGTGCGTGCACGCGCGAGGGAGTATCCTTGAGCCAGCCGCCTTAATCGAGGAGGCAACCGGTTCACCGCCATCTCCAGACGCATTCGTAGAATATCTCCGCGATAAGGTCGAGCGGCTCTATGGATTGACCACATAGATACAAAACTACGATATTTGGCAGTCGAGTAGCGGCTTTGTGACCGGACTTTCCCTTGAGGCTATATCCTCCTATGTGCGAGACCTTTCTAGCTCCTGTTCCGCATTACTTCTAGTCGAGGATTTACTATTCGCTGGCTCGCACGAGGGATTACTTGTTTCCTGGGATGCTTTGAGTGGAATTGAGAACTGGAGAGTTTCGATTGCCGGCCCGATTTCTGATATCTCTTTAGATTCAGATATCATCTATGTCACAGCCTCTGATTCACTTCATGCAGTTGACCAGGAGGAGGGTTCGCTTCTTTGGAGTAAACAATTGGAAGGAGCGAGTGATTACGTTTTGGCAGTAGATGGGATTGTTTGGGCGACCTCTTCAGTATACGAATTAGAGGTCGCCGACTTCATCGAAGCAACCATTTGGCGATTTGATCAGTCGGGAAATGAATTAGGGCGATGGATAATGGCTGAACGGCCTTGGAATATTGCTTCAGATGGTTCTGGCAGGATTATTCTAGGATTGGGCCGACCGAGGTGTGGCTATGTCAGAGTAAGTTCTAAACTAGGTATCGAACATATTCAACTACCATCTAACAGTCCTGTTACTTGTGGTTCAGTAAATGATACAGAACTGATTTTTGGTCATGCTGATGGCTCAGTAAGTGCATTGGAGGATTCAATCCTTGAGGCGGGGTCATTGGTAACTTCAATTGCATCGGGCCCCCATGGTTGGATCTCTGGTCACGAAGATGGTAGCATCTCAATGAAAGCCAAATCAGAAATTCTTCCTGGGTCGATCGATTCCGTAGAAATTGTCGAAACTATTGGCTGGGCATCTTCATTCGATGGGGCGAATGTGCAGATAATGATCCTAGGCGAAGAATCGAATACAATATCTCATGATTCTAGATTACGTCAGATGGATTCCTTATCCAGTGGAATAGTACTCGGTGATGACCAGGGAAGAGTCTACTTTGTTGAATCTGAAGTTATGCAGAGAAGAATAAATTCACGGCTCGAAGAACCTGAAAATGATTCGAAGAATTCAGATCTTAGAGCTCGTCTAAGGATGTTAAGAAATCGATAATTCCCGGCCTGGGGTGCAGTGGAAATTAACACCCCCTGACCCCTATTTCCGGTCCACAGTACCTCATTTAGCGAAATGTTTATTAGCCTCTGTCGTTCAGACCAAAGTTGCCGCTCTGGGAGAGTGGTGTGGTGCGTGCTTCGGCAAACACCGCGGGCCACAGAACCGAACCCCGAACTCGGGGTGGTAGAACCGGAAACCGAAAGGGGACCGGGGATGATCGAACCTGGCACTTGGGTCAGGAGAGATACGGTCGAACTGAGGTGGGAAAAACCGGACGAAAGAAAGGGGAAAGAAGCCACAGGGAAAGTTGGGGAAAACACAACCGCACTGCTTAGGCAGGGAAAACGCATACCGTGCCAGCTAACCAGACCGTGAGTGCATAAGCAAAGAGCGAGAGAACCAGAGATGGGAAAAGCTTGAGGCAGATTTGTGGGGAACAAAGGAAGACGAAAACCGGACGTAAGGAAGGGGAAAAGAAACCAGAGGGAAACACAGCGGGAACAAGAGCGCGGAGACGCGTGGAGGACCGGCACTCATTCCAAAGAACGAACCGGTGAGAGCCGGGGAGGGAAATGGAAACGCAGAAACGGGGAGCGATCCTCGAAGAAGCGGGAAACGACGAAACAGCTCCTCGGAGCAATGTAGTCATCTACCCGGGAAAAAAAGGGCGCAAGCCCGGATGGAACCGGACCCTGCGGAGATAGTAGGGGGGGATGCTCCCCCATGTGCAGAACCCCCTGCTACTCCCACCTTGTACCAAAGTACGGCTGAGCCCCATTCCATCTAACTATCAATCATTGCGGAGTATTTCTTCCCTCAAAGTTAGATTTCACTTGTTACGAACAACATCCAATCGGACTAATCTTTAGGCCCAATCATCTCTCTAGGTTTCACCCATTGGTCGAATTGATCGTTTGTAACCAGGCCGAGTTCAAGCGCAGACTCTCTAAGTGTAGAACCGCTTGAGTGTGCATGTTTAGCAATCTTTGCTGCACCATCGTACCCTATGTGATTGTTGAGAGCTGTGACCAACATCAAACTATTTTCTAGATGGGATGCAATCACTCCTTCATTGGCCTCAAGTCCATCAACACATTTCTCGGTAAAGGCCCTACAAGTGTCTGCAAGTAATCTGGTGCTGTGTAGCAAATTGTAGATCATCAAGGGCTTGTACACATTGAGTTCGAAATTTCCTTGACTACCTCCGACGCTAATTGCTGTGTGATTACCCATTACTTGGCAACATACCATAGTCATCGCTTCGGCTTGAGTTGGATTGACTTTTCCTGGCATTATGCTAGAACCTGGTTCGTTGGCTGGTAGAGATAATTCACCAAAGCCACAGCGGGGGCCAGAGCCCATCCAACGAATATCGTTTGCAATTTTCATTAGGCTTGCAGCGAGAGTGTTTAGTGCCCCTGATGCTGCAACAATTGCATCATGAGCCGCTAGTTGCGCAAATTTGTTTTCTGCCGAGACGAATGGTAATTGAGTCTTCTCGGCGATTTTATCAGCGACTTTGTCCGCGAATTCGTAATGGGTGTTTAGCCCCGTTCCAACTGCTGTTCCGCCTAATGCTAACTCCAGTAAATCGTCCCATGCAGCTTCAATTCGGCGGATATCGGATGAAAGCATTGAAACATAGCCTCCGAACTCTTGGCCTAGAGTGAGCGGTACTGCATCCATTAGGTGAGTTCGGCCAATCTTCACTATATTCTCAAACTCATCGGCCTTTACAGCGAGAGCGTTGTGCAGTAATCTTACTGCAGGTAATAATCGATGGTGAATTTCCTCGGCAGCTGCTATATGCATAGCTGTGGGGAAAGTATCGTTACTGGATTGACCACGATTTACGTGATCATTGGGGTGCACAGGCGATTTGCTGCCCAATTCACCTCCTGCCATCTCTATTGCTCGATTAGCAATGACTTCGTTGCTATTCATGTTAGTCTGTGTTCCAGACCCCGTTTGCCACACTCGGAGTGGGAAATGTTCGTCCAATGAACCAGATATCACCTCGTCACAGGCTGAAGCGATTAGAGCACCAATCTGAGGATCGAGTTGGCCGAGTTCGACATTAGTTTCTGCTGCTGCTTGTTTTAGTATTCCGAAGGCTCTGATTAATGATGGTGCCATCTTATCTGTACCTATATCGAAGTTGATTAGTGAACGGGCGGTTTGTGCCCCAAAGTATCGGTCCGCCGGTACTTCTAACTCACCCATGGTGTCTTTTTCGATTCTAATTTCGCCTGTTAAACCGGATGCACTTCTTTGCTGGATAGAGGAGTCTTGTGATGGCGTAATTTGTTCGGTTTCCAAACCGTTTTGAATCATTTTTGTTATTGTAGCGGATCTCCCATCATTTCGACCTTTTCCGACCCTTCTATCTAACTTCCTTGCAAGCTCTTCGGGTATGCTGATACTGATTATTCGGCGGTCACCCGCTCTGTGTTTGGCCATAAACCACCGGTTAATTAGTTATTAATAAAATTAATTATCGGCTTTCTATGCGACGGTTACTCTTCCAAACGCTGAACTGAGATGATTTTTTGAGGGTCATAAGGCCTATCTCCGGGCTTAGTATCGCAGTTCTCAATCTTGTAGACATTCTCCATACCCTCGATAACCTCTCCAAAAACCGCATGATTGCCGTCCAGCCAAGGTGTTGGAACAGTGGTTAGGAAGAATTGTGAGCCGCCAGTATTAGGCCCTGCGTTTGCCATGGAAAATAGGCCCGGTCTGTCGTGTTTTTTTGCCAGAGCGGATGACTCGCAAGGAATTTTCCAACCGGGGCCGCCTGTTCCTGCTCTTCCATCGAGAGGATCCTTTGATCTTGGACATCCGCCTTGAATCATGAAATTCTTAATTACGCGATGGAAGTGTAATCCGTTGTAGAATTCCTCATCGACCAATTTTAGGAAGTTACCTGTTGTGTCAGGGCAATCTTCCGTATACAGTGCAATGTCAATATCTCCAGCGCTTGTCGTCATTCTAACCATAGTAGGCATGATGTCAACGAGTGGCGTCTAGTCCAATAGTATGACGATTGAATAGTCACTCTTCACTGGAAAGATTAGTGTTGATTTCCTTCAGTAAATCTCTGATTTCAATTAGAACGTCATTGGATTCAGTTGATGAGCCGGACTGTGGAGATGGAGCCGCCATCAATGAGTCTCTGTGTCGGAGAACGACATCGCGGAATTGATCCGCGTTTTTCACCCCAGACAGTATGAAAGGCGCAGCCCCGGCTGTCTCGAATTGCATCTTGACAACCCCGAGTGCTTTCAGAATTGGGCCTTCGGAAATTGATACGTCAGTAAGTTTGTCTAAAGCGATGTTCTGTTGCTTCTTGAATAACCAACCCATACGCATATTGAGGGAACGAGCAGTTAGGGCTCCGCTCATATGTTCGTACTGCTTCTGGTGAACTATCCAACCAAATGGAAGCCAAATCAGCATCAAGGGAATTCCTATAAATGACGTTAGGAGGCCT
>Ga0208277_1002022_pt1 | contig 11683 bp, 9 predicted proteins | sample ETNtaG_5_FD_185782 | JGI IMG/M metagenome (GOLD analysis project Ga0208277, IMG submission 185782) | Marine microbial and viral communities from oxygen minimum zone, Eastern Pacific Ocean - ETNP201406SV205 (SPAdes) (version 2) | ecosystem: Environmental > Aquatic > Marine > Oceanic ...
GCTGCATTAAATCCATCTGTAGAAGTATCTCCACAATTAAACCAATATTCTATAGTAAAATTTCCTGATCCAATATCTAATTCAGAAGTATTACTAACGATTAAATTCTGATTATTAGATTGAAGATCAGATGTTCCAAAAAATACAGATCCATTGATGGCATTTGCACCACCTAATCCAGATACTCTATCAGCACGTAATATTCCCATTATAAACCTCCATGTGCATTGGAACAATTACCAATATGAGAATATCCAAAACCTGTTGTAAGATCACCAAAATCTATTGCATTCCCCTCTGATGCGAGAGTTATGTATTGTATTGTATTATAAACTGTATTTGATGCAGGTGAATCATTAGTACCTCCCATGAATACTCCTCTAATTGGTGATGAACAAGATCCACCTAACCTAAAAGAGAATGTTAACTCACCAAAATGAGTTGCATTTCCTTTTGTTGCAATAGTCACATAATCAATAGTACTATCAAAACTACTTGGAAATTCTCCTGCACCAAACATTGCTCTTGTTGAATTACCTACACATACAATACCAGATATTTCTCTTGTTATATCACCAAAATCTTGTGCATTTCCTATTGATGCAATGTTTATATAATCAATTGTGTTCACACGAGATGGTGCTTCTCCACCAGCAAATAATCCACGAGTAGGACTTGAAATTCCAGATGCTTGTGTTCTATTATGAGAAAGATTACCAAAGTCTTTTGCAGCTCCTAGAGATGCGATTGTTATATACTGTATTTTTTCATTATCAGGAACACCCGCAGCACATATTCCACGAGTTTCATTACTAAGTCCACTAGTACTTCTTTGAGCTGTTTCCAAAGTAGAAAAAGATACTGCATCATCTTTTGTACTCATAGTCCAGTAATCAATAGTAGTAGTAACACCAGAAGGAATTATCCCACCCATTCTAATTGCTCTTGTTCTTGATGCACAAGTACCACCCAATCTTGATGCTTGAGTTAAATTTCCAAAATCTATTGCATTTCCTTGTGTTGGTATTGTTATCATATCAATATTATTAATTTGCGATCCACCAGACAATCCACCAGATACAAATCCACGAGCACCACCATCCAATGTAGGAACATCAGTCGCCATCTCCCACCACTGATCCTGTGCATAAAACTCTAGTTTCTGCGAGTCAGTATTCAGTCTTATTGCACCTTGTGGTACTTCTACTGGTGGTTTGAGTGCCATATAATTATACCTCTAACATATTTATGAGATGCCACCATGACTGTCAGAACATGCACCACCTGAATGTTGTGTTGTTCCACCTTGATCACCCCAATCAATTGAATTACCTGTTGTTGCTATGGTTACATATTCCATCGTGTTAGTTATACCAGTATTCCCAACCCAAACTAATCTACTACTATTGCTAGTGGCAGCATTATAAAAAGTTGCTGATAATAAATCACCAAAGTCTGTTGCATTTCCTGTGGTTGCAATGGTTATATAATCAATGATATTTGTATTACTTGGAGTTCTACCACCACCCATGACACCACGAGTTGAACTTGATCCTCCATAAACATTATCTCTTCCATCAGTTAAATTGCCAAAGTCAGTTGCATTTCCTGTGGTTGCAATGGTTACATAATCAATTTCCTCTTTTGTGCTTGGTGCTCCACCCATAAAAATTCCACGAGTGGGTGATGCTAATCCACCATATCCTCTTCTAGCAACAACCAAATTACCAAAATCCGTTGCATTTGCTGTTGTTGCAATAGTAATCAAATCAATCGTATCAACAACTGCACTATTGTTAGGTCTATAACCTCCAGCAAATAATCCACGAGTTTCATTAGATGCTGTTCCATATGAATATCCAGTCGATTGCATATTACCAAAATCAGTTGCATTTGCTGTGGTTGCAATGGTTACATAATCCATTACATCTGATATAGTGTATGGTGAGGGTGGAGATACAAAACCACCACCCATTACAGCTCTTGTTGAAGATGAAAGTGATCCTGTTGCTCTTCTTGCTACTGATGTTTGACCAAAATCATCAGTAATTCCCTGTGATGCTATATCAAAATATTTTATTTGCGTTGTATTAGTAGCACCAGGAGACACTGCACCACCCATCAATAATCCACGACCTCTACCTCTCTGTGATGTATCTCCTGTTGGGAAATACATATAACTTTGAGTATTATGTTTTGTCTCTCCATCAAATACTACTCCCCCATCTACTCCTACTGGTGGAGTAACTTTGGGAGCACCATCTGCTGTATATACCTGTCTGAATGAAATATTAGAAAAATCTGCACTACCTGTATTATTTCCAATCATTAAATTCACATACAACCCACCACTTCCACTATATGTGAAAGTATGTTCAATTACTTCTGATGTAGCGGGACTGGCATATCCACCAAACCAAGATGTTCCATTACCTTGAGATGCACTAGAAAGACGAATCATTGCACCTCCTGGTCCAGTTTTATTTGATATTTGACCCCTCAACTTATATTGACCTGCTTGCATTGAATCAGTAGGTAATTGTTGATAAACACCAGTTAAAGTAGAAGTTCTCTCAATAAAAATACCACCACTTTGAGCTGTTGTAGTATTTCCCCACGCTGTCCATGCAGGAGAATATGTTCCACCAGCAAATGTTCCGTTAGTAACATATTCAGTTTCATTTATATCTAAACCTCCATCACCAGTAATAGTTTTTCCTGTTGCTTCTTGTGTGGGATCATCAGAATCCTGACAGCATAGAAGAACTGTTCCATCAACTGCTGTTAATTTTTCTGTTGGTGGTGTGAATGTAATTCCACTAGGATATAAACAAGTTCCCTTAACCATTCTAACATTTGACATATAACCATTAAAAGCTTCACCTCCAGCAGTAACCTCTGTATCACCAATAAAAAGTGCATCTGTTGTATTATTTAAAATTGATGCAGTAAATGATGCATTACCAACTTGAACTCCATTTAAATATGCTCTTATTGTATTTCCATCCCTAACTCCAGCAACATGATGCCATTCACCAAGTGTTATATCTCCACCACTTGCAAACTGCGTAGCAGTCGCACTTACAGTAGATCCACCATCAGCACTCACATAAAAATATAATTTACTATCAGCTTTCTTTCTTTGCAACGCATAAGTCCTTCTAGTAGCAGAAGAATCCCACATTCCTAGTACTGTAGTCCAATCACCAGGATTTTCTGCTCTAATCCAAGCTTCTATTGTAAAATCATCAGATCCAACTCTAACATCTGCACTATTTGGAACTGATAATCTACCATTACCATCAAAAAATACTGATCCATCTAGGGCAGTCCTTCCACCAGTTCCACATAAATTGTTTGCTCTTAAATTTGCCATGTTAGAAACCTCCTAAACCACCGTGGGAATCTGATGTCACACTAGTTGCTGTTACTCCCTCTGCTCCATCAGCACACTTGCTTGTGAGATCACCAAAATCTACTGCATTTCCTAATGCTGAAAAAGTAACATACTCTATATTATTAATTCTTGATGGGGCTGGAGTCGATCCACCACAAAATAATCCACGGGTTTGACTAGATGCATTACCATTTCCACGACTTGCTGCTGCACCAGCCAATTCACCAAAATATTCAAAATTTCCAAGAGATGCAATTGTTATATAATACATACTACTCATAGGAAATGTTGGATTTCCACCACCTCCAATAATACCCCTTGTTCGATTTGACATACCAGAACCAGAGCGAAGATAGATTTCTCCAAAATCTGTTGTATTTCCAGCAGATGTTATGTTTATATAATGAGTAAATTTTGATATATTATTAACTGTACCTCCATTAGATGGAGCATTAGAAGGAGTATATCCACTTACAAATATTGCTCTTGTTGGTGAATATACCTGTTCCATTAATGATGTTCTTTTAGCAGTACCACCAGTATCAATTGAGTTGCCTAATGTTGAAATATTAAAGAACTCTATCTCCTCCCTATAAGATGGATTTCCACTACCACCAAACACTATTGCACGAGTTCCATTCGTAGCAGAACCAGGATATCTATGCGTACCCTGTAAATCACCAAAATCAATTGAATTTCCAGATGATGGAATAGTCACATATTGCATGGTATTAACAGTTGTATTAGAAGAACCAGGATTCTGTGTTCCACCAAAAGTTACTGCACGGATTGATGATGAACATGCACCCATTCCATCAACAGGTTCTAATAAATCTCCAAAAGATATTGCATTTCCTGTCGTAGGAATACTAACGTAGTCAATAGTTTGTAAATGTTTAGCATTTGTTCCACTACCTCCCATTATCAAACAACGACCTCTATTACCCGTATCAACATAAGAATTTACTGCTCTCCATTCACTACCAGTATAAAATTCAAGTGATGCTAAATTCTCATTAAACCTCATTGTTCCTACTGTTGGTCTATCATCAGTAATACCAGGAAGAGTAAAACTATCTGTTACTGTTAAATTCCTTAGTCCACTAGTAACTGTACTACCTGCAGATACTGTTAAAGTATCCTCAATTATAATTTCACCAGAAAGTGATTGTAATTCACTATTTACATCTACTATAAAATCCTCTGATGTTGTTAATTTTTGCGATAGATATCCATCAAAATTAGTAATACTAGTAAGACCAGATTGTACACGTAGTTGTTCACTCTTAAAATCACCAACTACCTGCAAATTTTCAGCAGGATTATCAGTATTAATACCAACACTTTCATTCTTTACTACAAAATCTGTTCCAAATCCAATACGTATTGATGCCATGTTAGAAACCTCCTAGTCCACCGTGGGAATCACTGGCAGTTCCACCAGCACGACCTGGTTTAGTTAATTCACCAAAATCTACTGCATTTCCTAATGCTGAAAAAGTAACATACTCTATATTATTAATTTTAGCAGTCATAGTTTGTCCTCCAGCAAAAACTGCTCTTGTTTGTGATGCTACTCCCATAGGCGAATAATTTCCTTGACTTAATTCACCACCGTGTACTGCATTACCACCAGAAGCAATATTCATAACATCAATATTATCAAACCTCATACCAGGATTATAACCACCACCAAAGAGTGCTCTTACAGAATTAGAACATCCACCAGAACCAGTGCTCTTGGATACAGTTAGATCACCAAACTTAATAGCATTTCCTTTTGATCCAAAATTTACAGTTTGAATCGTAGACATAGTTACAGATGGATTTGAAGCATTACCTCCACCAGCCCATACTGCACGAATTGGTGAAGAACCAGCTCCAGCAATATGTGTCGCTACAGACAAATCACCAAAATCTATATGATTTCCTAGTGTTTTAATTTCTGCATATTCAAGAATATTTTGTGCAGTTGCAGGAGATCCTAATCTTCCTCCAGCAGTTATACCACGAGTTGATGATGAACATGATGATACAAAATCCCTTGCATTTGCCAAATTGCCAAAATCAATTCCATTACCTACTGATGGAATAGTTATATAATCACAATCATCTGTGAAACCTGGTTTTGATCCACCACAAAATACACCACGACTTCCATCAGAATAACCACCAGCACGAGCTTGAACTGCACTAGTAAGATCACCAAAAGAAACTGCATTTCCTAATGTTGGAATTTGTAGGTAATCTATTGTTGATAGGAAGGTTGGTGAATGTCTTCCAGCAAATACACCACGACCACTTCTTGTTGTATTATCTACCTGTCTCCAGAAATTACCATCCCAATATTCAATCGTTCTAAAGTCTTTATTATAGAATATTGCTCCTGGTTTTGGTGCTGATGGTCTGTCATTAGTTCCACCAATCGGAGGAGTAAATGTATTACTTACTTTTAAACTTAAAATATTTCCTTGCCCAACTTCACTAGATTCAGAAACAATAAGTGTCTTTCCAGCTCCTACAATAATCTCACCAGATAAAGTACTAGAAGAATCTTTTATTACTCTATTATCTACAATATTTTGATTCGACTTTAAATATCCAGCATAAGATGAAAAAGTTGCTACACCAGTTACATTAGAGTTTATAAGTTTAGCATTACCATCAGCAATATCTAACTTATAATCTGGTGAAGAAGTATTAATACCAAGATTACCATCATTAAGTACTAAATCATCTGAACGATTGGATCTAAATATTGGCATATCAATAACCTCCTAAACCACCGTGGGAATCTGATGAAGCAGCAGTTGACCAACGTTTACGATCAAGTTCACCAAAGTTAACTGCTTGTCCACCAGATTCATAAAAAACATAATCGACAGTTGTACCCTCAGTTGACCCACCTACCCATACTGCACGAATCTTTGATGATAAACCAACACCACCATATCTTGCTACAGTTAAATCACCAAATTTAGTTTCATTACCCTCGGAAGCGATCATTACCGTTGTAATCTCACCACGATTGGTACCAGCAATTGGAGACTGTTGATATCCACCACCAAACACCGCCCTTATACCATTACAATTTCCAACAGTATATCCACCATTAAACATTCTATTACCAAATTTTGTTGAATTACCTTTAGATGCAATTTCTACAGTTTCAATATAATTTACATTTGAAGGATTACCATGAACAAACAATCCTCTTGTTGGAGATGAACATCCACTTTCCTGATGTCTTCCACCATTAAGACAATCACCAAAATCAAGTGCATTTCCTACTGTTGGAATTTCTACATACTCAATGATATTAATGGAAGCAGGTTCAACACCTCCTACGACAATACCACGAGTTGATGATGAAAATGCAGTAAGAGCTCTTCTAGCATCTGTTAAATCTCCAAAATCTTGTGTATTACCAGTCGATGCGATTGGTTTATAATCCATATTAGCAATAACTGGCCATGGACTTGCATAAGGTGTTCCACCCCCAAATATTATTCTTGTCTCTGATGAAACTGCAGTATTTTGAGCATACTTACCAACACTTAATTCACCCCAATAAGAATTAGTACCTCCACTTACCACACTAAGTGTACCTAGATTAGCACTAGGAGCTGCTCCACCACCTGGACTTGGTGAAGGTCCTAAAACACCACGACCACTTGCACCATTAACAGTAAATTGTCTCCACTCTACTCCATTATAAAATTCAAGTGTATTTAAATCTTTATTGAACCTAACCGTTCCTTCTACTGGAACTTCTGGTCTATCTTCTACACCACCTGTTGGAGGAGAGAAATGAGTTCCTATACTTACACTCTCAAATGTTCCAACAGTAACAGTAGCACCTACTGATACTACAAATGTACTACCTATACCTACAACAATATCTCCTGTTGTACTATATTCATCACTACCAATTACTAAATCAGTATTAGTATATTCTTGTGCCGAGAATCCAGTATAAGAAGAAAATGTTGATACTCCAAGATCAGCATTATTAAAACTAGAAGTTCCTTTAATATCTAATACTGCACTTGCAGTATCTGTTCCTAATCCTAATTTTTGGTTCTTTAAGGTAAAATCTGAACCAAAGCCTATACGATAACTTGGCATATCAGATCACCTAAATTGTAATTTTATCAATTAAAGTCGTAACCACTGCAGTACTTGCAGCACTAACCATTGTGACTCTAAGAACTGCATTACTACCAGAAATAACTCCATCAAATGACCCAAGCATTGATCCACCAGTTGCAACTGCTGATTCTTCAACCACAGTAACAGTTGAATTATCATGAATCATTAAGTATCGACCTACCTGATAATTAGTTCCTTGTTGTATTAAAGCTCTAATAGATGCTGCACGATTCTCAGCAGCAGACATTGTACCTACTCCTGTAGCAGTAGTCTGTGAAACAATATTATCTACTTCCTCTGATCCACCACCAATAGCACCCCACTTGGTTGTATATCCTTCAAACTTCTCTGTTGATGTATTATATCTAAAGTCTCCTGCTGCTGCAGATCCTGGTCTTTGTCCTGTCGTACCCTTTGTTATACCAACTGCACCAGTACCACCAAAATCAGTACCGTCATCAGTTGTAGTAACACGAGCATTAGCATTATAGTGGAGTGCTACTGCGGCTCCAGTAGCACAAGTTATATAATTATTACTCGCTGCATCTCTTAAATCAAGTGAATTGGATTTAAGTAATAGTCCTGTCGCATCTTCGATCCTCAGATCACCAGTTGTATTTGTAATGAAAGAGTGGCTTCCTGAATGATATATCTTTAAATCTGCACCATCTCCAAATTCTGCTTTTGAATTATCTTTAAAGATCAAACTATTAGCAGATGAATCCCAAGTACAAGAAGTAACACCAGCAGTAGGACCTATAAGATTAACGTCATTATTTAATGTTGTAGTACCAGAAACATCTACATTGGCATTAATATCAACATTACCACCATAGGTAGAAACACCAGATACATTAACCTGATCTACAGTTAGACCACCAACAATATTTGCTCCACCATCAGCATCTATTAATCCATTAGCATCTATAGTACCATCAAACTTAGCAGTTCCTGCATAGGTACTAACACCAGTTACATTAACCTGATCTACATTAGCACCACCTACTATATCAATTCTATTATTAACATCAACTAAAGCAGAAAATGTAGCAGTCTCTGCTACATTAAGTACATCTAAATCAGTCTGTCCATCTACGTCTAAAGTTCCATTTGCATCTATATTCCCACCAAACGTACTAATACCAGCAGTTACATTAATACCACCTGCTGTAACTCTTAATCCATTCCTTGCAGTTACAATACCAAGTGAATCTACATTTCTTACATCCTGATATGTTAAAGTACCACCAACAGAAACGTTTCCTCCAACTGTTAAATCTCCAGTGGAAGAATTAAATGTAAGATTAGTTCCTGTCTTAGGTGCTAAATTACCTGTTGCTCCAGTAGCAAATATAGGGAAACAAGTTGTATCACTACTCTCATCTGCTAATGTTACTTGTGTAGCAGCACCTGTTACATCACCTGTTACATCTCCACTAAATCCATTACTAGCAGTTATAACTCCAGTAACATTTATTCCCGATGAAGTTATTGTAACTCCTGTACCAAGAGTTGGAGTTCCACTTATATTACCACTAAAACTACTTGCAGTTATAACCCCCGCATTAACAATACCAGAATTGGTCAGGTCCAGGCTATCACCTGCTGGCAACTCTTTAATGTTGAGCGTCGATGTATCTACAATTAACGGAACTCTGTTCGCCATTATAACTTTCTGGTTTAGATTTATTTATGCTGCATTGATAAGCACTCCGTGATGAGTACCATCTCTGCTCTGTATTGGTATAGTGGTCGCAGTAATTGGAATAGTATATATTGTACCACTCCTATCAATTACAGGAATAGACTTAAGTCCACCACTATGATGTGTATTACCAAGAACTAGTATATAGAATTGCGAAGATGAAGCAGGGGCAGAAGTAAATGTTATTTGATCCCGATTTATTGTATAAGAAACAATCGGTTGTTGTATAACACCTGCCAATACCACCATTAAAGTATAAGGATTTGTACAATAAAAAGGATTTCCACCAGAAGTTAAACTGAATGTAGTTTCACTACTATCAAATAAGCTCGATATATCATCAAGCTTAGTATAAGAACCTAATTGTGGTGACCTTCCTATGTATGCCATATTAATCTACTACTTCAGTTTCTGTTGCTGGAGTATCAGATGGTGCTTCTGCTACTGCTTCATCTTCCTTTGGAAGTTCAATGCCAAGTTGCTCAAGATATTCACGAACACCTTGCAATTTAATTGCCATTTGTCTCTTATTGTCTACCTGAGTATTCAATTCATTAATTTCAGCAAGAAGAGTTTGTTGCTGCTCAAGAACTTGTGCTAAATGTTGTTGTTGTTCAGTCATTTTTAATAAGAAATTTTAAATTTAGTATAAAGGATTTTAATAAAATTGTCAAAATGGATCATGTTATTTCCATAATGGTCAATGCCACATCAAGACTTGATGCAGTATCACTTTTCGCTGTAATAGTATCAGTTGTTTCCAGTACTATTTTATTACCTTGCATGAATTCAAATGATGATCCAAAAGGAATTGGAACATCTTTAGCAAGATGAATGTCATCTGAAGATGCACGAGTCACCCCAAGACCTACATTAATACCACTTCCACTAGTATTAGAAAGCGTAATTCCAATAACAACTGTTGTTGTTTCAGTAGGAACAGCATAAACATTAGAGGTGGACACACCCACATTTGCTTTAGATTTTAATTTAAAGGTATTTGCCATTGTTTATTATCCTAGTGCGATTGCCATTGCAACGGCATCATTAAGTGCTTGATCGACGACACTGGTTCCATTAATTCTAACGTCTGTTGAGCTATTTATGATGCCACCAACATCCAGCATATAAGCAGGAGAAGTTGAATTAATACCAACGCTGCTAGTAGCATTATTAGTAGTTATTGTTGTCCCTGCAGAACCAACATATAAATTAGTAGTTGTTGTAACACCACTTACATTTAATCCAGAAATAGTAGCATCAAGAATGGTTACTGAATTGGGAAGTCCAATAGTAACATTATTACCAGAACCAGAAGTTTCAATTTCATTTGATGTACCAATAATTCCTAAAGTTTCACTATCAAGATCAATAGAAAGAGCACCACCACTATCAGCTTGGAAATCCAAATCTTGGGCAGTTACTTGTGAATCAACGTATGCCTTGATTGATTGTTGTGTTGCTAATGAAGTATCACTATCAGACCCTAAATTGTCTTCATCAAGAATAGCAGTAGCAGTAACAGAACCCATCTTGAGTTGGGCTAGTGTACTAATACCAGTTGCATTTATTTGATCTATCGTAGCACCACCAACAATATTTGATCCACCATCTACATCTAAATTTTTAGGAATAGACACCCCAGTACTATTAATAGTAGCTAAAGTTTGAGTACCAGCATAGTTTACAAAACTTGCTGTATCTGCAGAAACTCTATATGATCCTGATGCTACTCCAAATTGTAAGTCACTTCCATCATATCGAACATGAGCATCACTTAGTCCACCATCCCCAAATAGAATCCTATCATCATCACCAAGAAATACATTACTTGCAAAAGTGGTTACACCAGCAACACTTACATTATCAAGGTTAGTGTGTCCATCAACATCCAAATCACCGTTTGCATCTATTGCACCAGTAAATGTAGATACTCCAGTTACATTTGCTTGATCTATCGTAGCACCACCAACAATATTTGCTCCACCATCAGCATCTATTAATCCATTAGCATCTATAGTACCAGTGAATGTAGAAACTCCTGTTACACTCAATCCACCAGAGATAGTAGTATCAATTATAGTTACTGCATTGGGAAGTCCAATAGTAACTTGATTACCAGAACCAGCAGTCTCAATTTCGTTTGCTGTACCAGCAATAGTTAAAGTTTCACTATCAAGATCAATAGAGAGAGCACCACCACTATCAGCCTGGAAATCTAAATCTTGAGCAGTTACTTGAGAATCAACATATGCTTTAATAGATTGCTGTGTTGCTAATGCTACATCACTATCAGATCCTAAATTATCTTCATCAAGTATTGAAGTAGCAGTAACACTACCCATCTTAAGTTGGGCTAATGTACTAATTCCAGTTGCATTTACTTGATCTACAGTTAAACCACCAACAATATTTGCTCCACCATCAGC
>Ga0208277_1002023_pt1 | contig 11679 bp, 10 predicted proteins | sample ETNtaG_5_FD_185782 | JGI IMG/M metagenome (GOLD analysis project Ga0208277, IMG submission 185782) | Marine microbial and viral communities from oxygen minimum zone, Eastern Pacific Ocean - ETNP201406SV205 (SPAdes) (version 2) | ecosystem: Environmental > Aquatic > Marine > Oceanic ...
GAACCAGACGAAGTTGAATCGCTTAATCTCGCAGACAACAAGCGAATCGCGATGACATACGTAACCCTTGCCGGACTGCGACATGCAGCATCGACGGCCAACAACCTGTTTACCAAGCCTTTGGTGGATGTTCTGAAGTGGAATCAGCTAGCAAGCATGGTCGCAGGGAAACTAGACGCAAAAGTGTTTACAAAGAAGGAGTATGATCCTAAAGTCACGATTGAGAAGCTGCGTATACGAACCACCCCCGTCATTCCTGACGCGCACTTACTGGTGCCGGGGGAAGCAGAGAAATGGATGAAAGCTAATCCGGAATGGGTGAGGGAGAATAGCGAAATGGAAGTCGTCGGGACGAAAGTTGAAGCTGCTGGCTCGTCATTTCTAAAGTTCGACGAGCTTCACAATTTTCACATTACAGAGGGAAAAGATGATAGCATGGCGCATGCCATGCCTGATGAATTCGAAAGATACACGGCCGCATTGTTCCAAGACATCAAAAACGACCCACACACATTTGCAACCGTGTGTATGAGGGGCACCTCGATAGAGCTCTCATTTGATCAACAGGTTGAAGGGGTCCTTGACAATCAAGACAAACAAACAATGGACGAACTTACAGAACTGTTTGCGAATGTGACGCCTGGTTGAACAAGTAACGGGAAACCGCCATGTCGTAGCGCGCGACAGCACCAAGACCAGTGTAGTTTGTTTGTAAATCGGGGTGTGTGATTACAATCACAAATTTCTATTGTAATAACCTTTCTAGCACACACAATTCACGACCGTAATTCGCCCCACCGGTGAGCCGTAAGCAGCCAGTCGCAATTTGTGGCGCCCATGTTGGAAGCCAGCACCTGAGCATCCTCGATGTTACTCGCAGGATGAGGACGCTCCTCGGAGATCAAATAGGCGACGACTTTCACATGATCGCGTGCAGCGGCGCTCAGTAACGCGCTTTCGAGATCAGTCGCGCCAAAGGCGATCAGCTCCTTCACGATCGGCATGTGCGCGTAGGCCGCTGCCGCGTCGAGCGCCGAGTCGATGTCGAGGTTTTCAATCTTGTGATACTTACAGAATTTACGCACAGTCAACACGTCGCCGACACGCGCCGCGTACAAAAGTCGGCTGCTCGGGCTGTCTAGGTTGACTGGAAACACGCGACCGATGTCCAGCGCTGCAACGAGAAGTGCACCTGAAGGAACTCCGAGTGCTGCGATAAGGAGTGCGCCGGATGGCATTGTTTGTTTAACGCAAGACTACGCCTGCGCACCTCTAGCAGAGCTAGCGCAACAAGAAACACATTTTTACGATGGCACCAATGGCATATACGCACTCGACAGTCGCAAGTCTAAGGCAACGGTGGCGCCCGGAACGGTTCTATTTGGATAGAATTCTTACAAAACGAACACCCACTCACACACACACCGTCATGTCACTCGGGGTCGCTCAAGCCGTGCCTGCGCTTGACGTGATCCAGGAGGTTGCGCTTCACGTTGGACTTGTGGTTGCACCCGGGGTGGGGGCAATGAAACCACTGGGTGCCAACGCCGTGCGTGACCTGCATGTGCTGCTTCAGCGCCCAGCTGTTCTTGCCCTTGTACTTGCAGTCGGCAACCGTGCACGCGTGCCACTTCACGCCGATGTCGTGCACGTCTGCCAGGTGCTTCACGACGCCACTGCGCCTCTTGCTCACAAAAACGCAGCCGGGCTGCGTGCATCCAAAATGTTTGACGTTCATGTGATGGGCATCCTGCTCGTGCGTCTCCACGTGGACCCTCTGCTTGGCCTTGTAGGTGCATCCCGGCTGCACGCAGTAAAACCAGACAAGGCCGATGCCGTGGATGGATTTCTTGTGCTGCACAACATTGCACTTGTACTTGGAGCGGAATGTGCACCCCGGCTGGTCGCAGGGGTACCACTCGGACCGATCGGTGCACGGCACGCACTCAATGGGTGGGGCTGTGGGTAGTGCGGTGTTGTGACGGTAAACGGCAAGCTGCGTTTCGAAAGCTGGTTGGGTGCTGCTAGCGTGCATTGTTTTCCTAATGCACGATGCTGCTTGTGATGAACTGGCTTGGTGAGCGTGCGACCTCATGTGATGATTGGGTAGCGTCGACGCGCGTACATTTGTCACAACCAAAACTCGTCCTACCGGTGCGTCGCCATCAGCTAGTCGCATGGTGCCGCTTGGAATTCGTTCGGCCAATCAGTCTCGTCTTTGAGGGTTGCAATCAACAAACTTAGCATTCGAGCCACATCTTCCGGTGACTGGGTCGCGTCGATGCGCGTCTTCACAGTGTCTGAACAGTGAAAGTAATCTTCATGCAGCCTGTCCAACTTTTTAAGGTAGTCGTCGCGAATGGTTGTTTTGGTATCCTCAGATTCGCGAGCGCGTTGCTCGATGCGGTTCTGAAGCACACTAATCGGTGCTTGCAAGTATGCAACACACACAGTGTGTTGAGGGAGAGAACTCAGCAACGAGTCAAAAACAACGTTGTACGCGATCCCTTCCCATGTATTTTCCTTGAGATGCGCACGAGCAAAAATCTTGCGGTTGCTCCATGGCGAACGCTCGGTGACTATCGTGGTGGCTCCGCTGTGTGCGGCTTTCAAAAGCGGTGCCACGAGAGTGGCCAATGCCACCTGCTGGAAAACGGCGATGTCAACCTCTTTCTTGTACATTGCCTGCAGAAGGCCACTGCTGACCCACAGATCTACAGGTTCGTCTACATAGGTAAACTCTGGATGCAACCTTTTGAGCGCGGCAATGGCGGTGCTTTTTCCACTACCAATGTTGCCTTCAATTGTCACAATCGTTATTTCTCGCCCGTTGTCAGGAGACGGTGGGGGCGGCTCCCAACCAAAGCCCCGCGAACCGCCTGACCCATTTTCGCGCGCTTCCAATGTATCCATGTCCACTTTTCACACCACACACGTACACTATTGTCGATGGGTGCTGCTCTACTAGTGCAACACAAAAACACGACACGGTTAGCGGTAATTTGGATTGTCTTGCTGCCAAGCGGCCGCCATTGTGCGGATTGCATAGCAAGGCGTCACATTTCTGCTCATCAGGAGCCCCGTTTTAGGACAAGGGAGTTCGAAGAGCTGCCTTCCGGCAGCGTCACACTTTCCGTCGATGTAGGTGTTGATCGCGTGCTCTTGAAAGCATTGTCCGGTAGAACTCATCACCGCGTGAGTAAGAAGTTCAAATGAGATGGGGCACAGAAGCTCGTCTGGTGGATCTGCCTTTGTGGGTGTTGGCGTCGACTTAGTGGCGGTGACTGAGGTGGTAACGGAAGTGGTGGAAGAACTCGACGCGTCACCATTCAACGTGGGAATCTCAACATCAAGCAGCATGTTTTCCCATTCCGCAATACCTTCCGCGTCGACGGCATCAGGCAGTTCCAGCTTCGTTTTTGGTAGCGGGGGCGGCGGCCAAAACCGCCCAAAACGATGCGAGTTGCTCTGCTTGTTGTACTTCTTGGTTTGCCACGTCGCCGTCTTTTGCTGCTCCTTCCGCTCCTTCCGCTCCTCCTGCGCGCGAAGGATAGCATTGCAGTGCTCCCTTGTTGCGTGCCATGCCGCAACGCCTTCTATGTCGACGGCATCGGGGCGTCGCTCATCCTCTTCGCGCAGGGTGGTGTTGCAGCGCTCACTCGTTCCGTGACGCGCCGCCGTTTTTTGCTGCTGCTTCCGGGTTTTCTGTTGGTGAGTCGTACTCTGCGAAACTGCGTCCTCCTTAACTTGGTGCGTCGTATTCGATGCGACTGTTGGGACGACGGCTGGCTTAGGAGGCCGCAACTGTTGCGCAAGGAGTTCGCGCTGCTCCTTAACTTCAGCACTTATCCAGTGCGACACCCTTCCGCTCCAGCGTTTGTTTTGGTCAGCTAAACGCTTGTCAGCCTCCTTAAACTTTTCAGCGGGAATGGCGACGGTTCGTGCCCACGCAAGTGCTCTTTGGAGCGCCTCGTCAGCTTCCTGTCGTTCATTGTCTTGCTTTCGGAGTAATTTTTGTATGACTGTGAAGCTCTTTTCGGTTGGGACTTTTACCAGAAGCTCAGATGCCAAGATGGTCGCCTCAAGTGGTCGACGCGTGTTGCGATTCCAATTCTCGTAGGCTTTACGTTCTTTTTCATTAATGGCCTTCTTTTCGTGGGCACGCTTTTTTTGCTCTGCAACGCGTTCCTCTTGCAACCGGTCTGTGTGCAACATTTCGTTAAGCGTTTTTTCCGCGCGTTTGCTGGATTCGTCTTCGTATTTCATCACACGCGTTGCTTTCAGGTGAAACTCCTCCAAAAGAATTGACAATTCCGCCGCGAATGGCATTTTTTCCAATGCTGGTGGCAACGCGCCCGTTTCGGGCCACACGACTTGCCTTAGCACGTATTGAATTGCGCCAGAGTTTGTGTAGCTATCGCTTGCCATCGTCATCAGCAGCCACACCAGCGGTCCTCCTTCAAAAGATGGACGCTCGTCTTTGGCATCTTCAAGATAAGGCTTGGGCCATAAATCGCCGATGGACACAAACTTAACCGTTTCGTTGTCAGCGCCAAGAAAAAACCGAATGCATTTAACGGCGTCGTGCTTACATGCATCTTGCCAAAGCGTTTTCACAAATCGTTCCGCGCTGTAGCCGAGGTGGCGAACAGCGGTCATTATGTGAGTAAACGTCAATGGCCCATTAATACGGGCCATTGAACAGGAGGCACCCATAGCCGACACATTCTCAGGCAATATGGGCCTCGAAAAGAAGTACGCCAGTATGTGAACAGCGTCGCGTTCAAAGACTTTGTACATGAGAAATTCGATCATTGCGACACCCTTGGAAACAGGTCCTTGGTTGTGGCTCATCGTGTCGAGCCATTGTTCAAGCATGGCCTCTGTATAACACCCACTGTATATGGGGCCTTGCATTGTGCACAAACAGTGAGCTGCGACGCTAGGACAAAGCATGTATTGCAATTGTCCCGTGCACATCGCGGCATCCGCGCGTATTTTGCATCCCTTATCTTCCAGAAATGTGTTTAAAAGACTTGTATTGCGCCTGTTGAGGATTCTGTTGACAAGTTTGGTGAAGCCACGCACGCCGATCTTTCTGTGAAAGTCCCTATTCAAAAAAGTAGCGAGGCATGCACATGCGTCTGCATCGACCACCAGATCCACCGAGCTGTACCAATTCCACAGCGAGCGGTCGCTTTGTACGCGAAATGTGATTTGCCATGGAGATCGTCTAGCCGCAGGGCATGTTGGGCCATATTTTTTGATGAGCGCCTTTTGTATTGCCGCCAACCATTTTATGTACTGGTTTGGGTCGTCGTCGGCAAGACACTTGTTAGCCAAATGCAATACGCGTTGCGATATTTCGACGTTGTGGCAGTCTTCTGGAGGCCTCTCCATGCGACACGCGTGTGCATTCACACTGGAATTAACAGTTGTTACATAATCCCGGTATTGCTCACGAAACTGTGTTTTCTGGCCACAAGGAAGAAGATTTGAAATGTACTCTTCGGCGCGATCAATGTCAACGACGCTGAAAATTCCCTTCAGTGCAGCTGTGGTTAACTCGCAACCAATGTCTTGAAGAATTTGGCACATGACGTTTGCCTTGTACATGCCATTTTCTAGCATCTCTTCGGCTTGGGAAGTGCTGTCACAATAGTAATTGGACACATCATTGTTCTTTGGGGGCCACGAGTCGGGGTGGAGCTGCGATTGACAATTCGGTGCGACGTTTGTGAGGCTTCCGCGCAATTCTTCGTTGGTCCAGTTTCTTTCTGCGTCTATATCACGCACCCAGAAGATCGCCGCTTCTGAATCGCACGCGGTTGTACACTCCATTACGTCTATCATGTGGCGGCAACTTGGTGACGCGTTACTCGATTCAGGTGGGGCGTCTTCTTTGTTGGCGCACAATGCTTTAGCATCACTCGAACTTTGGGGGCACAGGTCTGATTGCATTTGATCGGCAAGTGAGACGAGCTGTTCCCTGAATTTGGCACAGCCCTTTGCTAACTCAAAATGCTTATGCATGAGCCTTAGCTTGGTAGTCATACGGCTACCTTCGTCCGGAAATGTCATGGACTGCATCTCACCCTCAATGGTATCAAGTATTGACGCCATTGCCGGACTTTTGCGCATGTCCATTTGCGCGCTATTTATTTTTTCTATGAAGCTTTCAGGAATCGTTCCATCGCCGTGAATCGCGCTGTGAAGCATGTCAAATTGATCTTTGCTTTTTTGTGCGGTTTTTTCATTTCTCGAGGCATCGTACCCCTTGGGCTTGTTTGCCAGAAGTTCGGCAAGGGCTTGCGCGTGAACACTCCCCGAGGCATCGTACCCTTTGGGCTTGTTTGCTAGAAGTTCGGCGAGGGCTTGCGCGTGGAAACCGAAAGAATCATCTTGTGCATCGCTGCTCTTAACATTGGTTTCCAACCGAGTCGTTAATTCCGCCTTGATTTTACACGACGTGCTTACAAGGGCGTCTGCCAACTTCACTCGCTTTTGAATGGTATCCACGATTTCGGGAGAAACCCAGTTATTGTGTATAGCATTTGTTGCCATGGCTTTCCATTTCTTGTACACGTCAAGTTCACCCACATAAATGCGAGCCTGTTTGGTTGGCGCCAAATTGTCCTGTTCCGCATTTTTTGCGGATTCCATTCGATCTAGCTCGTCGATTAACTGCAATGACGCGTCTTTAAACTCTTCGCAACGCTCATGATCACCTTCATTGTGATAAACAGGGCGTGGAAGAGCATTAGGTCCCGTTTCTGGAACCCATATTGTAGGGATGCTTTCTTTGGGTAACTTTGGTCCACGGTATGCCGTAATGGCTGAACCCACCCTTTGGAACGAGTTGTCAATTATGCGTATCCACGCGCGCGCATCCTCGACTTCCATGGCTGTGTTATCCGAATTCAATTCTACCTTCTGGGCGGCACTGCGCATTCCTGCAACATCATGCGATAAAGTGGCCCAGCGGCTTAACAGCTCGACAATGACACCGGTAGACGCACTGTTTGTCATTGTCCTCGTCTCCTCTAGCATGGAGCGCTCAGCGTCTGACGTAGCCGATGCCACCGCCTGTACGGCACGATTGTCCGAGGCCTCACTTAACTGAAGCGTCTTGATGATTTTGGTGGACAGTGTATGAAACTCTTTATAAGTGCTCTCGACGGAAAGCTTGCATTTGGCAATACCTATTGCGGCGATTTCCTCAAAAAGTGGAATCGACATGCCACGTTCGAGAAAAGAACGATCATTTGTATCAGAACTCTCGTAACTACAAAATGATGAAACGTTGGCAGTTTTACTGTTGGATTGGGTGCTGCGTTTCTTTCGAGAAGATGGCATGGCTGGCTTTCAAACTGCTTGCTACTCCTTGGAACGTAATGCACTGAGCAAAAAGGCAATGCCTTATTCTACTACCATAGCGAGAAACCACACAGCACAGACAGCATGAGCCAGGAAGCGCAGCAGCACCCAACGAGCGAGCCCGCCCCAGTCGGGGGTGTGCGACACATGTGGGTCATGGTCATTGATGCGCGAGAGCCGTCCGATATTGGACGTTACGCGTTCGACATCGTCCCCGACATCGTAAGCAACCCAACCGCGCGCGATCTTCTTGAGAAGTTCCTGAAGAACCCCGAATTGGACACCTTTGACAATTTTGGCGAAGACGGATGTGGGGATGGACTCGTCGACGAAGGCGACGAGGATCCCGAGGAGTGCATCAAGGAGATCATCGACTATTTTGATAGCAAGTTTGTGAGCAACGACGGAGTGCCCGACAACAAGTATTTTCCCTCGGTTCATCGCGGAAGGGATGCCCCGGAGAAGTACATCTCGCTCGTTCAGTATTGAGTCGAGGAGTGGGGGGAGGGGGGAGAGGGGGAGCGTGCCGGACAATGTGCACTGTGATGTGCTTTCAAATTAGAAGGGTTCCACACGTGTACTATTTTACAAACACTCGCGTGACACTGGCATTGGAGCATTCTTTATGAATTTTTCGATGTCCGCGAGGTAACTCGCGCGATCCGTCCCGTAGTCGCGACCCTCGAGGCCCCGCTTTCTTTTGGCTTCCGTTAATGCACGCATTTGTTTCACCTGCGCGTCCACAGCGAGATCGAGCGCACCCGGACAATTCTCATCGTTCACCATTGCCGCAGCGAGGTCCTTAGGATCCATAAGACGCATGGCACATTCGTCCTCGGGGTCGTGGCCTTCATTTAGGAACGCCGGTGCGCACCCTTTGGCGAGAGGTCCCTTAGTGTAAGCTGGCGCGGTCCCGGGCTCGAGCCCGTTGTCGGTTTTCTCCGGAGTCACAACCACCACCCGCTTCGGCAAAAGGCGCACACCGGGTCCCGGTCTCGCGTCGATATGCACGCCGTAGCGCGTCCCGTTAAAATCGAGGATCTTGCCTCGCAACCCGTTGAGTTCCGGTGCATTTTTTAACCCACATATCTCCACAATGGTGCCACTTTTTAGGCAATGCGTCATATCTATCACTCGGAAACGCTTACCTGTTTTACACAATGCACACAAACACATTCACATCTAGAGTGCACAGTGTCTAGCGCGCTTAGCGCAACTCGCCGTTTTGACACAGTCTCTTATCGAGAAGTTGCGTGACACAAGGACTTGCTCAAGCTGGCCCGGGGGCCAGGATAATCGCGTGCTGGCAACACAAGCGTAATCCGCTCTGGTAAAAGATCCTGAATCGGTCTCCGGTCTTTGGTAAAGACGCGCACACCGTAGCGTATTCCATTAAAGTCGACGATCTGGCCATGAAATCCGTTGAATTCTCCCAGTGCATTCAACCCACTAATCTTCACGATTGAACCAACTTCTAGTTGTGCCGACATGCCTGGCACTTGACCACGCCCACTCTTTTCACAACACACATGCGTGCATCTCATGCGTATAGCATCTGGGTCATTAGCGCAATTTGTCTCGCGGTCTACTTGGTCGGCTGAGGTTGGTGCGGACGTGGGCACCAGTGGCTTGCCGCCATTGCTTCAAAGAGCGATAGGGGGATGGTGACGGTGGCACCTGCGGCGCTGACGATGGATGGGGTTTCTTCGGTCTCCGCATCGTCATTGTGGGTTTCGCGCTCGTTGTCCGAGTCATCCTTTTCTGCCGCATGGGACGAGGACTTGGCCGACGACTTGCCCTTGTCCTTTTTCCGGATCGGCGACGCGGACTTCTCGGAGGATCGCTTTGATGGCTTTTTCTTCACATATTCGGTGGCTGGTAGAGTGTCGCCTGCGAGGCGCTCCCAGCGGTGACGCTCTGGCGATATCTGCGCGTCCGATCCAACAACGAAGTTGACAAACGGCTGCATTTCCTTCTTACTCTTTCGCTTTTCGTTCCAGTGCTGCTCCCACCATGCCATGTACGCCTTGATCACGGCCTTGGGGACCGGGCGCAGAATATGCGAGTCGCAGGACTTGTTACCGGGCGTGGTGAATGTGACATACATGTGCATCTGCACTTCGTTGTCGATTGTGGCAGAAACTATGATCATGTTCTTCCATCCAATGTGCGCGTTGACCCACTGTTTGTAGGCCTTGGTGTCGTGCATTTCGCCCATCACCGTCCCATTTGGGACGGTGATGGGCCTGCGGAGGTTGAACACGATGCACTCCGGGGGCACAACGTAGCACTTTTTTTGGTATATCACGTAATATGGGCGGGTTTTGTCACTTTCATCTTGGTCACAATCTTCCTCCTCTGCCTCATCGGGATTGCCATTGTCCTGTGAGCGACAATCTTCGTCTTGGGGGCGCATACACACGTCCTCGTCTTTTTCCATGTCGTCACAAGTACGAGCGTGATCCACGCTGTGCTGGCTACGCGCGTCGTCTGAATCCTCGTTTTTGTCGCTAGCGGCGCACGGGGAGCTGGGATGGCTTGCCATTTTGTATTTGGATTGGGTGCTGCGGTTTGTTGGGGCCTGCGTTTCCACGAAAGCCGACAAGTGTGAGTTGGTATTGACAGAGCGGTTGTGATTAGGGAGTGGATGGAGAGGGGGGGGATAGGTGTACGGGTGGCGTTTCTAGTGCAACAGCGATCTGCGTGTTGGAAACGGGTAGGGTGCTGCGCGATCGCGCTTAGCGGGATGTTTGTACAAATCGATGGATTTTGAGTGTTGGCCTTTTGGTGCCCCCTTACTATTTGTCGTTGGCTAGCAGTAATTGGAATGTTATATTAAATGTAAGTTTAAATCCTTAAAGGGTTGGTTAAGGGCAATTCTGCAATCAGCGATCTCCTCACTACCTACCCTGGACGAGATTTTGTCTACCCTCGTACACCCCACCCTGGCATAGGCCTTTAGGTTCAAGAACTTCCACCGAATAGGCCGCGTTTAGGCTTTTTTTCAAACTCGCAGGGGCACTCCGTTTAAGCCGCAAGGGGGCGCACATTGTTAGAATCAACACAAACGCGTGTCCTAAAAAACTTCCACTTAGTAGGCCGCGAGTAGGCCGTGAATAGGCCATCTTTCAAACTGCACTTAACCACTATAATACCACGAAGGGAGTTGCGACTGTGCATGAGCTCCATTATACATGTAGAGCATGTCTCCGAAATTGACCACGGCGGAAACATCCCAAGCGTTCAGCGGCTGGTTGATTTTATCAGCACCCTCAAACATGGATCGCATACTTGTTACAGCCCCGACGTTCCAACCGTTGATGTTCTGGTTGAATTCGTCAGCATTCTGAAACATGGATCGCATATTTGTTACGCCCCCGACGTCCCAATTGTTGAGGTCCTGGTTGAATTGGACACAATTTGAAAACATGCCCCCCATGTCTGTGGCGCTTGAAACATCCCATCCATTGATGTCCTCGTTGAAGGTAGGGGCAGGGTGTTCTACCCAGGGATTGCTTCCTCCGAACAGGCCTGAAAAGTCTTTGATGTTGCTAACGTCCCAGGTATTCATGTCAGCGCCGAAACAATCAGCGCAACATGCTTTACAGCACGTTTGGTCGTTGCCAAAGTGGGGAGTGCCCTCGCCGGTGCAAGGAGTTAATGGGAAAGTTCGTACTCCGTCAAGATAATACGCCTTGAAAGAATATCGCAAATCGTACCTGTAATAATCATCTGGCGCTTGCGGTGGTGGCGACGGCGGTGGTGGCGACGGTGAGGTCGCAGGCGGCGGGGGGGACGGCGGTGGCGGCGAGGGTAGCGGGAAGGACGGCGGTAACGCGTACACGGTTGCTTCAATGTGCGTGTGGGTCTCGTAGGGCCCCCCATCTTTTTTAAGGCAGAGGGTGAACGCTCCTCCTTCCGAAAAGGTGACTTGGGCCAAGCGATCGTCGCCGTTTACTTGTGCAATGCTTCCCCCCGCCACTTCACTGCCCGCCGTGTCCAGACTATCGATCGCGGATTGGCAATCCGTCTCCGCAAATGCGAACTTGTCGCCCAGCCCCAACGTTTTGCCGTGCTCCCCTGTGATGGTCAGGGTGTACAGCACTTCCACGTAGGCGTACACACTTGTGAGAGTGTCCGTTTCAAACGTCGGACTGTCCGTGCCGTCCAGGTTGATCGCGATCGACGGCGGGGGCGCGGGCGGTGGCGGTGAAGGGGGTGGTGGTGATGGAGGCGGCGGAGATGGTGGTGGTGGCGAGGGCGGCGGTGGCGAGAACGGTGGCGCGTTGGGCAAGGGTGGCG
>Ga0208277_1002026_pt1 | contig 11669 bp, 11 predicted proteins | sample ETNtaG_5_FD_185782 | JGI IMG/M metagenome (GOLD analysis project Ga0208277, IMG submission 185782) | Marine microbial and viral communities from oxygen minimum zone, Eastern Pacific Ocean - ETNP201406SV205 (SPAdes) (version 2) | ecosystem: Environmental > Aquatic > Marine > Oceanic ...
GGGAATCAGGATTATGGTGATATATTTGGAGATCCAACATTGTTCCAAGATTTCGGTGGATTTGATTGATAAATTATGAGTGATAAGAAAGAACCTATACAACCAGTAAGTGGAACAGTAGTTCCAAGATATGCGGGCCCATCTACATTTGCTCGTTTACCTGAGTTAAGAGATGTAGAGCAATGTGATGTTGCTATTATAGGTGTGCCATTTGATGCGGGTACAAGTTATCGACCTGGAGCTCGATTTGGTCCACAAAGTGTAAGACAGGCATCAAGACAATTAAGAACAAACTATCATCCAGATTATGACGTTGAACCATTTAAAGTTCAGCAAGTAGCTGACGCAGGTGATATAGCATGTAATCCTTTTGATATTAATGAGGCAATTAAACAAATTGAAAATGGAGCTGATGATTTGCTTTCTAAAGCAGGTAGCATTGTGACAATTGGAGGAGACCATACAATTGCCTTACCATTACTTAGATCTGTTAATAAAAAAGTTGGCGGTCCAGTTGCACTAGTTCACTTTGATGCACATTTAGATACCTGGGATACTTATTTTGGCGCTCCATACACTCATGGCACTCCGTTTAGAAGAGCAAGAGAAGAAAGTTTATTTCTAGATGATGCCTCAATGCATATTGGTATTAGAGGTCCTTTATACAGTACAGATGATTTAAAAAATGATAGAGAATTAGGATTTAAGACTATTCACTGTGATGAGTTTCAAACGCAAAGCATAGATCAAATTGTAAAAAGAATTAAAGATCGAATTGGTAACAATCCACTTTACATTTCAATAGACATAGATGTTTTAGATCCAGCTCATGCACCTGGCACAGGAACTCCTGAAGTAGCAGGAATGACAACAAGAGAAATATTAAATGTTTTAAGGGGTCTAGCTGGATCCCAGCTCGTATCAGCTGATGTCGTTGAAGTTGCTCCCGCTTATGATCATGCAGAGTTAACATCTACTGCAGCTGCAACTATCGTTTATGAGTTAGTAAATTTAATTGCTAGAAGTCCAAAATAGTTATTTTATTTGTAGCCAAATAGGGACATGGTCCGAAGGTCGTTCTAATCCTCGAAATTGTTTTTCTATTTGACAGTCAACAAGTCTGTCTACAGCAGTGGGAGAGGCAAGAAAATGATCAATGCGTAGTCCGTTATCTTTTTCCCAAGCTCCTCTTGAGTAATCCCAGTATGTAAATTCATAAGGTTTAGAGTTATAGATACGAAATACATCAGATAAACCCAGGTTCATAATTTCTCTATATAATTTGATTGAATCAGGATGATGAAGAGCATCTTTTTTCCATTTTTCAATATCAATTGCATCATCTGCGGATGGAATAATATTAAAATCACCCCCAAAGATAAAAGTTTCAAAGTTATCAATTTTCTTTTTAGTATAGGACTTCAATCTTTTCATCCATTCTAATTTATAAGGAAACTTATCAGTATCTATCGGATTTCCATTGGGTAGATAAATTGATCCAATATTAAAAGGTTTATCAACTTTTACCTTAACCTCAAGGAATCTAGCTTGTTCATCTTTTTTATTTCCTGGAAGAGTATCAGCAACGAGTTCAACAGGTAATTTTGATAATACTGCAACTCCATTATATGATTTTTGACCAACTGTAATAACCTCAAAACCAAGATTTTTTATATCATCAAAAGGAAAGTTTTCATCTGTGGACTTAGTCTCTTGTAGCATAATAATATCTGGCTTGACTGTTTTATTGAGCTCAATCAGATGAGGAAGTCGAACCCTTACTGAATTGACATTCCAACTAACAAGTTTAATCATATTAGACACTATATTTTTTTCTGACTTAAAGTACTGAATTCATTGTATACTGAATTGGACTATGAAAACATATAAGAACTTATCTAATCTAGCTTCAAATCCCAATAGTTCAAAAGGGAGGTTAAAAAAGGAAGAATATAGCCTTACCAGATCTGAATTTCAGAGAGATAGAGACAGAATTATTCATTCTGCAGCCTTTAGAAGATTAAAACATAAAACCCAAGTTTTTGTTACTCATGAAGGGGACCATTATAGAACAAGACTTACTCATTCTTTAGAAGTCTCACAAATCGCAAGATCTATTTGTAGAATGTTTAATTTAAACGAAGATTTAGCTGAGACATTATCTCTTGCCCATGATATTGGACATCCGCCTTTTGGCCACGCAGGAGAATTTGCTTTATCGAAATCTATGACTGATCATGGAGGGTTTGACCACAATGATCAAGCTTTACGTGTTGTTCACATTTTGGAAAAAAAATATTTTGAGTTTGATGGATTAAATCTCACTTGGGAAACCCTAGAGGGGCTTGTGAAGCATAATGGTCCAGTTACAAATAATATTCCACAAACAATAAGTAACTTAAATGATGAATTTAATTTAAGTTTAAATGAATATGCTTCCTTAGAGGCGCAGATAGCAGCTATTGCAGATGATATCGCGTACAACAATCATGATGTTGACGATGGTTTGAGAGCTGGTTTTTTTACTTATCAAGAGCTTAGAGACCTTCCTCTGATTGGCAATATTATTAAAGAATTGCCAGAATCTTTTGAAAATCGTGATATTCAAAGAATTAACAATGAAATAACAAGAAGATCAACTGCTCAGATGATAAATGATGTGTTATCTAATATAGAAACTAATGTTGAAAATAATGGAATTAAAGACATTCTTGGCATTAGAAAGCATGATGCAGCTATAGCTTCATTTACAACGAAAATGCAATCTGATGTCGATACAATTAGAGAATTTTTATCGGAACGAATGTATAATCACGAAAAAGTAAGAAACATGTCAAGAAATGCTGGGAAAACAATATCAGCTCTCTATGATTTATTAATAGATGATCAGGATTTAATTTATTCTAAACTAAAAATTAAAAAAGATGATAAAATTTCAAAACCAAGAAGAGTCTGTGACTTTATTGCAGGAATGACAGATAATTACGCTCAATCTATTTATCAAGAGTATTGCTAATATGGAGAATATATACCAGCATGTTCAATCCATAGTAGTCAATGCATGCGCTGAAGAGTTTAGATTAGATAAGCAAGAAATTGATCAACTGCATTTTGTAGTAGAAAAACCAAAAGATGCTACTAATGGGGATCTAAGTACAAATATCTGTCTATTATTAAGCAAGGTTTTAAATGATAATCCTATTTCTATAGCAGATAAACTAAGTCAAAAACTATCTGGAAATAAGGAATTTGATAAAGTCACAGTTGCTAAACCTGGGTTTATTAATTTTTTAATCAATAGCTCTTTATTGCACGATTTCTTAAAAGAAACATTATCAAGCAAAGAAATTCTTCCTAAATTATCTGAGAATGAAACTATTAACGTAGAATATGTTTCTGCTAACCCTACTGGTCCTTTACATGTTGGGCATTGTAGAGGCGCTGTGTTTGGAGATGTTTTAGCAAGCTTGTTAGAAAAAACAGGCTACAAAGTAACTCGTGAATATTACGTTAATGATGCAGGTGTTCAAATAAATCATTTGGCAAATTCAGTAGTAATAAGATACAGGGAATTATGCGGTGAGAAAATTGAAGAATATCCTGAAGAATTTTATCCTGGCGAATACTTGATTGAAATAGCGCAAGACTTTAAAGATCAACATGGAACCGATTTTCTGAGCAAGAATAAAGACAATTATCTTGAACAAATTAAATCTTATTCTGTTGATGCACTTTTATCTGTAATTAAGAGTGACCTAGCAAAACTTTCCATAAACCAAGATTTGTTTGTTTCAGAAAAAGATCTTGTTCAACAAGACAAAATTACAACCACAATTGAGATATTGAAGAAACATGACTTAATTTATGAAGGTATTCTTGAGCCTCCAAAAGGGAAACAAATTGATGATTGGGAACCAAGAGAGCAGATGCTTTTTAAATCATCTAAATTTGGAGATGAGGTTGATAGGCCACTTCAAAAATCAAATGGTGAATGGACATATTTTGCTAATGATATGGCGTATCATTTTGATAAATATCAGAGAGGGTCAAAACATTTGATAGATATCTTGGGCGCAGATCACGGTGGCTATGTTAAGAGAATGAATGCTGCTATTGAAGCACTGACAGAAGGAGATGCAAAATATTCTGTAAAGCTATGTCAAATGGTTAAATTAATCAGCAACGGAAAACCTCTAAAAATGTCAAAAAGATCTGGAGACTTTGTAACATTAAGTGAAATGGTTGATCAGGTAGGAAGTGATTCAATAAGATTTATGATGCTTTATAGAAAAAATGAAGCGCCTTTAGAATTTGATTTTCAAAAAGTTACAGAGCAATCAAAAGATAACCCTGTATTTTATGTTCAATATGCTCATGCTCGTATTTCATCAGTTTTAAGAAAACTTGATGAGTATAAATTAAAGTTTAATTTATCTGATTTTAAAGAGTGTAAATTTAATTTATTAAATAGTGATCATGAACTCGATCTAATCAAGAAGATATTAGATTGGAACAGTGTAATTATTACTTCGGTAAATTTGTATGAGCCTCATAGAATTGCTTATTATTTATATGAATTAGCTTCATCATTTCATTCATTATGGAACCAAGGAAAAATTGATACAAAGCTTAAATTCATTAATGAAGAGGATCTTGACGTAACTTATGCAAGATTATCTTTAATCATTGCTACTCAAAAAACAATAAAGTCTGGATTAGATTTACTAGGAGTTTCTGCTCCAAATGAAATGCAATAATGAAATTTACTAGTATCTATTTTTTATCTGCTGCACTCGTCTTATTAGTGATTTCTTCATTGAGTTATTATTATCTAGTTGATGAAAAAAATTCAGTTAATGAAATAATATTTATTGAGAGCAATTTAGATAATTATCGAACCATTCCTGAAGATAAAGGCGGACTTAATGATCCATGTCTTAATTTAGAAGTTTGTAATATGGGAAATGAATAATTATCTTCCTCTTATATGTGGGATTTCAGGCCCAGAAATATCTAATTTAGAAACACAATTTATAAAAAAATTTAATCCTTGGGGAGTAATAATTTTTGAAAGAAATTGTAAAAGTAAAAATCAACTTACCGAATTAACTGGCGCACTAAGAGCTATTACCCATGAACATCTACCTATCCTTATTGATCAAGAGGGCGGAAGAGTTTCACGGATAAATTATACGGATTCTGTAGTATTTGATCCTGCAAGGATATTTGGTGAGATGTTGGAAAAAAATATTGAGATTGGTTCACGTGCCTTGTCACTACATTCTATGATTATGGCATCTTCCTTAAGAGAAGTTGGTATCAACATTAATACAATACCCGTCTTAGATATCCCTTCAGAAAATGAAAGCGGGGTAATCGGAGATAGGTCATATTCACATCATAAAGAGCTAGTAGCCAAAGCAGGAAGGATCGTTATTGAATCGTTGTCTACAAATGGCGTTGCTCCTGTAATTAAACATATTCCTGGCCACGGCCGAGCAAAAGTTGATAGCCATCTTGATTTGCCAATTGTTGAAACCTCAATATCGGAACTTGAAGAGATTGACTTTTATCCATTTAAAGAAAATAAAAATACTGATTTAGCAATGACAGCTCATATAATTTATGAAGATATTGATGCAGATCAGCCTGCAACATTATCTAAGAAGGTTATAAATGATTTCGTTAGAAAAAAAATTGGCTTTAATGGATTAATAATGACTGATGATATATCTATGAAAGCAATTAAAATTTCAGTTGCAGATGCTGCAGTGAAATCATTAGATTCTGGTTGTGATTTAGTGCTTCATTGCAATGGAAGCATGGAAGAAATGGAATCAATTGCCGAGTCAATTAACAAAGAGACTAATTTAATTGGAATTCCTGACAATCTAATCAAAATATTTGGTATTAAATGCGCTGTTCAACTCAATGAATTAAAAGAAGAACTTAAGAAAACCCTAGAAGCATTGGTTTAGCTTATTTTATTCGAACTAATGCTTCATATATTGTATAATAGCGAGTCGGCACAATATAAAAAATGGAAGAAATATCAAATACTTATACATCAGAACCTGAATCAGCAATAGTCAGTTCGGATGATCTCATTGTAAATCTAGAGGGTTATGAAGGTCCATTAGATGTTCTTTTGGTTTTAGCCAAATCTCAAAAAGTGGATTTGATGCAAATTTCTATACTGCAGCTTACGGAACAGTACCTAGTTTTTATTGCAGAAGTTAGAGAAAGAAATCTTGAATTGGCAGCAGATTATTTGGTAATGGCTGCTTGGCTTGCATATTTAAAATCAAATCTATTAATTCCAAGGGAAGAAAGTGGTGAGGAATTAAGTGCCGAAGAAATGGCAGAACGTCTTAAGTTTCAATTAAAAAAACTAGAAGCAATAAGACAGGTATCCGAAAAACTTATGAACCTTCCAAAGTTAGGCTCTGATTTTTTTGAAAGAGGAATGCCAGAAGGAATTAGATTAATAAGAACACCAGAATATTATTTAAGTCTTTTCGATCTATTAAAATCTTATGCTGATCAAAGGTATAAGACCGCTTACTCAACAATGACGATTGAAAGACCGCCTGTATATGCAATGGAAGATGCTCTTGTTAGACTTCAAAGAATGATAGGGGAAGTCCCTGAGTGGACTAGACTTGAGACATTTCTTCCAAGAGAATTTTCTTCTGGTAAGGGAGCGAGATCTGGTGTTGCTGGCACACTTGCTGCTTCAATGGAATTGGTTAGAGAAGGTTTAATTGAAGTACAACAACTTATGCCTTTCGGACCAGTCTTTATTAAAAATAAAAAAAAGGAAGATATAGTTAATTAATTTATGGATGAAGATAAAACAGTAAATAATGTAATGGATTTTCCATCTGAGCATCGTGATAACTTGCGAATATTAGAAGCTCTATTGTTTGCGGCAAGTGAACCTCTTGATGCTGAAAGTTTAAAAGCTCGACTACCTAAAGATGCAAACCTTAATAAGCTACTTGGACTCATTAAAGCCCAATATGAAAACAGAGGAGTTAATCTTATTAAGACTGCAAATAAATGGAGTTTAAAAACTGCTCCAGACCTTGCATCTATGATGCAAAAAGAAAAAATTGTTCAAAGAAAGCTTTCAAAAGCAGCAACAGAAACGCTTGCAATTATTGCTTATCATCAACCTGTTACACGGGCTGAAGTTGAAGATATTCGAGGAGTTCATTTTAGTCCAGGCACATTAGATGTTCTAATGGAGCTGAACTGGGTAAGACCTATTGGAAGAAAAAAAGTTCCTGGTCGACCGATCATCTATGGCACCACAGAGAGATTTCTTGAATATTTTGGTTTAGAGCAAGTAACAGACTTACCTGGTCTTGAAGAATTAAAAGCGGCAGGTTTACTTGAAAGTAGACTTCCTCCAAACCTTGATATTAGAGAACCCCAAGAGATTGACCATTCTCAAATAGAACCTTTTGGAGAAGATGAAAATATAGATGACCTTATCAATAGTGGTCATGAGGCAGAATAGATAATTACTTTATCTCAGTGTTGCGATTAAGCTTTTTAATTTTTATACAATTATTCCTTTTTATCTCAATCTTAAAGAGTGAAGAAAGTAGTTTTTTTTCTGGTGGGGAAACTACAAATATTACAAATAATAAAAATTCATTTTCCTTAGAGGCAAAAAATCTTCCTGAACATTTAAGAGTAGATTTTTTAGTTGGAGATGCACTTTTTGAGAGGATATGGGAAGATTCTAAGTTCACTTCAAATATTGCTAGAGATGGACTTGGACCTTTTTTTAGCTCTCAATCGTGTGAAGGTTGTCACATTAATGATGGTAGAGGGCACCTTCCGGAGGAAACATATATGGATATGGACTCTATATCGATCGTTATTCATTTGGGTAAGGATAAAAATGATTTAAATACAGGATCTAAGAATATTCCTGATGGAAATTACGGCTCACAAATAAGTGAGTTTGCAGTTGAAGGTGTATTAAAAGAAGCAGATATCAATTTTAAGTATGATTATAGTATTGGAGCATTTGATAATGGAATGATCTATGAGCTGAGAAAACCAAAAATATCCCTATCAAATCTTAATTATGGCAACATTGATAAAGATACAGAGTTCTCAGCAAGAGTAGCTCAACCATTAATTGGATTAGGATTAATAGAGAGCATTGACATAGAAGATATAATGAAAAATGAAGATGAATTTGACTTGGATAATGATGGTATTTCAGGCAAGGCTAATAAGGTGTGGGATGATGTTAATCAAAAAGAAGAATTAGGAAGATTTGGATGGAAAGCATCTCAACCAAGTATCTATCAACAGGTTGCTGACGCATTGTTTAATGATATGGGGCTTTCAAATCCTTTATACACAAACCCTTCAAATTGTGGGGAATCTCAAATTGACTGTTTAAATGCTATTAATGGCAATTCAATAGAACATGATAATTTAGAAGTATCTAATCAACAATTAGAGCTCATTACTTTTTATTCGCAACAACTTGGTGTTCCAGCAAGAAGAGATATTGATGATGAAGATGTTATTGCAGGAAAGAAATTATTTTTTGAATTATCATGTAATTCCTGTCATATGGAAAAGTTTCAAACAGGAAGTCATTCAGATCATAAAAATCTAAAGCATCAGGTTATTTATCCATATTCAGATTTTCTACTACACGATATGGGTGATGGATTAAGTGATGACATACCTGAATACTTAGCAAGTGGAAATGAATGGAGAACAACACCATTATGGGGTCTGGGCTTAACTGAAACAGTAAGCGGAAGAGAAACATATCTTCATGATGGCAGGGCAAGAAATCTAACAGAAGCTATTCTTTGGCACGGGGGTGAGGCAAATAGCGCACGTGAAGAATTTAAAAAATTAAACAATATTCAAATAAATCAATTACTTAGATTTTTAAGCTCATTGTAGTTTGCTATTGATAATCATTCTCATTATCGATAAGATCATTTTTTTTCAAATTTACGGAGTTTTAAAATGAATTTTATTCGCAAAATAACAAGCATCATTTTGATCAACCTATTTATGGTTGGCGCATTGTACGCTGGAGAAGTTAATGTTTATACTTCAAGGCATTACGATTCTGATGATGCATTATATCAAAAATTTACTGACGCTACTGGCATTAAAGTAAATGTAATCTCAGGAAAAGGAAAAGCATTAATGGAAAGATTAGCTTCTGAAGGAGCAAACTCTCCTGCTGATGTTTTTATTACTGTTGATGCTGGAAATCTATGGAAAGTTCAAAAAGATGGAATGTTCCAAAGCATATCATCAAATAAAATTAACGCAGTCGTTCCAAACAATTTACGTGGCCCGAATGACGAATGGGTTGGAATTGCGAAACGATCTCGTGTGATTTATTACAATCCTAACACTGTATCTAATGATGAAATCAATGGATTAACTTATGAAGATCTATCTGATCCTAAGTGGAAAGGTAGAATTGCCATAAGAAGTTCAGGAAACATGTACAATCAATCATTAGTTTCATCTTTAGTTGCTAATCATGGCGTAGCAGCAACAGAAGAATGGGCAAAAGGATTTGTTGCAAACTTTGCTAGAAAACCTGAAGGAAATGATAGAGCTCAAATTATGGCTGTGGCTAACGGCGAAGCAGATATCGCAGTAGCTAATAGTTATTATATTGGTCTAATGCTATCAGGTAAAAAAGGTGAAGAACAACAAGCAGCTGCTAAAAAAGTTATGTTGCATTTCCCAGGTCAAGATGGACGTGGAGCACACATCAATGTAAGTGGCGCAGGTGTTCTTAAGAATGCACCTAATGCTGGTAATGCTGTAAAATTTATTGAATTCTTACTATCACCTGAAGCACAGGAACACATAGTTAATAATACTTATGAGTATCCAATGCTTTCAAATGTAGTAGGACCAAATGAATTAATTGCTCAGTTTGGAACTGATTTCAAAGAAGATCAGACATCTGTTGCAAATTATGGAAAATTCAATCCTGACGCTGTTAAGCTGATGGATCGAGCAGGGTGGCAGTAATATAACTCCACTCTTTATTTGAGGTAACTTGGACTAATACACCGTCTCTTCTCATTAGTATCCTAAGTGTACCAGGTTACCTCAGAAATTTCCTTCTTCTCCCAGATTAGAATGATTCTAATCTATTTTCTTGATTATAGATTTCTAAATATTATATTAAGAATCATGGCAAATAAATTACCTGATATAGACTTTAGAGTTAGAGTTAATAATGAGTTCGAAACCGGAGAAGCTTGTTATATTGACAATGGCGATCCCTGGAAAACCGTTTCTTCTAGAGAACTATTTGGTGACAAAAGAGTTGTAATATTCTCATTACCTGGGGCCTTTACTCCGACGTGTTCATCTCAACAATTGCCATCTTATGATCAAAAATTTGAAGAATTTAAGTCTCACGGAATTGATGCAATATATTGTATCTCTGTGAATGATTCTTTTGTAATGAATGCTTGGAGCCATTATTTAGGTGTAAGGAATATTCAGATGGTACCAGATGGGACTGGGCAATTTACAAAATCAATGGGAATGTTAATAAACAAAGACCATCTTGGATTTGGAATGAGATCATGGAGATACTCACTTATTGCTAATAATATGGAAATTGAGGAAATGTTTATTGAAGAGGGTAAAAACGATACCGGAAGCGATGATGATCCATATAAAGCGACAAATCCTGATAATCTGTTAGAATTCTTAAAGTAAATAATTTACTTAATAGTTAATCTTATATTTTTATGAATATAAATTTTTGGCAAATAACGCCAGTTGTATTATTTCTAATATTTATTGCTCCAGTAATTATTGTTCTTTCAAGTTTATTTGGAGAGTATTCAGATAATTGGACCCATCTTTATAACTATGTACTAACAGGATATGTTTTAAATTCATTATGGTTAGTAACAGGTGTTTCAATTTGTGTAATAATTATTGGCGTTGGAACAGCATGGTTAATAACTAATTATAATTTTACTGGCAAAAGTATTTTTGAATGGGCTCTTATTCTCCCTTTTGCAGTTCCTCCATATATCTTAGCTTACACATTCACAGGATTATTCGATACCTTTGGAACTGCAAATAACTTGATTAGAGATGTTTTTTACTTAGGAGATGATTTTACTTTTTTCCCTAAAGTAAGGAATATTTATGGGGCGATAGTAGTATTCTCTTTTACTCTTTATCCTTATATTTATTTAGTATCAAGAATGGCTTTCATTAATCAATCTCGTTCAATTTTGGAATCTGGAAGAACGCTAGGGTTTAATCAGTTCCAGATTTTTTATAAACTTGCAGTGCCAATGATCAGGCCTGCAATTGTTGCCGGACTTATGTTGGTAATTATGGAAACTCTTTCAGACTTTGGAGCAGTTGATCATTTTGCTATTGCAACATTTACGACTGGAATATTTAGAACTTGGTATGGGATGTATGATTTAGAAACAGCAATGCAATTAGCATCATTGTTATTAATTTTTGTTACAATATTCATTTTTATTGAAAGACGCTCAAGAAGAAAGGCGGCTTTTTCAATTGCTGGATCAGTTTATAAACCTTTAAAATTATCACAGCTTACAGGTTATAAAAATTTGCTCGCATTTATTGCATGCTTGTTACCAATATTC
>Ga0208277_1002027_pt1 | contig 11660 bp, 9 predicted proteins | sample ETNtaG_5_FD_185782 | JGI IMG/M metagenome (GOLD analysis project Ga0208277, IMG submission 185782) | Marine microbial and viral communities from oxygen minimum zone, Eastern Pacific Ocean - ETNP201406SV205 (SPAdes) (version 2) | ecosystem: Environmental > Aquatic > Marine > Oceanic ...
AGTTTAAAATATTCAACAAATAAAGGGTTTTTAGGGAATTTATCAGGCAAGTCAAAGTCTAATTTAGACTCGAAAATCTTGGCCTTCTTAAAATACAGCGTCTATTGAATACTATATGATTTATTGGACTAAACTAAATTTTTTTAATGCTTTAGGCGGGAAAATATTGTGAACATTCAAGACAAGAATTTTTCAGTAATTAAATTAGACCTTCCAACTTTGTTGCAAAGTGCGGCAAAAATCAGAGATGACATGTGGGGCAAAGAGATAACTTATTCACGGAAAGTATTTATACCTTTGACAAACATGTGTAGAGATACTTGCTCTTATTGCACATTCGTCAAGCACCCAAGTAAGCCAGAAGCTAGAATTTTAACCCCAGAGCAAGTCTTATTTATGGCCAAACAAGGCGAAGCACATGGTTGCAAAGAAGTATTATTCAGCTTAGGTGAAAAGCCTGAGTTAAGATATCCGGAAGCGAAAAAAAAACTTGCCCTTCTTGGTTATAATAAAATGACAAGTTACCTTAGAGATATGTGTGAGTTAATTTTGGACAAGACATCACTACTTCCACACGTGAATGCTGGGACATTAAGCAATCAAGAAATAGATGAATTAAAACCAGTTTCAGCATCTATGGGAATGATGTTAGAAACAATTACGAAAAGGTTATCGAAGAAAGGCGGTCCTCATTATGCCTGTCCGGACAAAACGCCGATACAACGCTTAAGAACTTTATCTAGAGTTGGAAAGAAAAAAGTGCCATTTACCACCGGATTGTTAATCGGTATAGGAGAAACATTTGAAGAAAGAATAGAAGCCCTTGAGGAAATAAATAAAATTCATGCTAAATATGGAAATATTCAAGAGGTGATTATTCAAAACTTTCGAAAAAAGCCAGACATCAAAATGGCCAACCATCCAGAACCAACCCTAGAGGCTATGCTTAGAACAATTGCTGCAGCCCGGATCATTCTTAATCCAGAAATAAGCCTGCAGGCTCCGCCCAATTTAAGCGATAGACATATTAAATACATTCAAGCAGGCATTAATGATTGGGGTGGAATTTCTCCTGTTACGATTGATTTTATAAATCCAGAGCATGCTTGGCCTGATATAGAAAAATTAAGAGTTTCATGCATTAAAGCAGGTTATAAATTAAATGAAAGGTTAACAGTTTATCCGAAGTATATTAAAAGTTCTAAAAGATTCCTAAACACAGTGATCAGTGAGAAAATTGAGAAAATACTCCAGGACAATGTAATTCAAAAAAGTAATTCTAAGGAGTCTGTAAAATGCTAGATAGAATTACATTAGAAAACAGAGAGCTCTCAAGTCCAATAAAGTTCTTTAATGATTTAACTAAGCCAATAAGAAAAATACTTGAAAAAGCACTTGAAGGTAAAGAGCTAAGCGTGCAGGAATGCACTAAATTATTTGATGCATCCCCTAAGGATTCCAAAGGAATATATAAATTAGCACAACATTTCCAAAAAGAAGCTAACGGTTCTCAAGTAAGTTTTGTTGTAAATCGAAATATAAATTTTACTAATATTTGTTATATGGGGTGCAAATTTTGCGGATTTGCGAAGCGAGTAGAAGATAATGGGGCGGAATGGCTAAGCATAGAGCAAATTGTTCAACGAGCAAAAGAAGCCCAAGCTAGAGGTGCTACAGAAGTTTGCATACAAGGTGGTCTCCATCCAAAATTATCAGGGAACTTTTATCGAGAAATAGTTATTGGAATAAAAAAAGAACTCCCCGACATTCATATACACGCCTTTTCACCTTTTGAGATTTGGTACGGTGCCTCAAAAACGAAGACTAGTTATGAAGAGTTTTTACTAGACCTCAAAGAATGTGGATTAGGATCAATACCTGGTACCGCTGCTGAAATATTAGACGTAGACATTAGAAACCAATTAACTAAAAATAAACTCAGCACAGAGAAATGGATAGAAATTATAAAAACTGCGCATTTGGTGGGCATCCCTTCTTCGGCCACTATAATGTATGGTCACATTGATAAAACTCACCACTGGGCAGCTCATATCTGCAAAATTCGAGATATACAAAAAGAGACAGGAGGATTCACAGAGCTGGTTCCTCTTTCATTTATTTATTCAGATTCACCCCTTTTCTTAAGTGATCCAAAAAATGTGCGTAAGGGGCCCAATTTAAATGAAATAAAAAAAATGCATTCTGTTTCACGAATAATTTTAAATGGTCGAATAAACAACATTCAAGTCTCTTGGCCTAAGCTAGGACCAAAACTTGCTAAAGAAATTCTTCAAATTGGAGCAAATGATTTAGGGGGCACTCTCATGAATGAAAGCATCTCAAGAGCGGCAGGAGGGAAAAACGGTCAAGAAATTACTGCAAAAGAACTTAGTTCAATAATTAAAGCAGCTGGCAAAACTCCAACCCAACGGAACACCCTATATCAAGTGTTGGAAATATTTGATAAACATGAGCCCATTGACTTAGAGCCCTTAGTACCTAGGGGAAAAGATAATCCAATTTCATTTTTGGAAATGATTCCAAAGGAAAAGCTGTGAATAAATCTAAGACAATCAAAGTCACCCTGTTTGCTGGAGGAGTTGGGGGTGCAAAATTAGCTGAAGGATTAGATAATATTGATAATTTAAAGCTTTCCATTATCGGGAATGTTGCTGACGACGAAATTTTTCATGGCCTATGGGTGTCTCCAGACATTGATACCATTACATATACTCTTTCTGGCCTTGTTAATCGAACCCAAGGCTGGGGACTTCAAAATGAAACACAAAATGCTCTTTCAATGCTTAAGAGCCTAGATCGTGATACTTGGATGATGCTGGGAGACAAAGACTTTGGACTTCACATCTACCGAACGGAAAGACGAAATAAAGGTGAAAGGCCGTCAGTCATAGCAAGAGATATTGCTAAACTATTGAAAGTAAAATCTGAGATTTTACTACCCACAGACGATGTTATTCAAACTAAGGTTAAAACAGAAAAGGGATGGCTATCTTTCCAAGAATACTTTGTTAAGGAAAAGTGTATTCCTGAAGTTCAAGAAATATGCTATGAAGGTATTTCTCAAGCAAAAGCTAATCAGGAATGTATTGAGACGATCCAAAATTCTGATTTTATTGTTATCGCACCATCAAATCCAATTCTAAGTATTTCACCAATTCTTGAAATTAATGGAATAAGGAGCGCACTAATTAATTCTAAAGCCCCAATACTATCTGTAAGCCCACTCATTTCCGGGAAGGCAATAAAGGGTCCAGCCGCAAAAATTTTATCTAGTTTAGGCATGCAGTCAGACTCTTTGGGTATAGCAAAATTTTACTCTGATTTTTGTAAATTAATAGTTGTTGACTCCAAAGACAGGCACCTTGACGAAGCCATAAATGCTTTAGGAGTAAGCACTTCATTCACTGACATATTTATGGATGATATTGATGACAAAATTAGAGTAGCAAAACATTTAGTACAATTATATCAGGAAAATTTGGATTCTTAATATGACAAATGCACCTAAAAAAAGAACACTATTACTTGTCCCCATGAAAGATCCGGAAAAATCAAAAACGAGATTAAGAGATTCTCTTAATTTAAAAGATAGAGCTTATTTGGCAAAATCCTTATTCAAAAGAACACTTCAAATCTTAAAAATAGTAGCAAATAACAATGCAAGCCTTCGTTTAGATCTGGCAGTTATAAGTGCCTCACCTGAGATCATAGATTTGTCAAAAAGCAATAATCTTTTCTCTATATTAGAAACTGGCACACAATCACTTAAAAATGCGACAGAAATTGCAAAAGTATGGGCAACAAATAACGGGTATAGATCTATCTGCATACTGCCTGCAGACTTGGCTAACCCAGATCCAGAAGAAATAATTTCCTTTCTAAAAGAGGCTAACGGTAATCGTTTTGTTACGCTATCTCCATCAGCAGACTTAGGAACAAATGCACTTCATATCTCTCTTCCAACAAAATTTAATTTTCGATATGGTAAGAAGTCTTTTTTGAGTCATATAAAAGCTGCTGAAAAACTAGGGATAAGACCAAAAATTTTACCATTACCAAGCCTTAAATATGATATTGATACATCACATGATTTAAAATATCTTCAAGGCCTTGAATTAGAAACTTAGAAATAAATATGATCAATAAATTCACGGCCACAGCGGTAGAGAACATACCGGATATTGTAAACAAGGATGACCTAACTGAAATTCTGTTAAAAGCACTAAATGAATCAAAAATTGAGCTTAAGAGCCATGATATACTAGTTATAGCACACAAAATATTTTCGAAAGCTGAAGGACAGACAATTCCTTTAAAGCAGGTTATACCGTCAAAGAAAGCAAGGGAATACGCACAAAAACTCAATAAAGATCCACGAAAAGTTACTGTTATTCTTAATGAAAGCAAAAGAGTATTAAGGGCATTTAAAAGAAGTGATCAGAAGGAAGGAGTAATGATTTGCGAACATAAACTTGGTTTTATAAGTGCTAATGCTGGTGTAGATGAATCAAATAATGAAGTGCCTGACTCAGTAGTGATACTACCTAAAAATCCTGACGATAGTGCTAAAAAATTATCTAAAAAAATCTATAAAAAACTTGGTGTTAAAGTAGGTATAGTTATAACAGATACTTTTGGAAGGCCATGGAGACTTGGTCAGGTAAATGTAGCCATTGGTATTGCAGGGATCCCAGCTACTATAAAAGAAATTGGAAACCATGATGCTTGGGGACGTGAATTAAGAGTAACAGAACCAGCTTTCGCTGATGAGTTAGCTGCCGCTTCAGGGCTACTTATGAAAAAAGCGGCAAAAACCCCATTAATTTTTATCCGAGGATTAAAATGGGAGTTTAAAAATTCTAAAACCTCGGATATTATAAGAAAAAAAGAAGAGGATATGTTTAGATGAGCATAGCAATAATTGGAGGAACTGGACCTCAAGGGCGTGGTTTGGCCCTCAGATTTGCAAAAAAGGGTTTCAACGTACTTATTGGGTCTAGAGATAAATCCAATGCCGTAAAAACTAGTGAAGAGCTGAATATAATTCTTGGCGCAAATTTTGGAAAAATAACTGGCCATTCAAATACTGAGTTGGCAGAAGCAGCAGTAGATTTTATAATTATTGCAGTGCCTTGGAGTGGTCATAACAAAATTATTTCTGATCTAGCAGATGCACTAAGAGGGAAACTAATAATTGATATCGTAGTCCCTCTTGCCGAGGGCAATCCAAGAAAAGTGGATATGCCTCTAGAAGGTTCAGCAACCGAAAGCGCTCAAGAAATTTTGGGACATGACACTCCCGTTATCGGTGCCCTTCATAATGTATCAGCTTCAACTCTTAACAAATTAGATACAAAAATAAATTGTGATGTTCTGGTCTGCGGAAACAACTTGGAAGCCAGAACAAAGGTAATAGACCTCTTGAGTAAATTGGATTTAAATGCCTATAATGCTGGGGATGCAGAAGCTGCGAGGTGCATAGAGGCCATTACACCAATTTTAATTAGAATAAATATGTCAAAAAAGGTTCCATTTTCACATGCTGGAATCCAAATTTGGCCCCCCGAACATTGAAATAAAAGGAGAAAAATATGGAATTTGCAATCTGTTTTAAAGGTTTTGTTGAACCAAATAGAGCAAAGGCTTTGGTCAGGCAGGCAGAAAATGCTGGTTTCACCTATTGCTGGTTTTATGATAGCCACATTTTATGGAGAGAGAGCTTTTCTGCAATGGCTATGTGCATTGAGCACACTACAAAGATGCGGTTTGGTCCGTGTGTTACAAATCCAAATACTAGAGATTGGTCACTAGCAGCATCAATGTTTGGTTCACTTGCTCTCCAATCAAATGGGAGATTTGACATAGGACTTGGCAGGGGAGATAGCGCTGTCAGAGTTATGGGAAAAAAACCAGCCCCATTAGCAAAGCTTGAAGAATTTACTCATGTCGTCAAAGGTTTAGTTAGAGGAGAGGAAATGCAATATGGAGATGCGCCAAATCCAATTAAATTTCCTTGGGCACAAGGCTATGAGTTGCCTGTTTGGGTCGCTGCTTATGGTCCAAAAGCTTTATCTTCAGCCGGCAGAGTAGGCGATGGGCTTGTACTTCAAATAGCAGCCCCAACTATTTGCAAATGGCTGAAAGATCAAGCTATAACAGCTGGGGAAGAAGCTGGGAGAGATATGTCAAATTACAAAGTTATGGCAGCTGCACCTGCATATATGGGAGACAAAAAGAACAGTATTGAAAAGGTAAAGTGGTTCCCAGCTATGGTAGGAAACCACGTAGCGGATATAGTAGAAAGATATGGAGAAAATACAGATGAGGTACCGGAAAGCCTCACTTCTTACATCAAAAATAGAAAAGGTTATGACTATTCTAAGCATGGCCAAAGTGATAACCCATATCTGGACTTCATTACTGAAGACGTTGTAGACGAGTTTTGTGTTTTGGGGGAAGCCGACGAACATGTCCAAAAATTAAATAAACTGAAGGAAGCCGGCATAACGCAGTTTAATATTTACTTAGATAGTGGGGATGAGGAAAAAATTATAGCCGACTACGGAGAGAAAATAATTCCGGAATTTAGCTAAAAAACTTTACTAACAGTAAATTATGGAACAGATGGAGGCCAAGATTTAATGTTCGCGGATTAGAAATCTATAACTGAAACCTCGTAAATGAACTATTTTCTTTTAAAGCCATCCTAAGGGACAGATATATCTACACCTCTAACAATTTTCTTTTCTGGGTCAAAGAATGGCAGATCTACGACTTTAGCGGTATGTACTGTTTTATCGGGCAGACAAATAGAAACGAGGCTTCCTGGCCAATTTTTAGGCTCTAGAAATCTGGCATAGCCGATACCAAGTCCCAATGTTGGCGAAGGAACCCCTGCGGTAATATAACCAACATTATTGCCATTTGAAATAATAATACTGCCAGATGTAGGTGTCTCTGTTTCACATGTTAAACCAAATAGGAGCGGTTTCTTATCTTTTGTTAGAAGTGCTTCACGACCGATAAAATCACCCTTTCCTAAATCCACAAATTGGCCTAAGCCTGCCTCAAAAGGCGTCATAGATGTATCTATGTCAGTAATATTACCCAAAATGCCCCCTTCAATCCTTCTAATCGTCATTGCTCGAGTTGAAGAAACCTCCATCCCAAATGGCTCACCAGAAGTCATTAAGTGATCCCATAGCCTAATATGGTCCGTAGAATCTTTATCACAATATATTTCGAAACCTAGTTCATTAGTAAACCCAGTCCGTGATACATAAAGTCTTTGGCCTCCAATATCAAAAAAGCCTGATCGAAAATATTTCATATCGTCGTTTATCTCTCCATTAGATGCAACCTTCATGATATCGATTGAAGATGGACCTTGAATTTGAAGTACACGGGAATAGGGATCAGAAATTTTTACTTTAAAACTTGAAGAGTGAGCTAAAAGCCATGTTTCAAAAGGGCCGTCAGCTTGAACGTATCTATACCTATTCTCATCAAATTTAAAGATAACACCGTCCATGAATATTCCACCCTCATCAGTACAGGCAATGGCATAATACCCCCTACCCTCCACCATAGTGTCTATTTTTCGGGAAAAAATCTTTTCAAGAAAAGGTACTGCGTCAGGTCCAGAAATCTCTATCGGCTTTTCAGGGACATCAAACATTAAAGCCTTCCTTCGAAGTGTCCAATATTTTTGAATAGGATCTTCTCCGTTATACACCGCAAAAAACCTGCCTGCATAAACTCCCCTAACCATTTTTGAAGTATCTTGTCGCTCTATAAAGGGAGACTCTTCAAAACGCCTAGCACTAACACCAACAGTGTTTTCAAGGTCTTTTTCCTCTTGTAGATTCATTGATTTATCTCCTGCCTCATATAATTAACTTGGGTTTATGAAGTGTTTTTTCTAATTATCTTTGGAGGATCATACGCAGTAACTGAAGGCACTACACCAGAGGCCAGTTTAATATTAACCAAGCAAGTATGAGCAATGGGTCCCTGCCCCAACTTTGAAGTTCCCTTATCAGGGGTTAAAACATTTGGATTTCCGTTTTTACATGGACTTTTTTCGCTCTTAGGGTCTATAGGATCATACCACGCACCCGTGCTCATTTGGATTACTCGTCTCATTAAATTGTCATCTATTTTTACCGCAGCAAAGCAAGATCCACGGGAGTTAAAAATTTCTACCACATCACCATTATTAAGATTTCTTTCTTCAGCATCCTTTGGATGAATATGAATGGGTTCCCTGCCATTTATTTTTGCAGACAGACTGACTGCCCCATGATCTAATTGAGAATGAAGCTTATTCTTTGGCTGGTTTGATATAAGGTGCAAGGGATAACTTTTACCCGCATTGCCGAGCCATTCAATTGGCTCCCTCCATACTGGATAGCCCGGACAATCTTCGTAACCAAAACTTGCCACAGTTTTAGAAAAAATTTCTATTTTCCCACTTGGTGTATTAAGGCGATTTTTTACTGGATCATCTCGAAAATTCTTAAGCATAATTATATGCTCTTTAGGGTCCTTAAATTTGAACCAGCCTTTCTCTAAGAAACTATCATAATCTGGCATTTCCAGATTTTCTGCAACTGCCTTACTACGGGTTTCCTCATAGATTTTTCGGATCCAGCCCTCTGAATTACGCCTTTCGGTAAATTCCTTCTCTACCCCCATTACGCGAGCAATATTTGAAAAAATTTCATAATCGCTTCTACTCTGGGAATATGGTTCCACTAATTTAGACATCAATACCATATATGGATCTCTTGGTGTGAGAGCTATGTCTTTACGTTCCAAAGGTGTAGTACAAGGGAGAACTATATCAGATCTTTTCGCTAATGAATTCCAACACCATTCATTAGAGATAATTGTATCTGGCTTCCGCCAAGCTCTCATTAAACGAGGTAAATCCTGGTGATGGTGAAATGGATTACCGCCTGCCCAGTAAACTAATTTTATGTCAGGATATCTGTATTTTTTACCATTGAAATCAAATTCCTCATTCGGACTAAGTAGGAGATCACTAATTCGAGCAACCGGTATAAAGGAATCAACAGAATTTTTCCCTTGTGGTAAAGGAACAGCAGGCGGAACTGTATACTGGCCTCCTATGTGATTAGTAGCACTATAACCAAATCCAAAGCCTCCTCCAGGCAAACCTATTTGCCCTAACATTGCCGCTACAGCAATAGCCGCCCAAAATGCTTGTTCTCCATGGTCTTGCCTGGTAAGTGACCAACTTACCGAAATCATCGTCCTAGATTTAGCCATTTTTATCGCTAACCCGGAAATAACTTTCGACTCCAATCCACAAATTTCTGCAGCCCATTGAGCAGTCTTTGGAATCCCATCAATATTCCCTAACAAATATGGCAGAAATTTTTCAAAACCTTCTGTATACTTTTGAAGAAATTCATTATCAGAATATCCTTCACTATAAAGGGTGTAAGCGATGCCCAAAAGAAATGCCGTATCCGTGTTTGGCCTTGGGGCAATCCATTCTCCCTTAACTTCATCCAGCAAGTCAGACTTTAATGGAGTTATATTAATAAATGAAATCTTAGATTTTGCTGCAGAGATAAGTTTCTCTCTCTGATAATGGTGACCAGTACCGCCCTGACAAATCTGACCATTCTTAAGTGGTACGCCTCCAAAGCACAGAAAAAGTTCGGTATTATTTATTATCGAATCCCAGCTTGTGCATGTGTCAAGAAACTCTCTATAACTTCCAAGAATGTGCGGCACAACAGCTTCAGCAGCTGCAAAACTATAGGTAAATTTAGAACGCGTATATCCTCCAATACAATTCATGAAACGATGAAGATGTCCTTGGGCATGATGAAAACGGCCGGCGCTTGCCCAGCCATAAGAACCGGCAAAAATAGAGGAGTTTCCAAAATTTTTCCTAATACGATTTAGTTCTCCCGCAACTAGTTTTTCTGCATCTTCCCAACTTATTTCTATAAAAGGATCAGACCCTCTCAGTTCATTATTTTTTCCCGGACCTCCTTCAAGCCAACTCTTTCGGACCATAGGTGCGCCTATTCGCATAGGGCCGTCTTGTACGTCTATTATTCCTTTTCCAATAGGAGATGGATCTTTATCATTTTCAAAACCTATAAGCTCTTGAACTCTTCCGTTCCCCACCCTAGCCCGATAGGTACCCCAATGGTTACTAGTTAGCGGCAAATCACTTAATGAACTCATAAATTTTCCTATAAAAGCTATGTCTCTTATATCCATTCTAGCCTTTTGCAAGAAAAATACTATCATTGTTTATTAAATCTCATTCGTCTTTTCCCAAATGAATTAGGAGCATTAATGGAATATGATTTTATTATAATAGGGGCCGGTTCAGCCGGCTGTGTACTTGCTAACCGCTTGAGTGAAAACCATAAAAATAAAGTTTTACTAATTGAGGCTGGAGCCGAAAATAAGAAGATTAGTGCTCAAAATTTGTTTATGAAAATCCCAGCCGCAGTACTATCTAACCTAAAAAATAATAAAACAAACTGGATGCACGAAGGCGAACCCGAGCCAGTACTCAATAATAGGAAATTAATACATGATAGAGGAAAAGGTCTAGGAGGATCATCAAGTATTAATGGAATGGTTTTTATTAGAGGACACGCATTAGATTATGAAAATTGGAGACAGTTAGGATGTGAAGGATGGAGTTATTCTGATGTTTTACCCTACTTCAAAAAGATGGAATCTTATAGTAATGGAGATAGTGAATTTCGTGGAAAAGATGGTCTTCTCCACGTTGAAAGACCTAACCCAAAAAATCCGTTAGATCTAGCATTTTTAAAAGGAGGAGTAGGGTTAGGGTATCGATTTACGGAGGATATTAATGGCTATACTCAGGAGGGTTTTGGTATCCTAGATAGTACGGTATATAATGGTGAGCGTTGGAGTACTGAACGAGCATATTTAAATCCAGCACGTAATCGTTCAAACTTAAAAGTTATTACCGAAGCGCACGTACAAAAAGTCTTTTTCAAAAATAAAAAAGCTGTAGGAGTTTCATTTAAAAACTCTAAAGGCAATTCTCATAAAGTTATTGCCAGGCGAGAAATAATATTGAGTGCAGGAGCAATAGGAACCCCTCAAATATTAATGCTCTCAGGCATCGGTCCGAAGAATCATCTTAAAGAAATGGGTATTAAATTAATCATGAATCTTCCTGGTGTAGGGCAAAACTTACATGACCATCCGGACTTTGTTTTAAAATTTAAGTGCAAGATGCCTGTTTCAATTTGGCCAAGAACGAAACCTTTAGGAAAATTCTTAACAGGAATTAGATGGCTAATTAAGAAAGATGGCTTAGCGTCTTCAAACCAATTTGAAGTAGTGGGATGTTTGAGGTCTGATCCGAAGATGGATTATCCTGACTTGCAGCTTACTATAACACCAATTGCACTTTCTAATGAAAATTGGGAACCTATTCAGGGCCATACATTTCAGGTCCATCTTGGGCTAATGAGACCTTATAGCAGAGGTTGCCTTAAACTAAATTCTCAAGACCCAGAAAGAACCCCAAAAATATTAGTTAACTACTTGCAGGATGAGCGTGATATACAACGAATGGTAGAGGGAATAAAAATTGTACGTCA
>Ga0208277_1002028_pt1 | contig 11660 bp, 7 predicted proteins | sample ETNtaG_5_FD_185782 | JGI IMG/M metagenome (GOLD analysis project Ga0208277, IMG submission 185782) | Marine microbial and viral communities from oxygen minimum zone, Eastern Pacific Ocean - ETNP201406SV205 (SPAdes) (version 2) | ecosystem: Environmental > Aquatic > Marine > Oceanic ...
ACCTAGATTAGAATAACCCAATGACGATTTAGGATCTAGCAACAGTGTTTTTTTAAAATAATTAATAGAATTATCTAAATCACCTGCTTGAAATGTTAATAAACCCAACTTAGAACAAACCTCAAAAGATGTTGGATTTAATTTTAATGCATTATCAAATAATTTAATTGCCTCTTGAATTTTATTACTTTTTACGGCTGCATTAGCCATATTTACCAAATTCAAAAATTCCATATATTATTTATAGTTTAATTCTTTCAAATCTTTTTTCTTATGAAATTTATAAGGAAATTAAGATCAATAATGCTGATGATCAGCTGATATCTACTTTAAATGAACTACAAGTTGATTTAGACCATGTTCATTTAGAAAATGATAATTCTATACAATTTGCTATTTCTCAATCAGATTTATCTAAAATAGAATCATATAATATTTCATATACTCTTATTCATGAAAATTTAGAAGAATTTTATGCTTCTCGACTTACTAATGATATGGAATCTAGAGATTTTGAATATGGTTCAATGGGTGGATATTATACTTTTGATGAGATTGTTCAGAATTTAGATGAATTACATGAAGATTATCCAAATTTAGTTGCAGAAAAAATTTCTATAGGACAAACTTTAGATGGACATGATATATGGGCTTTAAAAATGAGTGATAATCCAAATATAGATGAAGATGAAGCTGAAGTCTTATATACTGGCCTTCATCATGCTAGAGAACCTATGAGTTATATGAATTTATTTTATTATATGAATTGGCTTGTTGAAAATTATGGTACAGACGAAATGGCAAATAATATTTTAGATAATAGAGAGTTATGGTTTATTCCTGCTATAAATGTTGATGGATTATTGTATAATCAGCAGATAGCTCCAAATGGTGGAGGTATGCAAAGAAAAAATGGACGTGAGACTTGTAATGGGGGAGTAGATGGAGTTGATCTAAATAGAAACTATTCTTTTATGTGGGGTTTAGACAATCAAGGTTCTAGTCCAGACGGTTGTGATGAAACTTATAGAGGCAATGGCCCATTTTCTGAACCTGAAACAGCCGCTATTGAAGCTTTTGTTGCACAACATGATTTTCCAGTAGCATTTAATTATCATAGCTATAGTAATTTACTTTTACATCCTTTTGGATATACTGAACCTAATCCAATGGATCAGGAAGATATAGATACTTTTACTGAGCTTGGCGAAGAATTAGTAAGTGTAAATGGATATTTATTAGGTACCGGTGTTGATATTTTGTATGCTGTAAATGGAGAAGCTTGTGATTGGATGTATGGGGTACATGGAATTTTTGCATATACGCCTGAAGTTGGTTCTAGCCAAGATGGATTTTGGCCTTCTACAAATCGTATTATCCCATTATGTGAAGAAAACTTATATGCTAATCAGTATCTTGCTTTATCGGCAGGTTCAAATTATAGCTCTGATATTAGTGTTCAAGATGAAACTTTCATCCAAGGAGAAAGTTATCCTTTAAATATTTTAATTAAAAATACTGGGTTAAGCTCATCTTCAGGTGATGTTCAAATTGATATTTTATCATCTGAAAATTTGATATTCGAATTATCTGAAATTACAGCTGGAGATTTAGATGCGGGTGAAGAACTAGATTTAGGAAATATTACTTATTTTGAAGTTTTACAATCAACTCCAGAAGGTTCTATTGAAGAAATTATTGTGAATGTTTATGATAACTATAATGTTGTTTCAAGTAGTTCTATTTCTATTCTTGTAGGTCAACCAGAGACTATAGTTAATGATGAATTTGAAGCACAAAATTTATGGACTGTTGGAGATACTGATGATCAAGCGTCAGCAGGAATTTGGGAAAGAGCAATTCCAAATCCAACTTATGATGATAATGGAGGGATTATTCAACCAGATTCTGATCATACAGTTAATGGTCAATATTGTTTTGTTACAGGTAATGATGTATCAAATAATGATAGTGAATTTGGTTTTGGAGATGTAGATGGAGGGAAAACCACTTTATTTTCTCCTATTTATGATTTGTCAGAGTATTCAACTGCAGCTGTTTCTTATTGGAGATGGTATGCAAATGCAGCAGCAGGTGGAGCTAATCCTGGTAATGATGTATGGCGAGTAGATGTTTCTAATGATGGAGGAAATATGTGGTATTCTTTAGAATCAACTGATGAAAACTCAAATACTTGGACTCGTCATCAATTTATTTTAAATGATGAAACTATTTCTCTATCTAATCAAATAAAATTTAGATTTATTGCAGAAGATATATACTACGATGGTGATAATGGTAGTGGTGGTTCTATTATTGAAGCTGCGGTTGATGATTTTAAAATACTTGTGTTTAATGATGGTCTTTCAGGTGATGCAAATTATGATGGTCAATTAAATGTTCAAGATGTAGTTATTATTATTAATATGATTTTAGGAGGTATAGAATCTGATTTTATTGCTGACATGAATAATGATGGTGGTATTAATATTCAAGATGTTGTACTTTTACTAAATTTAATTATTGGATAAATATTTGCGTTTTCAAATTTTGAACATATTTTTAATCATGCTTGTTTCAGTTGTATTTTCAAATGAGAGGATAACATTTATAAGTGCTAGTCCTTTTTCTTTTCAAGATATAATCACTAATTTAGATAATCAGGAATCTCAAGAAGTATTTGGTATTCTTAAATTTCCAGATAATTATTCAAAAGAAAAAAAATATCCCCTTATTATTGGTGTCGCAGGTAGTTTAGATTGGGGCGAACATCACTATAAATATTTAGAAATGTATAGAAATTTAGGGATTGCTACTTTTGAACTTAATAGTTTTAAAAGTAGAGGGGTCAAATCTACAGTAGGTAGCCAAACAGAAGTAACAACTGCTATGATTATCTTAGATGTTTATAAAGCTTTTGAAGTATTAGAAAATCATCCTAATATAAATAAAAACAAAGTTGGTTTAACAGGTTGGAGTTTAGGTGGAGCAGTAACACTTTTTTCAGGTTGGAAACCATTAAAAAAAGCAATTGGAACTAATTTAAAATTTGCTTCAAAATTAGCCTTTTATCCAGCTTGTTTCGCTAAGCCTTATAATGTTGATTTTGAGGATGTCCCTACCCATATATTAATTGGAGAATTAGATACATGGACTCCTTCTGAAGCTTGTGTTGAATTTAAAGATATGATGGATATAGAAGGGTATGATTTTAATGTAACTGTATATGATAGTTCCTATCATTCATTTGATAGGATCTCAGAAATATCTTATATTGAGAATGCTTATGCTTTTTCAGATTGTAGGTTTGATATAAGAGATGATGGTGCAGTTTTAATGAATTTTCTAGATATTCCCATGAATACTCCTACACGTCAAAAAATTGGGCTTTATTTTTGTGCAGAGCGCGGGACCATGATGGGAGGCAATCCTGTAGCAAGAGCAAAAGCATTTCAATTTTCAAAAGAATTTATGCAACAACATTTACTGAGCGATTAATATGTTTGAAAAATTACCTTTAGAACAAAGTTGGAATTTTCACAATAATTTTTCACTTATAATGTTTATAGTAATTTTTTTATTAAGTTCCATTGGCTTTTATCTTAACAAACATAATAATTCAGCTTTAATAAAGAAAATATCTTTATTTATTGTTGTGTTTTGTTTCTTCCAAGAATTTATAGATTATTTTCATAGAGCTTTTTTAGATCCAAATTATTCTATTTCATGGCAAAAAGATTTACCTTTACATTTTTGTCACATCGCCTTTTATTTTTCTTTAATTGCTATATATTTAAAGTTATCTGCTAACTTAAATGAAAATGATATGTCTACAAAATCAATTAGAAGTCAATTTCTTTTTGATGCATCATTTTTATTGGGTATGTCAGGCGCATTACAAGGAATACTTACTCCAGATTTTCAACATATTCATAATTATGTTGGTATCATTTGTGCACATCTTCAACATTCTCTAATTATTTTAAATGTATTTTGGTTAATTTCTGCTTACAATATGAGATTACAATTTAATGGAGCTATTTATACATATATCTTCATCAATTTAATAGTTCCTATTGCAATTTTTATAAATTATATATTAGGCTACAATTCAAATGGTGATAGAGCTAACTATTTATATATTATGGAATTGCCAACAGTAGATAATTATTTATTAAGTTTTGTGGCTGACAAAACATTTCCAAATTTCATATTTTATGTACAACCTCTAATTATAGTTTATATCATTATATTATATATTCCGTTTTTTATATTAAATCGTTACCGTTATAGATAGATGTATTATTTACTATATATTTTATTTTTTAATTTCATTGTTTCTCAAGTTCATTTTTCTGATTTACCAGACTCTACAGGTGTGTATCAACCTGTAATTATTGAGCAATGTTTTGGTCTTGATATTGGCGATGAAATAGGTTTATTTGATATATCTGGTTTAAGTTCTAATGATTGCACTAATCAATATTCTGAAATTTTAGTGGGTTCAGGTATTTATAATGGAGAGCAATTAACAATTTCAGGTTTTGGTTCTCTTGATTATTGTGATTTTTCTGATGGGTATCAATTACCAGGTTGGATAGGTGGTCATCAAATTGTAATAAAAATTTGGGATTCATCTCAAGATATAGAATACATACCTGATGTTAATTTCAGTTTAGGTAGTGGAGATTGGGGAGATATATATACAGTAATAGATACATTAGTTGTGAATGAATTATCTAACGTCCCAGATAACTTTTCTATATATGAAATTTATCCTAATCCATTTAATTCAATTGCTATTTTTAATATTAATCATAATATAAATAGTCCTTTATATATCTCAATTTTTGATATATCAGGCAGATTAATTGAAAAAATAACTTTTTATAATCCAATATATAATCAAAGAATTATGTGGGATGCCTCTAATTATAATAGTGGCACTTATATAGTGAATTTTGAATCTTCCAATACATTCATATCTAAAAAAATTAGTTTAATAAAGTAAAAGACCCTTTATATAAAATATAAAGGGCCTTTAAAAAATGTTGTATTCTCGGTTATTTAATAAAACATTTCTGATATAAGGTATGGAATTAAAAGTTAAATTAATGTGATTAAAATCAATTATTTGGAAAAAATAGATTTAAAATTTTTAAAACTTTTAAATTCTAAGACATTATCACTTGGATCTTTAATAAACATAGTTGCTTGTTCTCCTTTTTTACCTTTGAATCTTATATAGGGCGCAACTATAAAATCTAAATTTTTATCTATAAATTTCTGTGATAATTCTTCCCAATCATTCCAATCTAATATTATACCGAAATGTCGGACTGGGATATTTTTTTTATCAACGCTATTAGTATCTAAAGAAACTTTTTTTTTATTTATTAAATGAGCTGATATTTGGTGTCCAAAAAAATTAAAGTCTACCCATCTTGATGATTCTCTTCCAATATCGCAACCAAGAATTTCAACATACCATTTTTTTGCTTCTTCAATATTATATACAGGAAAAGCTAAATGGAATGGGTTTAATTTTTTAATTGAAATTATTCCTAATTAAATAAATTTTTAAAAAACGATATCACTGAAGAATCTGATTTAGGCTTTTCTTTTAAAGAACATGAATAATTGTTTTCTTTTAAAGCAGTAATAATCATTTTTTCATTTACTATTTGGTCATCATATACTACTGTCATGCTAGATTTTTCAAAATCAACTGAACGAGATTTTATTCCTTCTATAGAATCCATAGCTCTATTAATTTTTTTAACACAACCACCAGCACACATCATACCTTTAACATCAAAATCTGATGTTTTATCTGCAGATATCGACATACCTACAACACATATTATACCAATTAATATTTTTTTCATTTCTTAACTCCTTAGTTATTTATGAATTTAAAATAAGATTAACTAATAACACAATATCTAATACATTTATTATACCATCATCATTTAAATCAGCATCTTCATTGTATTCAGCATTATTTACAATTAGGTTAACAATAATTACTACATCTAAAACGTTGATGATTTCATCACCATTTATATCTCCGACAACGCTATTATCTATAAATGTAATTGTAATCGGTATTACAGATAAAGGATCAGAACTGTTAGAATTGATAATAATATAAGATATATCATTTTCATCTGTCACTAAACTCCCATCAACTTCAACATCATATGTTATTTGTTCTCCAAAGTTCAGTGAGTTTGCATCAAATATTGGAGTAATCCATTCATTCATAGGTTTAAATGTTAATGTTAATTCATCATGCGCATAATCATCATTATAAACAATTTGAATAGCATCATTTCCATTACTGTTTTGAATTCCAATTGTTGCACTTGAAGTATACCCTTCCATACTTCTATAGTTAATATCTATTTTTTGATTTTGATGAAGTACAATTTGAAAATCAAATGTACCTGCGTAATCAGGATTACTTCCACACCTTACAACATTATTAAACCAAACAATTAATTTATCATCCAGATTTTCATAATAGACATTACCTTGTCCTTCATTACTACAGCTGTTTCCATCATTTTCAGGATTTAAATCATCCCAAAAAGCAAATATTGCATTCTGAGGACCTTCATCATTAGGTAATGTTTCATTGCTCCACTCATTATTATTTTCACCAAATCCAACCCACCCATTTGGATTAATTAATAATTGACTATATGAATTTCCATAAAATTTAAAATCAAAGCCAATATCTGTATAAATTCCATCATCATTATTTTCAAATTGAACTTGATTTGATTGACTGATATCTATCCAATCATAGTTATTACCTGTATTTAAATCACTATCTATCCAATGATTTCCATAATCATCATTCCCTGCTGAATAAATCAGAGGAGAAGTAGATATTGTGTATGATAATATAGATTCTTCTTCCCCAATATTTGATAACGTAATATTTTCTGTTAAAATCTCATCATCATTTATTTCATAATTAATGTCTGTATTAGATAATTCTAATTCAGCTTGTGCAAGGTTCCAAACAGCACCTGTTTTTCTTGTACTAATGAATAAAGCTGAATCATCACTTAATGTTCTTGCAGCTCTTGGATAAGTATTGTTAAATGTATATTCTAATCCAGTAGTTCCCCAATGGTCTTCTATTCCAACACTGCAGTAGCCACCATGTAGTGGGGTTCCACCTCCATAACTTCCATTAGATGTATTATTAAAATCTTCATATTGTAATAATATTTCTCCATCTCCAGTTGGTGTACTATAAAATGCTGGATCAAAAAGTATAGCTTGAAAACTTTCATTAGAATTATCTTCATATGTTTTAACATTATTCCACTGAACGATGTAAACATGTAGTAACTCATCGTAGTATCCATAAACAGCTCCACCAGAGTCAGCGGTTAAATCATCCCAAAATACTGCTAACATAGGAGATGGGCCTCCAGGACCTGGAAGATGATCATTTCTAAATGATTCCAAATCGCTACTACCAAATGAAATCCATCCATTTGAACATACTGTTATTTGTTGATATTCTTCACCATAGAACTTAAATGTAAATGGTAAATTGATAACTTGAGAGTCATCTTGGTTATTTCCATCATCATCATTTACTGTATTAAGAGGATTTCCTACATCTTCAATATCAATCCAGTCATAACTTGGAACTAAAGAATAATTTGTGTCACCAGAGTCATAAATATAGTAACCATAATTATCAGGACCTAAAGGATCAACAGCACTAACAGTCCCGACCTCTATATCTTCTGAAGATAAAAGTTCAAACCCATATTCAGTTTGGCAACTAAAGTCTATTATTTTAGTTTCTCCATTGAATGCAGTATTTTCAAGGTCCATATTAAATTCTGAAGAATTTCCTATTCCATTATTTGCTATTGTTTCAATAGTAATCAATTGTTCTGAAATATTAAGATCAGGACTTTGAGTCGTTACTGAACAAGTAAATTCAGGAGAAGGTAGTGTACCTGTGTTTGATAATGTAATAAATCCATTAGCTGTTTCTCCTGGATCTAAAATGTTATTATCATCATCATCTATAGAAAATTCAGTTATAGATAATTCAAAGCTTTCAATATTATAGTAAAGGTTAGTTGTGTATTCTGTTCCATCAGAATCATTAATTAGTGTTAAATAAAAATTAATAATACTATTATGTTCTTCCATATTAGATAATTCAAAAACAAAAGCTTGTTCTGGTTCATTTGTTCCATTTTCAATAGTTCCATAATAAACTTCATTAAATATTGGGTTAATTTGATTATCGCTACTTAGAATAGCACTCATATTTTCAAATGAATTATTCCCATCATAATGGATAGGTACAGTTAGTTGTATTGTTTCACCTGGATTCATAATACTATTATTATTTGTATCATTAAAAGATGAAGTTTCAACACTAGCATAAGGGATGTATTCATCTGCTTGGAATTGAATATCACTTAGATAGGGTTTATGATTATATTTTGTTACAGTTAATTCTAAATCATCTGTAATGTCAATATCACTTTCATCTAAATTGATTACAACATTTCCAAATGAGTCAGTAAAGCCTTCAAGATAAAAGCTACTTGATCTATCTTCTAGTAGAGTTACTAGTGCACCTTCAACTGGAATTCCACTATTAGTTGAAACATTAAATGATATAAAGTTTTCACCTTGAGATATATTATTTTGATGTTGAACATTCATTGATACAGGAGTATCAGTAAATAGCATTGTTGAACCATCACCCATTAAATTAGTCCAATGTGTAAAAATAGTGACCCAGTCATTTGGATTAGATGGATAGTTCTCGTATAAATTTGCTTTTCCAGCCACTAAACCTTCACCTGCTGTTTGTAGGCCTTCTGCAAAAAGTCCATAGTAAATACCTATATTAATAGCATTATTAAACATCGTGTGAGTTCCAACTGTCGCTGTTCCAATACAACCAACAGCACCTTTTGGTGATGTTGTGGATCCTGCTCTTAAGAATTTTTCAGATAGGCACTGATTTTCTGAGGCAAAAGAACCTGTGCCACAGGTAATAACAGTTGCAAAAGGTAATTTATATCCATTATTTGCAGCATCTACATCATTATTTGTAAAACCACTTACACCATAGTAGCCTCTATAATTGAAAAAATTAACACCTTCATCTAATTGGTCAACCATCCAATTATCATAGCTACCACCACTTATTTTTAATCGGATATCTTCAACTCCATATTGATCCATTACAGCAGCTATATTTTCGGCAGTTATTGCACATGATATTCCTGATGTTGAAGGATCTCCTACTATAGCAGCTTTTTCATGCCAATTATTTGAATCATCATTTACCTGCTCATAACCTAAGATTTTACTTACTACAACAGCTAATTCAGATGAACTTCTTACTGACATCCTACCAAGAACTACCTCAGGCCACAAATCATTTCCATCAAGCTGTGAATATGGGTGATCACCTTCACCATTATATCCTGAATCATATTCAGTATACGAATCTATATTATAGCTTCCTCCATCATCACCTACAAGAGTTACAAATTCAGGCGGAACATCCCAATTCATTGCTCCTTGAATATAATTTTTTACAGCTGTTGTATTACTTCCACCAGTTTCATTTGTACTTGCTGTATAAACTACATAGCCTTGTTTTTTTCTCCACTTTACAAGCTGTTGAAAATAAGAGTTAGTCTCTGTTGACCCTCCACAGATATAAAGAATAGCAGGTTTTTGGTATTCTTCTGTTCTTGCTTGATTATCAGAAGGGTTTATAACAATAGAATTAACCATTCTTTCAAATACTTTTGATTTTGGAAAATCTTTTGAAATAGGTTGGTTTATTTCACCTGTATCTGTAATAATTATTTCAATTTCTTCAATAACAGTAATTTTCTTTTGAGAAGGCTCATAAATAAAAGGAACAATTTCTAAATTAACAAATTCATTACCTCTCATAGCGCTTCTATCAGATACGTACAGAGTCTTTTCAGGATAAGAAGAATTATTTGTATAGATTGTCTCATTTTTTTGGAAGTCCACGGCCTTATCTCCAAAAGTTTGTAAAGGCATAATTTCTATATCATTGAATTCTTTTTCAGAAATAATATTATATTCAATATTATATGATTTATGTTTATGTAATTGAATAAATGAAGAAATAGAAGGAAGTAAGGGGTCACCAATTAGTGATCTAGTTCCAGAACCAGGAATTGATATAACATCACCCAACTCTTTTTTTTCAATCTCATAATCTTTCAGATTAAAATTAATAATTATTTTTTCATTAGTTTGTTCTTTTAGCTCAAAAAAAGTGTTACTTAGAAAGGCTAAATTTAAAAGTGATAGAAAAAGAATAATTCTCACGATATGTTCTCCATTTGTAAAATTTTTTAAATTATATTAATTTATTTTAGTTCTTATTAACTTTTCTTCATAGATAATTCTTGTTACAAGATGTAAGATGAAATTTAACTCAAAATGTTTGTTCAAAAAAAACTTTTTTATCTTATATTATGTCCTATTGATTTTATTTAAAAATTAAATGGTGGCCGTAGCTCAGCTGGTTAGAGCGGCCGGTTGTGGTCCGGCAGGTCGAGGGTTCGAGTCCCTTCGGTCACCCTTCTTGAAGCCCTCCTGGCTCAACTGGATAGAGCACTGGATTTCGGCTCCAGGGGTTACAGGTTCGAATCCTGTGGAGGGTACAATGGTCTATTTCAATAAAATTTACAAACTACTATGGGTTTTTCTTGTATTCTTGATTATGTATTTATCTTACCAAAGAAACGTTAAATCAAATGGTGAACATCAAGAAGTGGTTTCTGCATTTTCTAGCTCTCCAATTTTATCTATTGTAACTATTGGATTTATTCTTTTATTAACTGGAATTAGTATTCTAAGAGCGCTTGAATCTAGGAATGAATGGAGAAGGATAGCGCAAGAAGATAATCCTGATAAAGTATTTAATAAAATTGAAGACAAAAAAAAATAGTTATTCGTCTATAAATAACTTGATTTTTTTTTACAAAAATGTTAGATTGAAAACTCTCAATTGTAATAATAACATAAAACTCAAGAGGAGGAGTTGATATGAAAAAAATGATATTTATATCAATGTTGGTTGTATCCTTATTGTCTGCTAGACAAGTTTTTCCAGAAACTAGCAATGCTTTATCAGTTAAAGCAAAAGGATATAATGTTTTAAACATTGACAATGGTACAAATGAAAATACTCTTCGAAATTCCAGAGAAGAAATTACTTTATTTGAATGGGATTTTGAAGGTGAATTGTGGAACACTGATGAAGGTTGGAACTTAACTGATACTGACTACAATAGTGAATCACACAGTTATTTATCACCAAATGATGATTCAACTTTAAATGCAAGTTGGAACCTTATTTCTGATCCTGTAACATTACCTTTACTTGGTGAAGGTGAAGTGATGCAGTTTGATTTCTTTGTAAAAGGAGATACTCCTGATACAGATGGTGATGATGATGGTTACTTAGAAGATTACTATCAATTATCTATTATGGATTTAAATGCTTTAGCATGGCACGCATCTGCTAATGCACCTGATTCTGAAGGTGCATCATACTGGTGTGCTGATGAGTCAGTTGGTAGCAGTGGTGGTTATCTTGATGA
>Ga0208277_1002029_pt1 | contig 11657 bp, 8 predicted proteins | sample ETNtaG_5_FD_185782 | JGI IMG/M metagenome (GOLD analysis project Ga0208277, IMG submission 185782) | Marine microbial and viral communities from oxygen minimum zone, Eastern Pacific Ocean - ETNP201406SV205 (SPAdes) (version 2) | ecosystem: Environmental > Aquatic > Marine > Oceanic ...
TAAGGAATAGCGGCAATGACTGCTGAACCAATCGACTACAAAAATACGTTAAATTTACCCAAAACTGATTTTCCAATGAGAGCAGGTTTACCCAATCGCGAACCAGGTTGGCTGGAAAGATGGGAAAAAATTGGCATCTATAAAAAACTAAGACAAAAAACCTCTCGTAAGCCATTTATCTTACATGATGGTCCACCCTATGCAAACGGCAACCTTCACATTGGGCACGCTCTAAATAAAATTTTGAAGGATATGGTTGTTAGAAGCCAGCAAATGATGGGTAGTGATGCCAGATACATACCAGGTTGGGATTGCCACGGCTTACCAATTGAATGGAAAATTGAAGAAAAGTATCGGAAAAAAGGCAAAAATAAGGACGACGTACCAGTAGTAGATTTTCGACAAGAATGCCGAAAATTTGCTGACGGCTGGATAGATATTCAAAGAGAAGAATTTAAAAGGTTAGGTATTACTGGAAATTGGGAAAACCCATATCTTACAATGGATTTCAAAGCTGAGCGAACTATCGCGCAAGAATTTATGAAATTTTTAATGAACGGTACCCTTTATCAAGGATCCAAACCAGTTATGTGGTCACCTGTTGAAAAGACAGCTTTGGCCGAGGCTGAAGTTGAGTATCATGATAAAGAGAGTTTTACTATCTGGGTCAAATTCGAAGTAATTGATAACGAAGATACAGAACTGAATGGCTCTCAAGTTGTGATATGGACAACTACGCCCTGGACCATTCCATCAAACAAAGCAGTCGTTTTTGGCCCAGACATAAAGTACGGCTTGTACGAAGTAATTTCTCGACCAGATGAATGTTGGGCAAATATTGGTGATCGGTACATATTAGCCGATAATTTAGCTGATGGAGTTATGGAAAAGGCAAGACTAGATGACACAATGTATCGCCGGATTAGTGATATTACAGCAGAGAAATTATCAACCATAAGTTTAAAACATCCATTATGTTCAGCAGAAGACGCTAATGGTGAGTGGGATGAAATAAGAGACTTTAGGGGTGCGGATTTCGTAACTGACACTGAAGGCACCGGGTTTGTCCACTGTGCACCATCTCATGGAATGGAAGAGTATGAACTTTATCGCGAATTGGGGATGCTGCCTGAGGTCATCACATACAACGTAAAAGATGATGGAAGTTTCAGAGAGGACCTACCGTTTTTTGGAGGAAAGTATATCCTTAGTCGAAAAGGCGGTGAAGGCGATGCAAACAAAGCGGTCATCGACAAGCTTATAGAAGTTAATGGATTATTGGCTCGTGGAAAAATCAAACATAGTTACCCACATTCATGGCGCTCTAAAGCTCCAGTAATATACAGAAACACGCCACAATGGTTTGCATCGATAGATCGCGACGTTGGTGACAGTAAAGATGAATTTGGCACAACAATAAGAGAACGAGCACTGAATTCTATAGATAAGTTGGTTTCATGGACCCCTCAGACGGGGAGAAATCGCCTTTATTCAATGATTGAGACGCGTCCAGACTGGGTATTGTCTAGACAGCGAGCGTGGGGTGTGCCCCTCACTTGCTTTGTAAAAAAAGGGGCCTTGCCAACAGATAGTGATTTTCTTTTAAAAAATACCGCTGTGAACGACCGAATTGCAGAGGCTTTCGAAAATGAAGGAGCTGATGCTTGGTATCTTGAAGACTCAAAAGAGCGCTTCTTAAAAGGGATCGTAGACCCTACAGAATACGAGCAGGTTTACGATATATTAGATGTTTGGTTCGATAGTGGCTCAACGCACGCATTCGTTTTGAAAGAACGTGAAGATGGATCGGATGATGGCCTTGCTGATTTATATTTAGAGGGTACAGATCAACACCGCGGTTGGTTCCACTCATCAATGCTACAGTCCTGCGGAACGAATGGACGAGCACCGTACCGAGGGGTGCTAACCCACGGTTTCACATTAGATGAAAAGGGCATGAAAATGTCCAAGTCCCTTGGAAATACTATAGCTCCGGAACAAGTGGTTAAACAATATGGGGCAGATATTTTGCGCCTTTGGGTTGCGCAGTCTGATTACACAGCAGATCTTCGTATTGGCCCAGAAATTTTAAAAGGGGTTTCGGATAGTTATCGACGGCTTCGTAATACAATGAGATTTATTTTGGGCTCACTTTCAGAATTAACTGAAAGCGAAAAAATTGAGCCCAAAGATATGCCAGAGCTCGAACAGTGGGTTTTACATCGTTTATCTGAATTAGACGAAAGAGTTCGCAAAGGATACAGTGAATATGACTTTCAGGGTGTATTTCAATCTGTATTCACCTTTGCGACAGTTGAACTATCCTCGTTCTATTTTGATATTCGAAAAGACGTCCTTTACTGCGATGGAGATACTCTGGAAAGGCGTTCTGCGCGATCCGTTCTCGATCATATTTTCGTTAGATTAACCGCTTGGCTTGCTCCTGTACTAGTATTTACTATGGAAGAGGTTTGGCTTGAAAGGTATCCAGGTGATGAAAGTTCTATTCATCTGACTGATATGCCCAGCACGCCAAAAACATGGCTAAACGAAGAATTAGCAAAAAAGTGGACCGTTATTCGTCAAACGAGAAGAGCTGTCACCGCAGCATTAGAAGTACAGCGAACTGACAAAGTCATAGGCTCTAGTCTCGAGGCTTCTCCAGTTGTTTATTTAGAGGAGCAAGAAACATTTGATCTACTGGAAAGTATTCCATTTAGTGACATTTGTATAACCTCCTCCATAAAACTGTCCCTGGATAAAGCTCCCGAAGAAGCTTTTTCAACTGAAGAGGTCAAAGGAATTAAGGTCGATTTTCAAGTTGCATCAGGAGAAAAGTGCCAACGTTGTTGGAAGATACTTCCAGAAGTGACTACTTCAAATCCAATTTGTGGCAGATGTGATGAAGCTTTGAAAGGTTAAGACAAACTTTGAATTCTTGGATCTAGAAAATTATGCTTTCACACGCTTCGTAGCAAAAAAATTTTTTAAAAGTTGTACTGCTTTTTCCTCACCTATGCCCGGATATATTTCCGGAATGTGGTGCGTTTGTTCATGATCAAAAACTCTTGCGCCTTGCTGAATTCCACCTGATTTTGGGTCAGAGGCAGCAAAATAAATACGTCTTATTCTAGCATTTGCAATTAAACCAGCACACATCGCACAGGGCTCTAAAGTTACATATATGTCGCAATTTACGAGCCGCTCTGTTTTTAAGGCATCGCAGGCTTTCCTTATAGCTAAAACTTCTGCATGCGCAGAGGGATCTAATCTTTCCCGTGTTTCGTTTCCTGCACGAGCAATAATATCACCAGAAGCTTCTACAATAACAGCTCCAACTGGCACCTCTCCTCTTTTAAGAGCTTTGGCTGCCTCCTCAAGTGCATCGTCCATAAAAGTTCTAAACATAATATTTCTTCATATCTTCATCAGGGGTTTTCCGATCTGAATTTTTATCATAAGTCACAGATATGAATAATCAATCACCTAAAGGCAGTCGTATTGCTAAAGTCTTATCCAGAGCAGGTATAGCAAGCCGTCGAGAAGCTGAAGAAATAATATTGGCAGGTCGCGTCAAAGTTAATGGCGAAATACTTATTTCCCCAGCTTTTAATGTTGTTGATAGCGACATTATCCTTATCGATGATGATCCAATCGCTAAACCTGATGAAGAGCGATTATGGTGCTTTCATAAACCAGTAGGCGCTATAACAACAGCTAAAGATGAAAAAAACCGCAAAACAATTTATGAATATTTTCCCTCGAACTTGCCGCGCGTCATGCCAGTCGGCCGTTTAGATCTTAATTCTGAGGGCTTATTGCTTTTGACAAATAGTGGTGAATTAAAGAGAAAACTTGAGCTGCCAAGCTCTGAACTTAGTCGTATATATAGGGTTCGCGTCAAAGGGCACCCAAAAGAAGCCAGTTTAGATTTACTCAGATCTGGTATCGTAATTGAAAAAGAATTCTTTAGACCAATGAAAGTTTCAGTGGATCGCCAAAAGGGTGCTAATGCATGGCTAACGATTGAATTGAAGGAAGGCAAAAACCGAGAAATACGGCGCGCTATGAGCGAACTTAGTTTGCTGGTCAATCGACTTATAAGGGTTGAGTATGGCCCATTTAAACTAGGAAGTTTAAAACGGGGTGAACTGGTTGAAATAAACAGAAAATCAATCAGTCGGTCGCTAAAGACCGTAAATATAGATTTCACAAAAGCAAATAATAAAAAAAGAAACCAGAATAACTACTCAGAAGTTTCAAGAAAAGTACATTGAAAATTATTGCGAAAGCAAATGAAAGAACCGAGTTTTTTTAAGAGACTTTATCCTAAATTTTAAAGGAAATTATAAAATGAGAGCTGTCGTTCAGAGAGTTAAAAGCGCAAGTGTTTCGATCTCAGATCAAATTGTAGGCGAATGTGAAATTGGCGCACTTATACTCGTTTGTGCCATGAAGGATGATACTGTTAGCCAAGTAGAAAAACTTGCAAAAAAAATTACCAAAATCAGAATATATCAAGATGAAGACCACAAAATGAATCGTTCTTTAATGGATATAAATGGGGCAGCTTTGGTAATTAGCCAGTTCACTCTGGCTGCTGATTTAAAGCGAGGTAATCGTCCTGGGTTTTCAGAGGCAGCGGAACCAGAAAAAGCCAAACATCTTTATAATCACTTCGTATCTTGTCTTGAGCAATATGGAATTTCTACTCAAACTGGAGAATTCGGAAGCGAGATGGCCGTGAAACTAATTAATGATGGGCCAGTAACTATATGCCTAGATACAGATCAATTTTAGAAATAAGCGCTCGCACCTAAGCCAGCAAAAAGTTAATTAGAATTTATGTTAAAGAATTTGTATATTTTTTTAATTCAGCTCGAGCAACCTGCCGGCGATGTACAGCATCCGGACCGTCTGCAAATCTAAGGGTTCTGATGTGTGTCCACATATTTGCTAAATCAAAGTCTTGGCTTATTCCCGCAGCACCATGCAATTGGATGGCCTCATCTATCACTTTCCCAGCCATCAACGGAGCAATAACTTTAATTTTTGAGATCCATGGCTGAGCGGCACGAACACCCGCTGTATCCATCATATAAGCAGCTTTAAGGCACAACAATCGAGACATTTCTATTTCCATACGAGCATTTGCAATAATATCATAATTGCCTCCTAAATCTGTAAGCCTTTTCCCAAAAGCTTCACGAGACAAACCACGACGACACATCATTTCCAATGCTTTTTCAGCTTGTCCAATTGCTCGCATACAGTGATGTATTCGGCCAGGTCCAAGCCTACCCTGGGCAACCTCAAAGCCCCTACCTTCACCGAGTACAACACTAGAAGATGGAATGCGAACATCAGTAAATTTCAGATGCATATGTCCATGAGGCGCATCATCGTTGCCAAAAACTTGCATCGGTCTTAAGACTTCAATACCAGGTGTTTTTGGATCAAGAACAAACATGGTATGACGTTTATGTTTGGATGCATTTGGATCCGTACATGCCAGAAGTATATACAACTCACATCGCGGATCTCCAGCACCAGAAATCCACCATTTTTCACCGTTAAGCACCCAACTTTCATCATCCCGTACAGCACTAAATGCAAGCTGAGCAGCATCAGATGAAGCAGTATTTGGCTCCGTCATGACATAAGCTGAGCGAATTTTTCCCTCTAATAAGTCATAAAGCCATCGATTTTTATGTTCACTAGTCCCATAACGCTCAAGAACTTCCATGTTCCCGGTATCAGGAGCATTGCAATTAAAAACTTCAGCTGCGATGCTAACTTTTCCCATTTCTTCGGCTAAATAGGCATATTCAACGGTCGTTAAACCATATCCTTTTTCACTATCCGTTAACCAAAAATTCCATAATCCACGTTCGCGAGCTTTTATTTTCAGTTCATCCAATATTTTAAGCTGTCGATCGGTATGGCGAAATCTATTCCCACTAGAATGTTTTCCTACCTCAGAGTGAAATTCGAGATCCAGAGGCTCTATTTCGTTATTTACCATGTCCCGAACGGCATCGATCAAGGGAGCTACTTTATTTGTGATACCTAAATCCATTTTTTTGCCTCAGCTAAGTTAATTTATAGTTTGCAAACTTTTCTCTGAGCGTAAGCTTTGAAACTTTACCAGTAGCCGTTAATGGTAAGGCATCTAAAAACTCTATTGCATCTGGCAATTGCCACTGTGCAATATGCTCGAGAAGTAAATCATCAATTTCTTTCTTGGTAACACGATTGTTTCCGTTTGACACGACTACAAGAAGTGGTCTTTCCTCCCATTTTGGATGAGAAACAGCAATGACAGCACAATTTGCAACTTTCGGATGACCCATGACGATATTTTCGATATCAATCGAGCTAATCCATTCACCACCTGACTTTATTAAGTCTTTAGCTCTATCCTGAATATTGAGAAAACCATCTGAGGTTATCGAGGCGATATCACCTGTTCCAAACCAACCCTCTTTATCGAAAGTTTCTTCCGTCGCCTGTTCATTGTTATAATAGCCAGAAATAATTGCATTTCCCCGAACATGTAATTCGCCTGAAGCTATACCATCATGAGGCAAAGAATTACCTTTTTCGTCGATAATTTTTAAATCAACTCCAAATACTCGTCGGCCTTGATAACATTTTTTTGATATTTGTTCACCTGGAGAAAGCAGTTTAGTCATAGATTGAGGCAGAAAACCTTGTGTCCCAATTGGGCTCATTTCAGTCATGCCCCATGCATGACAAACCGTAATTCCTAGCTCCTCGAATTCTTCAATCATTGATTTAGGAGCTGCCGAACCACCAATGACAACATTTTGAAATTGGGAAGGAGCTCTATCCTGCTTGCGAATTTCCTCAAGAAGTCCAAGCCATACCGTAGGCACTCCCCACGCAGAATTAACATGTTCATTATCGATTAACTTAAATAATGAGGCACCATCAAGGTTTGACCCTGGGAAAACCAATGACGTTCCTGTCAAAGGCGCACCATAAGGAAGACCCCAAGCGTTAACATGAAACAATGGGACCACTGGCAAAACTTTCATACCATTACCAAGATATTGGCCCATATTTAATGAAAGCGTGAGTGCGTGAAGTACAGTAGACCGATGTGAGTAAAGCGCTCCCTTTGGGTTTCCCGTAGTTCCTGAGGTATAACACAAACCCGCTGCCGAGTTTTCCGGCAAATCTGGCCATATAATATTTTGAGAACTCTTTGATATTAAAGTTTCATAGCAAAAGTATTGATTGGAAAAGTCAGACATACTCTCAGCGTCTGCCATAACAACAACTACTAAATTTTTAGGTAGCTCAGGAGCGAGCTGCTCGATAATTGAAACAAAAGTGGTATCAACGAATAATACGCTATCGCCAGCATGCTTTATTATATAAAGCATTTGTTCAGCGCTTAATCGGGGGTTAATTGTATGGCATACTGCACCAACGCCACTAATAGCATAGTATAATTCTAAATGACGATAGCCATTCCATGCCAAAGTCGCGACCCGATCACCTTTATTTACACCCAAATCCAAAAGAGCATTAGCTAATTTGCAAACTCTGACTAGACATTCTTTGTAATTGTAACGATGTATATCACCTTCGGTTCTTAATGATACAACCTCACTGACAGAATGATTTTCCGCGGCAAATTTCAAGATCTCTATTATTGAAAGATCGCGCTGCATCATCTGGCCAAGCATAATAATTTCCTCCAAAGGTTGCGTACTGTTTTATTGAAAAATTACTTGAGTAAGACCACAAAATAAAAATTTTTATGTTATATTAATTTCGTAGTGTCCAGCGGAATTTTTGGCTTTGAAAGACGGTTCCTAGTTACCCAATGGAGTTGATGCTGCGCTCTTGTAATTGCAACATAAGTTAACCGCTTCCAAAGTGGTTGTCCCGACTCAACTCTTCCAGTTCGTGCCGCTATGGCCAAATCGCTCGAAATAACTTGCACTTGCTCCCATTGAGATCCCTGGGATTTATGGATCGTAACAGCTGAACCATGTAAAAAAGTAGCGCCCATGCGAGCTGCAAATGGAATAAATGGTTCTTCGACATCAGGCTTTTCAATTTTAACGATTGACGCCGCTGAAACCTGCGGATCATCTGAGCCTATAATGTAGAGTTTGGAGAAGCCTGGTTTCCTTCCGGGTCCCAAATAAATGACATGAGCTCCTTTAACGAGGCCCCGCGCCTCTAGGTCTATTCTTTTTTTTCGATGTTTGAGTGGTAGTTCAATACCGTCACAAATTAATGGTTCCCCAGGCACTAACTCAGTTTCAGTTATTGAATGAGCTTCTCTAAAAGCATTTATTAGCCGAATTCTGGTCGCGTTACGCCAGACTAAAACCGGACTGAGTGCCATCAAATCAATATTTACTCTCTGACTATAAATAACTCTTTCGTCAGAAAAAGAGGCTTCTCTAACCAACTGATCAAAAGCCGGAAAATCAATAGTAGGGTCTTGTAATTTACTAGCTAATTCTAGAATTGGATTATCGTTTTGTTGGCGATGAATTTGCCGAAGAAAATATTTTCTTTTGTCAGGTATTTTATCAAAAACCATACTCCCTGATTGATTAATAGGAGCTAGTTGGGCTGGATCACCAAAAAGAATTAAATTGGAAAATATTTCCTTTAAATCTTCGAACTGCTGATTATCAAGCATTGATGCCTCATCAACGAAACCAACATCCAACGGCTCTTCTCTGCGTTTCCAACCTTGAATAAAGTCTGATCCTTTTAATCCAGCAGAAGCTAATGCCCCTGGAATAGATTTATTCGTTTTATAAAATTCGAAAATGCGATCTAAGGTTGTTTTTTCGAAATTCTCATTGTCGGGTCGAGCAGAATTCCCAACCAACCACTCAGCAATTTTTTCATATTCAGGATCGTATATTGGGGTGTATAATATACGATGAAGCGTAGTTGCAGGAACACCCTTACTTCTCAAAACGCTAGCAGCTTTATTTGTGGGTGCTAAAATAGATAAGGAACGCTCTTTTCTAAGCTTTTTACTTTCATAATCGCCCGTAATAATATTAACACCAGATAACTTCAAAGCCTCAAAAAGTTTTGAAATTAACAATGTTTTTCCTGTTCCAGCTCTTCCAATGATACTCAGAAGAGAAGATTGGCGATCAAATTTTGCTGATAACTTTTCTTCATCTAAGTCTATGCCGGAAAGTCTTAGAGTTGATACGACTTCATTATAGGCTTTGGTTTGGTCGTCAGAAAAATAAACTACGTCGCTTGCCATAAACAATTGTTTATACTTTTGCCCTCAGTTAGGCCACTTATATTGTTATTTGCTGGGCAGCATATCGGTCTACCACATTAAAGATTCAAAACAACAACATGAGAACCGTTTCGGCAAAAACAACTTAACCTTAACGCCTTTATCAAAATGATTTATAATTTAAATTTATTAATCGATTAAAGCTTCTGATAAGGTACTCAGCCCTTTTCGCGGAGATTGAACTAAAACCGCCATATTTCCTGGCTTATGTTCGTTTCTGCGCATTTTCATGTGGGCCTCAGGTATCTCATCCCAAGAGAAAACTTCTGACATGCATGGATCTAGTCTTTGTTCAATCATAAGTTGGTTAGCTGCAGAAGCCTGTTTTAGATGCGCAAAGTGGCTACCCTGGATCCTTTTTTGGTTCATCCATACGTAACGAGCATCCATAGTAAGATTATACCCAGTTGTTCCTGCGCAAATGACTACCATTCCACCTGTCTTACATACAAAAGTTGAAACAGGAAAAGTTGTCTCCCCAGGGTGTTCAAATACCATATCAACATTCACACCCTTTCCAGTGATCTCCCAAATTGCTTTGCCAAACTTTCTGGCTTCTGCAAACCAATCTTTAAATTCAGGACTGTTGACAGTGGGCAATTGCCCCCAACAATTAAAATCTTTCCGGTTAATAACGCCTTTAGCGCCTAGGTTAGTCACAAATTCTCGTTTATCTTCGTCCGATATAACGGCTATAGCATTAGCACCCGCAGTTTTAATCAATTGAATTGCGTAAGAACCCAAACCACCAGATGCACCCCAAACCAAAACATTTTGACCAGGTTTTAAGTCATGGGGCTGATGACCAAATAACATTCGGTAGGCTGTTGCCAGCGTCAATGTATAACAAGCACTCTCTTCCCAACTTAAGTGTTTAGGACGTGGCATAAGTTGTTGGCTTTGTACCGCTGTAAATTGAGCGAAAGAACCATCGGGGGTTTCATAACCCCAAATTCTCTGGCTGTTAGAAAACATTGGGTCACCGCCATTACACTCTTCGTCGTCACCGTTATCCTGATTGCAGTGAATAACCACTTCATCGCCCACTTTCCAACGGGTAACTTTATCACCTACAGCCCAAACAATGCCCGAAGCATCTGAGCCGGCAATATGGTATTCGGCTTTGTGTACATCAAATGGGCTTATAGGAACACCTAGACCAGCCCAAACACCATTGTAATTTACGCCAGCAGCCATAACCAAAACTAAAACGTCGTGGCTATCGAGCTTAGGCGTGTCAACAATTTCAATTTTAAATGATTGATTGGGTTCACCGTGCCTCTCACGGCGGATCGTCCAAGCAAGCATTTTTTGAGGGACAAAGCCTATCGGAGGGATCTCTCCTATTTCATAAAGATCTTTTTCAGGTGCATCATAGCGAAGTAAAGAATCGTTTGCATCTAAAGCCATTTGTTCCTCCATCAATCTCAATCATTGCGAAATAATGTTTCGCGGGACGACTCGTATTATTTTACGAGTAATTTTACAACCTATTTTATGCAAATATAGTAATTTTATTTCAAAGGTAAAATATTTTTTACTTAACTAACTGTTTTATATTATATTATTTTTTAAAAGCGGTTATACATAAGATATAAAAATTCACTAGAAGCGTGGTTTTTTCTGCTCACCAACCCAGAAAATTGACTTTTTTTTTAATTTTCTAAATAAAGACGGGATTAAGCGAAATATTATTATCAAGGAAAATTCAATAGTGAACGAAAAAAAAGATAAGCCTTGGTTAATAAGAACTTATGCTGGGCACTCTACAGCAAAAGCTTCGAATAAACTTTATCGCTCAAACCTAGATAAAGGGCAAACCGGTCTTTCCGTTGCATTCGATCTCCCAACACAAACTGGATATGACAGCGACCACATATTGGCGCGAGGAGAAGTTGGAAAAGTTGGAGTGCCTATTAGTCACCTCGGGGACATGCGAACTCTTTTCGATCAGATACCATTAGAGGACATGAACACCTCCATGACTATTAATGCGACCGCTCCATGGTTGTTGGCACTTTACGTAGCCGTAGCTGAGGAACAAGGAGCTGACATATCTAAACTAAAAGGTACTGTTCAAAATGATCTTGTAAAAGAATATTTGAGCCGAGGAACATATATTTGCCCACCCAAGCCATCGATGAAATTAATTGGCGATGTGGCGGAATATTGCTTCAATAGCATTCCAAAATGGAATCCAATGAATATTTGTTCATATCACCTGCAAGAGGCCGGCGCGACACCTGAGCAAGAGTTAGCTTATGCTCTCGCAACTGCAATATCAGTTTTAGATGAACTAAAAAGCCGAGTTCCTCAAAACGAATTTCCAGAATTG
>Ga0208277_1002030_pt1 | contig 11656 bp, 11 predicted proteins | sample ETNtaG_5_FD_185782 | JGI IMG/M metagenome (GOLD analysis project Ga0208277, IMG submission 185782) | Marine microbial and viral communities from oxygen minimum zone, Eastern Pacific Ocean - ETNP201406SV205 (SPAdes) (version 2) | ecosystem: Environmental > Aquatic > Marine > Oceanic ...
ATGTCTAAACCTGCTCTTCTAGCAGTCTCCAAAATAGTCTCATTAACTTCAACTTCTATTGTGACTAAATGAAGTGAAGAACGACGGAAACGGATCATGGGACCCGGCATTATTCCATCACCGATCTTCCCAACGAGTCCAACGGCCAGTCTGTTTGTTGAAATACAAACCTGCTTTCTTCATCCATTTATTGAATTTAGTTGCACCTGCACCAGTACTGATAATGAAATCCTCACGATGTTCTTGTGCCTGAATGTAATTATGAACTGCAAGGGTTTGATCAATCCACTCATCAATACTCATCAGGCCGCCAGTAATTGCACTCTCTTCAACGGCTGCTTCTGCTTCATCAGCACTAGCACCTGTAGCTTCCAAATCTGCTCGAAGCATGTCTGCAACTGTTGGGGCCTTCGCATCCTTAGGTGGTTCAAATACAGGTAATCTAGGAGGAGTGTCGGGCGAAATTGTTATTCTTGATTCAGCTAATGTTTTCTCAACAACATTGGCCATAGTTGCCTTGAATTCATGCCCACATTCCCAACAAATGAAAGAAAAGTTCTCCATGTCATCTAGATTTCTACTACTTCCTGCAGGTTCGATTTCGTCGTCACATTCTGGACAAGCATGTAATGTAATTCTAGGAACAATCTTTCTACGGAAATCAACTATATCTTGAGGAGTTCCGACTAATTCTAACATCTCATGATCCCTAGCAGCCTCTAAACCACGTGTTTCGAGTTGATCCCTCATTTTACTTCTCTGCTCATCCTTAGTTTCATTATCGTGATTCGTCTCAATCTTTACAATTAATTCGATGGTCTTTCCTAAACGATTCATAATTACTTTCTGTGCTCGAAATTCTTCAAGTCTAGCAACTCGTAAACGTTCTCTGTTTTCATTAATCTCGGCAATGACATCTTTTTGTTGGCGCTTAAATCGCTGTTCATCAATTCGGTCCATTTCCTTCTTTTCAGAAAGTACCTCAGCGAGGAAACGTTGTTTTCCAGATTCTCTAGGACCTGACTGAATTGCTCCCAAAACACTACTAGCAATTTCTGGTTTGAGACCATAATTCTGTTCTAATTGGTCCTGAGAGAGTTTCTTGATTTCTCCAATCTTTAATCCAGCATCAGCAAGTATCTCTGCAGTTGATTCATCTAATCCTCTGCGAAGTAAAGCAAGATATGTGTCCTTCTTGGCCATTGAATCCCCTCCCTATGTCTATTTGCAATCGACCTGTTTTGAACCCATCAGGACCGGCCTATGGCCGCGTGCAGGCTGTGCGAGACCGGTGTCCGCTATCAATCCGACGCGGAATTTGGCTCAAAATCTACTCCAAACCGCTCTAATTCTTTAATTAATGCAATCCATTGGTCAGGAGAGATTTCATCAGGACGTGCATCAAAATCCAAAGGTGGATTTTCTTCTAAAAAACGAATTGCTGATTTCCATTTCGATTTATACCAGCCTTGTACTCTTTGAATTCTCTTAGGTACTTCTTTCAAACGACTACGAACCTTTCTTCTTCGATGTTCGAAAACGTGTCGTACAACTATACGGTGTAATTTCCGATTGAAATCTTCGGGAGGTGCATTGGTTCTAGGAGTTAATCTAACTAAACGAGAATGTACCTTTGGTGAGGGAACAAAACAATGAGGAGGTACTACAGAACCAAGACTAACTTCCCAATCTAATCCTGTTGTCAAGCCCAATGAACCCACTGAATCAGGACCAGCCTGCATTGATAGCTTCTCAGCAAATTCTTGCTGAACAAGTAAAACAATACATTTTGGTCTTTCACTCTTGGATAATCTACTAATTTTTCCTATCAAGGGACTAGAAATTTGATAGGGAATATTTGCAACAATATGAGTCGATTTCGGCCAATTAATTTTCAATGCATCTCCATGATGAATCTGAAGTTTCTCATCATCAATCTCTTGTTTAAAATTACGATGAAGATGATTGATTGCTTCTTCTTCAATTTCAATTGCAGTAACTTTGGCACCTGTACGAAGAAGATGTAAGGTGAGACTACCTGGACCTGGGCCAATCTCAATTACATGAGATTCTTCATCAAGTATTGCTTCCGCATTTTCACACAATAAAATAGCTTCACGAAGAATTGATTCATCATGAAGAAAATGTTGACCAAGCGAATGAATCGCTGAACGATGATCTAACAATAAATCAATCAAAAGGCGAGCGTCGACATCTTCCATTTGTAAGTTCACCCTGCTCGAACAAGCATTGAAACTATGCTAGGAAGCATTCCAGGATCTTTGAGTTCTTCATCGAGACGATTGGCAAGATATGCCGCAGCATCTATTCCACAATCATCGGAAACTGATGAGAAATCCTTCCATCCTGAACCTCTTTTCTTAACCATATCTTGTGCTGTTGAAGGTCCAATACCTGGTAAAAGTTGGAAGGTATGCATCTTACGATTAATTGGCCCACCCCTGTTATAGAACATAAGGAAAATGTCAGGGTTTGCGAGTATTATCTCTGTTATGACTGAGGAAAGATCAGATTGTACTGTACCGGATAAATCTCGATAACGCAACATTCCAGCAAATCCATCTCCATCATTCATGACAATTTGTTCCCCTTTTTCGCCACCTCTGTACTTGATTAAATATAGACCACGCTCCGTAATTGCATGTGAAACACCTGGTGGAGCGCCTGGGGGTTCAGAATCTAATATCCTTAGTGGCCAAGAGCCAGAAAAATCCGGATTTGTTTGGGACGGTTGCATTTTCTTCGTACCTCCAACAGTGTTTCCAAACAAGTGTCTTTTGGTGGTGATACTCTCATGTAATCTGCTTTACATGGGTAATAATCTGATCAATTTCACCCTCTGAAATCTGAATTCGATATGGAGCAAGAATTACACGAACCTGTGATGGTGATTCAGGACGAATCTCTGCCATTTTTGAACGGAGTAAATCATTCTCAGAAATACAATCGACATCTGAAAGTGCTTCAAATAATTGAGTGAAAATATCAGAGGTAGAGGCTCTTGCTCCACGATTATTACTTGCTGCCCATTCTGCATGTTCCATAGCCTTCTGCTGTTCTTGAGATTGCTCTTCACGAGCATCATTGGCTTTCTGAAGAAGATCTCGAACTGTAGAGAAATCAATGTATTTCTTTTCTGACATATTATCACTCCGCTGGACGTAGGTGTTCTGGACGTGCAATTACTGTCTTTTTCTTGTTCTTATCTGTGAACGAAACAACATATGCGCGGCCTTGTTTTGATTCAATAGTGCCTGTCATTCCCTGGAATCGGCGGTGAGGCATTCCCTTTTGCTGCCCTCCATCTAAAACGATAGATACGAGGTCTCCGTCAGAATAATTGTGCATTATTCGACCGATGTTTACGCGGCCACGCTCACTCTTTGAGCGCTTTAGAATGCTACGTGTTCCTTGTCTGGTACCGTGTGTTCTACGCATGGCTATGCCTCCTTGGGGTTCGGTCCACCTACGCTTCACTATTAAGTTCGTCGCAGCAGTAAATGGAGGCTCGTCCTAAATCACTCTGCATGAATTTCGATAACATCTAACCAAAGTACAGAGCATTCCGCGCCAATAACTTCTGCTACAGATGGTGTGGTGCGCCCTTCATCCGAATGTACCATTTCCTTCACGTATGTTCCAGATTGGCACCGAACATCAAATTGGATCTCATTATCTTCAATCAAAACATTATCAACAGAAATTATTTGCCTTTTTCTAACCAAATCTGATCTTCGATGTGCAACACGTTTAGGTGTTCTTTGCTCAAGAATTACTCCTGCTAAATCAAGAATCTTCGCTTCTGAATCTTCGAAAATTTCACCTTCATATTCAAATCGAATTCTATATGATTTTTCGGCTTTAGTCTCCTTTATTCTAGCAACTTCAGAACGATTAGATGGTCTTAATGATTCAATTTCAACCCTTTCAATTCCTTGTTTATTTATTTCTTTAACAATATCTTCAAGATCAATCGTTCGAACTTTGGGTTTCTTAATTTCAACAACAAATGGTCTACCCCTACCTAGACAACGAACATCAATATCTTCACGACCCATACCATGGAAGCTAGTATCATCGGCTGATAATGCATTAAGAATTGGTTCTCCAATTAAATCCTGAATAGAATCACGATATTGTAATCCTGTTCCATCACATGATTCACACCCACCATCACGTCCTTTACAAGAACGGCAGGGCCAACGCGTTTGAGGTACATCCTTTGCTAATTTCCTGTAACGGCCATAATAGAAAATCGGTCGAATTTCTGCCTTTACACGTAATGTTAGTGAATCTACTAGAATCATCACATCTGGTAATTCCTTTACCAATTCTATTCCTTCTAATTCTTCCTGTAGAGCCGATTCTACTGCTGTTGCAAATGATGATTTCAAAGGTTTGGCGCCTCTAGCTCCAAATTTCTTACGGAGTACATCTTCTTCTTCTATCAATTCTTTACTGATATGATATCCCATTTGGATTGTTGAAAATTCTACGTCACCGATTTCTCTTAATATTCGGATTACAATATTATCTACGTCCTCAAATAAATCCTCACAGAATGGACAGTACTTTTCTTTGCTCTCAGCGATAGTTGGATCTAGAGAAATTGCATCTTCTCTTATTCTAGAACCATGATCAAATGGTGACAGATCGTCTGTATTTAATCTCCCTCCGATTCTGGCAAGACAATAATTACAACAACCCAATCGAATTACATGACGGATTCCTTTGGGTGCAGGACAAGGAGGAGCATCCAAATCTCTCAATGAAGGGATTTCTTCATCATACATATCTTCGTCATCGAGTATTTCTTCTTCTTCTTCTTCGGATTCAACGGGAACTAAATCATCCCATGGATCAACAGCCCCACCGTAACCGGCAGTGGCATATGACATCCATTCATCTTGATCTTCTTCGACCATTTCATCGCCTCCCTGAGAGGATATACCCTCACCAAGGATAATATGAGGGGAAGGTAATACATTTTTGAGGATTGTTATCAAAATCAATCAAGCATTCCTGTAGCAATTGATGTAAGATGTTTGAATGACCAAAGCCCACTAGAACACCCACTTGTCCATACAAATCGAACTGCATAACGACCGACGGGTTCTGCCTTTGGCATTTCAACCCTCAATCTCTTGACATCTTCTTCTATAGCAAGACGACGATGAGGATCTTCCCATCTCAAGCTACAGTTTGCGCAAGGGCATCTAGAACGTAGAACGTGATACGGGACCTCGATTACATCATTATCCTTGAAAGTAAGAACAATCGATTCATCTGTCCTCTCTATCTTACTAAGAATATCTGCCATTAAACCACTCCAGAAATTACTCTGATTCCAAACCTTCTATTGTTGATATCTCAAAAGTTGATATTATTCTCAATGCTGCAGGAGTGAGAATTAGCGAGGCGATTAAAGAAAGTCCAATCATTAATGCACTAAATAATCCAAAGGAACTGAAAAAGCCCATCGATGAGCGAGATATTACAATGAAACCAGTAATATCGCTAAGAGCCGAACCAACCAATGCTACTCCACTAGCTGCGCCTACAACTGAAAGTGCGGGAAGAACATCAAGACCATGGGAACGTTCTTCACGGAAACGTTCGACTACATGGATGACATAATCAATCCCTACACCTAAAGAAATCGCTGCAATTGCTACTGTTACCATATTCAAACCATAACCGAAGGCTGCAATTGTACCATAAAGCCAAACAACTACAATCAAAATTGGGAAAGTAGTAATGGCTGCAAGGCTAAGTGCACGTTCACCCCATCGAAATAATAAGTAAAACATGATTATGAAAGATAGAATACTAATTACTATTCCATATGATGAAAAAAGGAGTAGGCCCACTAATGAACTGGCAAGAATGGCACGAGATTCAAATCCTTGGCGACGTTGTAATTTCAATTGCTTTTGATCTGCTCTGAAGCCCCACCATAAAATCACCACACAGAATAAAACTCCCAGAGACAATGACCCTTGTAATTCTGATTGCATCCGAGAAGCTTGAATATATCGTGTAATCGGTTGACCTGTCTCAATTGTCCAAGTTATCGGATAACTCTCATTTGCAGAAGATCTATCGCTTCTCTCCGATAATTCAGTGTAAGATAAATTCTGGAAAGGAGACATGTCAAGTTTCAATTCAGTAATAGCGAGTTCAACTTTCTCAAACTGTTCAGGTTGACGAATCCCAAATCTCATTGCCATACGATCAAATGTTGCATTTTCTCCATTTTCATTCAACCATGGACGATTAGGATCTAATGGTGAGGCTGGCTGTATGAAATTAGAAATTATACTAGAAGGGATCATTGGGTAACCTCCACTTTCTGGGATTCCATAAAGGAACATGTGTCCAAAGAAATAGGTAATACAACCTCGTTTTTCAAAATCAATAAACAAGGCTACACTCCCCCTGTAAGGGCAATTTACACCATTATTTGGAAGGCTAGAATTCCATCCTGTTTGTTCAAATGGACTACTGTTGTACCATAAGGCAAATTGTGCGTATTCCAGGAGTTCATCAATTGCAATAAGTTCTACTGCACCAGATGGATCCCTAGCAAATCTATCAGGATCATTTGGCCCAAGTTGATTCATATTAAATCTCAATTGCCTAACAGCAAACAAAACATCAGGATGAGAAACATCGCCTTCAACAAGAATCTCTGCAGGTTCTCCCTCTTCTGCAAATCTTTCATTGACTAAGAAAACACCTGCAGCAAAATCTGATTCATCATCGAGGAAATCTTCAACTTTAAAATCGCCCTTCAATCCTAACATCGCTGGTGTAGCAATCGATGTGATAAGAATCATCAATAATGCTATCATTGGGGCCCATGCACCTGAAAATCTAGCAGTTGAGGCAAGCCAAGAAGTTGGAACTAATCTAACTAAACCTTCGGGTTCATCTTCTAGTTTACCTTGACCTTCTAGCCATTTATCAACATCATATCTGAGTAAGGGTACCCATAATCCTGTCAAAATAAAGGCTGAAAGGACTCCAAGGCCTGCTTCTATTCCAAAGGAACGTAAAGCAGGAATATCTGAAAATAAATTTGCCATAAATGCACCAATAGTTGTGAATGAAGTAAGCATAATTGCCCTTCCAACTTTTGAAATGGCAATGTAAGCAGAGGTTTCAGTTCCTTTGCCTGAACGCCTCTCCTCCTTGTATCGATGTAAAGCATGAAGACTGTCATCAATTCCAAGAGCAAGAATCAATATTGGGAGCAAATTGGAAAATTGGGATCTTTGAATTATTTCGATTCCAGCCCAATCCCCTAGAATAATCCCCCAGCCAATTGTACCTTGCATCCATGTCAGACTCAAAATCAATCCACTACCAACTATAGCAACATCTGTCCAACGTCTAAGACTAATCCAAAGAAGAACTGTAATTGCAATTCCCATCAATGCAATTAACCAAACACTAGAAAGGATTTCACGATTGACTTCAACGTTTGGAGACTCGCCAATAAGTAATGTATTCGTTAAACTATCTTCTAAACTAATTTCATCTTCAAGAGAAAGAAAAAGCCACTCAGTAGAACAGGCACCTTCTCCTAAACTAACTTGTAATTTACATGTCTCAGAATCTAATGCAGGGGGATCTGAATCAAAGGATACACCATTTGGAGAATATCCCCATTCTAATTCTGCATCTCCCCATGCAAACGTCCATCCATCCTCATTCATTGCCTCTCGATCAAACTGAACCAACATCCAAGCAGAACTTGCAGACCATCGACCAGGTTTCCATTCTGCCCCTTCCCATGAATCACCCTGAAGGACACCATTTACTGGACCGATGACTTGAGAGTTGGAATCGGGTAAAAAGGCACGATCGTTAGAAAGCCACCGAAGAAAGGCCCCTTCGCTATTGTTAGCCATTCGGTGAGCAGCAAGATCAATATGATCTTGAGTAACATTTGGATCATCAAATTCCAAACAATCCAAATCTCCACAATCATGCCAATTTGTTTTAGGGGGCATGTCGACTATGAAAATTCCTTGAGGTTCCTTACTTGGTTTAGTCAACAAACTCTCATTTTTCATAAATGACCGGAAATTATCAGGAAGAGAAAGAACGCCATCCACTGGAGTTCCTGTAATTTCTGAAACTAGAGGGCCTAAATTTTCTGCAATTTCATGATTCTTTACCCTGTCTGCCTTTCTATCTAATTCTTGCAATACAGATAAATTGAGAATCCCACCAACTGGTTCTTCTACACCTGAAAATAATCCAGAATATGGCTGAATCTCTTCCCAATCAACTGGGCCAGAATTATCGATTAAATTGATATCTCGTACTGTATAGATATAACCAACCATTAATCCATTACCCGTGAAATCCTGTTCAATTACTCTAGCAGCAGTCAATTCCGGAGACTCAAGATCGTATGATTCGATATCTGCAGGCGTTAGACTGATTGGTAATCCTGGAATCATTAACAATGTCATAATGAGTACAAAAAAATGTGAAATTCGCCTTTTGCGAAAGAGGAAATCCGCTACTCTATCGAATCCACCCATGGGTTCCTGTCCATACAGGGCTTGATGAAGACTCGTTCATATCCTAATTACAAACCCATGTCTCTCATACGTTGAAGAATTTCATACATCTCATCAGAAAGAGGACCCGGTTCAGCTAAAACTAATTCCACATCAAATGGAGATCCGCCTATCCCTTCTCCCGGAATTCTACGACGATCTCCAGGTAGAGACCCCTGATCAATAGAAAGACGAATTTTTCTCCCCATTGGCGTAATCAAATTGACTTCTCCACCCAATAGTAAAGTGGTATATGGAACTGCAACTGTTTGGATTAGACGATTTGCCTCCCAACGGCGATCTTCTCCAGGATCAATTCGAACAATCAAGGTCAAATCACCAGGTACACCTAATGGATGTTCATTTCCCATTTTTCTTAGTCGTAATCGATGTCCTTGTTCTACTCCCTTCGGGATATTTACTGTAACTGAACTTTCTCTTCGTTCTACTCCACGTCCACCACAAACTGGGCAAGTTAAACCTCCATTCGAAGATCGTCCATCGCACCTTCTACAACGTCTTAATCTACTCAATTCAAATGGTATTTTTCCGCCTTTTTCTGCAATTTCTGTATCAATATCAATTCCTAATTCGATATCAATTCCCTTGGTTTGTCTTGATTGGGGATTAGCAGAATGCTGAGAATTGCCCATCATTTGGCGAAGGATATCTTCCATCCCTATTCCACCAGATCCGAAACCCATTCCTCTGAATCGTTGTTGTTCATCGTGTTGCTGCCTTTTTTCGGGAGTCCCTATACTATCAAATGCGGCCTGAATTGATTTGAAACGATCTTCAGCGGCCGAATCACCTGGATTTCTATCAGGGTGATGTTGCCTTGCTAAACGGCGATACGCTCGCTTAATCTCAGCGTCTGATGCAGTACTATCAATTCCTAAGACCCTGTATGGATCCATGTCGGACATGGTTCACCCTATCCTCGATATGTTTTGAACCCGGCCATTGACCCCAATCATAAAGGTCAGCCCCCATCTAGGTCGAATTATGCAAGAACACATCGAATTCAACCCGTCTTACTCACTTCTAACCTTGGCTTGTAATCCTGGGGAGTCAGTAAATGTAGAACCTGGAGCAATGGTCTCAATGTCTGGTATGAGTATGCAAACCGGCATGAGCGGAGGCGGAGGTTTTGGTGGATTCCTCAAAAGTATGGCAAAATCTGCATTCGGTGGAGAGTCCTTCTTCCTGAATACATACTCTGCGGGACCACAGGGAGGATGGGTTAGTCTAGCTCCAGGGCAGCCTGGAGACATTCAACATACAGATATCCAACCTGGAAGACAGATTTTCATTCAAAGTGGATCATATCTTGCTTCAACTCCAAACATTAAGACTGACACCAAATTCCAAGGGGCAAAGGGTTTCTTTTCTGGAGAATCTCTATTCTTTATTCGAGCTTTTCCTGAAGACGGACAATCAGGTAGAACTTGGTTCAATTCATATGGTGCAATGAAAGAAATTCCAATTCAACCAGGTCAAGTAGTCACTATCGATACAGGACATGTAGTTGCTTTCGACGATTCGGTCACATATGAAATTGGTAAAGTAGGTGGAATGAAATCATTCATGTTTGGTGGAGAAGGAATAGTAATGCATTTCTCAGGTCAAGGTCGTGTATGGATTCAAACCAGAAATTTAGCTAGTCTTGCTTCAAACTTGATTCCTTTCTGGCCTACTTCAAATTAGATTTTCTTAGTAAATAAGACCACAAAATCAAGTCCTATGGGCATTTACGATTAACATGGAACCACGGAGGATTACCTCCAGTCGACTAATCGATGAGGATGGAATTGTCCACCATGGAGACATTTTACTTCATTCAGATGGATCTTGGTCCATGAGCAATGGTGACGAAGATGTGTTGGAAACTATAGATGGAAGAAATCGAGTGATTACTCGTTCATTCCAAAACTGGCATACTCATCTTCCAATGATACTCAATCGAAGTATGGGTGAAGGATTACCTCTAATGGAATGGTTACAACAATCCATTTTCCCTACTGAAAAACATGTAACAAGAGAATTGATTGAAATCGGAACAAGAGCCGCAGTAGCGGAATTAATTGCTACTGGAACTACATTTGCATGTGACATGTATCATCATCCTGATTCAATTGCTCCTGTATTGGCTGATTCTGGAATTCGTGGAATTATCTGTGGCCCTACAACCAGTTGGCCACCCTCGGATAATGGAGAACAAGACAACAGTGATGTCCTAAAGAGATTAGAGCATTTACTTCAATCAGGTCCTTTAGAAAATGGTAGAGTAGAATATGGAATTGCAGCCCATTCAGTGTATACTTGCACAGAAGAAACATTACTTCGAGCTGCTGATTTAGGACGTAAATATGAAGCATATGTTCACATCCATACTAGTGAAACTAGGACTGAAGTTTCTGACTGTTATGCGCTTCATGGAATGTATCCAATCGAATACCTTGATTCACTGGATTTTCTGACGGATTCTACTGTTTGTGCTCATTGTGGATGGGTTACAAAAAAAGAAATGCGTATTCTTGCAGAGAAAGAATGTCATGCAGTTCATTGTCCAGTTAGTAATCAAAAATTGGCCTGTGGAGGAACTATGTCCTATCCAGCGATGACTGAAGCCAAAGTTGATGTTCGATTGGGAACCGATGGTGCTGCAAGCAATAATTCATTGGACATGAGAGCAGAAGCAAAGACTGCCAGTTTAATTCAGCGTCATGACCATTGGGATGCTACAATCCTAGACCCTATTGAAACATGGTCTTTAGCAACAAAGGGAAGCAAAGATTGGGTCACATGGGATATTAATGATGTTCGATTACGCCCATTGGGAGCGAATGATAGAAGATTACTAGCAAATCTGATCTATAGCGGAGGAACCTGTCTAGATGTTTTTGTTGATGGCCGTGCACTAAGAAGGGATGGAAAAACCATCAGCATTGATGAAGAAGATGCATTCGAAAACTTAGAAATTGCAGCAAGGGAATATTATTCACAAATATAATTGATTAGGGTATGTTTTTGTAATCACAGACTTACGTCTAGGTATG
>Ga0208277_1002032_pt1 | contig 11655 bp, 9 predicted proteins | sample ETNtaG_5_FD_185782 | JGI IMG/M metagenome (GOLD analysis project Ga0208277, IMG submission 185782) | Marine microbial and viral communities from oxygen minimum zone, Eastern Pacific Ocean - ETNP201406SV205 (SPAdes) (version 2) | ecosystem: Environmental > Aquatic > Marine > Oceanic ...
TTTAGCCACCTGGTCAACTTCACTAAAAGAATAACCCATCACTCTACCAACATCTCTTACAACTTGCTTAGCTCTCATTTTACCAAAAGTAATAATCTGTGTAACAGAGTTTTCTCCATATTGATTTTTTATATAATCAATTACTTCCCCTCTACGTTCAATGCAAAAATCAATATCTATATCTGGCATGCTAATTCGATTGGGATTTAAAAAACGCTCAAATAAAAGATCATGTTTAATCGGGTCAATATTTGTTATTCCCAAAGCATAAGAAACAATACTTCCTGCGGCAGACCCTCTCCCAGGGCCAACAGGTATCTCAGAAGTTTTGGCATATTTAACGAAGTCTGCAGTAATTAAAAAGTATCCTGCAAATCCCATGTTTTTTATTACATTTAATTCATGGTTAATTCTATTCTGAATATTTGGAATTATTTCACCATATATTAATTCTGCTCCAGATTGAACGAGTGCTTTTAAATATTCGTCTGGATCCTGGGTTGGAGCATCACTAGGAATAGGGAAATTGGGGAGATGATACTCTCCCATTGGTAATTCGACATTTATACTCTCTGCTATTTTACGTGTATTTTCTAATGCATTTGGAAAATCTTTAAACAATTTGAACATTTCATCTTGAGTCTTAAAATAGAATTCTGGAGTCGCATATCTTAATCTATTTGGATCACTTCTTATTTTTCCCGTTCCTAAACATATATGAATGTCGTGAGCTTCAGAGTGCTCTTTCTTTGCATAATGAGCATCATTGGTACAAACAAGAGGAAGATTAAGCTCGCTTGCAAGTTTCTTCATATTTTGAATATTAGCTATTTCTTCAGGAATACCATGATTTTGAATTTCTAAATAAAATCTTTTTGGAAAAATTTCTGAAAAACGTATTGCTGCTGCTTTTGCACCTTCATAATCACCTTTCAACATTTTTTCTGGAATTTCTCCTTTGAGACATCCAGACATACAAATTAAACCTTCACTATGATCCCTTATTAAATCAATATCAACTCTGGGTCTATAATAAAACCCTTCTAAATAACCTGCCGTAACCAACTTCATTAAATTTTTATAACCTTTATAGTTTTGAGCTAAAAGAATTAAATGGTTATTTCCCCAACCTCCTTCAGGCCTTACTTTCTTTTCAAATCGAGACCCAACAGAAACGTATATTTCACAACCAATAATAGGTTTAATTCCTGCTTTTTTAGCTTCATTATAATACGGGAGAACACTAAACATATTGCCATGTTCTGTCAAAGCTACTGAGTCCATATTAAGATCTCCTATCGTATTAATTAATTGATCAATACGTTGAGCTCCATCTAATAAACTATAATCAGAGTGGTTATGTAAATGGACAAATTCTGAAGTCATTTTAACGTACCTCCATATATAGCAAAAAGTCCTATTAGAGTACTAAATTTTAAAATTTTTGCGCTTGACATAGCTGATGAAATTCCTGGTTTTATGTAGAGTAAAAATACGACAACTAATAATGGAATCTCAACTCCTAGTATTAATAAAACTCCATACCAAAATCCATAATAACCAGATAAAAATGGAATAAAAGAAGCTATAGATATTATAATTGAAAAGATTATTGCTAAGTTACATGATTTAGTAATTCCTGCAAATATAGGAAAAGTATTTAAACCACATAACTTGTCTCCTTTAATATCAGCGATGTCCTTAACTAACTCTCTAGTTAAAGTTAATCCAAATGCCAAAAGTGAAGGAATTAACATTGGCTTGACGTTATCAAATGCAACTCCACAAAATATAAAAGAAAGCCCTAAAATTAAAGAGGTTGCTATATTACCAATTAATGGTAACCCTTTTAATGTTTTGCTGTATAGAATTATCAAGGGCATTGAAATCAATAAACCAATAATTTGAGCTTTCTGGTTGAGATTAAAGCAAGAGTATGATCCACACACAAACAAAAGAAGAAATAAAAATACAGCCGATTTTTTTTTTACTTTCCCTGACGGCAAAGGTCTCTTAGGTCTGTTAATGAGATCAATTTCATAATCGACATAGTCATTATATACATTTGCGGCACCGGTAAAAAACATTACCGTAAATAAAATGGAAATTAGTTTCTCAAAATTTGAAAGCTCATCTAAAATAGCAGATGCAATAATCATTGCAAAGCCACTGATCAAAACATTAAATGGTCTTAATATCTTTATATGATTTAAAAGAAAATTCACATTTATAATTTATTTATAATAATAACTCTATCATCTCCATTTAAATCCTTGAATAATCTTGTATTGATAAAGCCTTGCTTAAAAAAAATATCTTGCACTTTTTTTGGGTGAGTGTCGATACCAACTTCCAACAGCATACTCCCATTTTTTTTTAAACTCTGTTTAGCAATACTAAAGAATCTTCTATAAAACGTTAAACCATCAGCTCCATCAGTAAGAGCGATTAACGGCTCATATTCTTTAACATCTTTAATCACAGTTACTAATTCATCCTTAGTAATATACGGAGGGTTAGAGATAATTAGATCAAATTGATCCTTTATAGTTTGTCTTAAAATATCTATCTTTTTAAACGATATATTTTTTAATTTATTTTTTGACTTATTTATATTAGCAACATTAATAGCTTCATTTGATATGTCAATGCCTGTAACTCTTGAATTAGAAATTTCAGCTGCCAAGGTTATAGCAAGACAACCCGAGCCTGTACCAATATCTAATATTTTTGGTGAACTTAAACCTTTTAAATTTTCTAAAGCTAAATCGATTAATATTTCGGTTTCAGGTCTTGGAATTAAAACATTATTATTGACAAAGTATTCTCGCCCATAGAACTCACATGATTCAGTTATATACTGAAGAGGTTCTTTTTTTAAACGTCTATTTACAAAGGATTTTAATTTTTTTAATTCTTTTAAAGATAACAATCTATCAAAATTAAGATAAACATCAATTCTACTGATACTTAAAACAGATCGAATAAGCCATTCAATTTCATTACGGGGATTTTCAAATCCTTTATCTTTAAAATAAGTTTCAGCCCATGTTATCAAATCAATAATTCGCCATTGTTGGGACATATTCAAGAGTGGGTAATTTTTTTTATTCCATCTGAGCAGCCATAAGCGCTTGTTGATCTGCTATTTTTAAGTTTTCTATAAGGTCTAAGATATCCCCATCTAATATTTCATTTAATCTATGTGTTGTGAAATTAATTCTATGATCTGTTACACGCCCTTGAGGAAAATTGTACGTTCGTATTTTAGCAGATCTATCACCAGTAGAAACTAATATTTTTCTTTCCGCAGATCTCTCTTTTGCTAATTTTTCTTCCTCAGCTGCTAATAATCTAGTTTTTAATACTTTTAATGCCGCTGCCCTGTTTTTGTGTTGTGAGGATTCATCTTGACATGTTACTACAAGGCCTGAAGGAGTATGAGTTATGCGAATAGCCGACTCTGTTTTATTTACATGTTGTCCACCTGCTCCACTAGCCCGATAAGTATCTATTTTTAAATCTGAATCTTTTATATCGATATCAACATCTGCTGCTTCAGGTAAAACCGCTACTGTTGCAGCAGAAGTATGGACCCTACCACTAGTTTCAGTCTTTGGAACTCTTTGAACTCGATGAACTCCGCTTTCGTATTTAAGCATCCCAAAAGCACCTTTCCCCTGGATAGAAACAATGGCTTCTTTAATTCCTCCAATACCTGTATCTGATGAATTTAACACTTTAAGAGCCCAATTATTTCTTTCAGCATATCTTATATAAATTCTGTAAAGATCAGCCGCAAAAAGAGCAGCTTCATCACCGCCCGTCCCTGCTCTAATTTCTAATATTAAGTTTTTATCATCATTTGGATCTTTTGGTAAAAGCAGTATCTTTAATTCTTCTTCTTTACTAATTAGAGCTTTCTCTAGTTCATTAATTTCTTCGAGAGCAATTTGCTTTAAATCTTCATCATTCCCTTTTATAATATTTTTATCATCTAAAATTTGATTATTAATACTAATGTACTTTTTACCTAAATTTACAATTTGTTCTAAAGAACTATGTTCTTTTGCTATTGGAGTTAGTTTACTTTGATCACTATATATTTTAGGGTCAGACATTTTTTCTGATAAAATAGTATATCTTTTAATAATAGAATCAAGTTTTTCCCTCATAATATTAGACTTTCTGTATATAGGTTATTTAAAAAGAATAAATAGGTTATAATAAAAAACTGTTCATTAAAAAAACAGTTCCAACTTAGTTCAGAGGCTAGGTGCCAGAGCTATATAAGTTAGATCAACTACTTTCTGCCATATTTTTTATTGAATTTCTCAATCCGCCCAGCAGTGTCAATTAAGTTTTGTTTTCCGGTAAAGAATGGATGAGACATGTTCGAAATTTCTATTTTACATAATGGATATTCATTTCCATCTTCCCACTTTATTGTTTCATTTGTTTCAACTGTAGAGCGGGTCAAAAATGAATGATCGCAAGAGGTATCCTTAAAAACAACTAGACGATAATTTTCTGGATGAATCCCTTTTTTCATAATTAACTCCTAAGATTAAGTAATTTTATCAAGAGCTGTTTTAACCCGCTTGATACCATTTATAATGGTTTCAGAACTTGTAGCGTAGGAAAACCTTATATATCCTGGAGCTCCAAAACCATCTCCCGGAACAGTTACTACACTTACAGCCTCTAAAATATACTGAGAAATATCAAAAGTATCTTTTAATATCTTACCATTAACTTTCTTATTAAGAAATGCTTGAAAACTTGGGAATACATAAAAAGCACCATCTGGTATAGAGCATGTAACTCCTGACAAATCATTTAACAATTCAACAATTAAATCACGTCTTCTTAGAAACTTAAGTTTCATTTCTTCAACACATTTTTGATTCCCACTAAGCGCTGCTATAGCAGCTTTCTGACCAATTGAGTTTGCACAAGAAGTCGCTTGACCTTGAATTTTTGCCATCGCTTTAATTATTTTCAAAGGCCCTGCTGAATAACCAATTCTCCAACCTGTCATTGCATAAGTTTTTGATAAACTCATACAAGTAATAACCCTAGCTCCAATTTTATGTTCACGATTTAATTTTTCTACACTAATAAAATTTCTATCATAAGTCAACCTCTCATAACATTCATCAGAAATAATAGACCAATTTTCTTCTTTAGCAATTTTTAATAGCTTAATAATTGACTCACTAGTCCAAACACCCCCTGTAGGATTTGAAGGCGAATTAATAATAACCCCTTTTATGTTTGTTGTAATTTTTGTTTTTAGGTCAGAAAAATCAGGTTCAAAATTCTTTTTTGATATAGTCTCTACTAAAATCGGCTCTGCATCAGATAATCGGACAAATTCTGGAAATGAAACCCAATATGGTCTAAAAACAATAACTTCATCTCCCTTACCAAATAAAGCCTGACAGGCCGTATATAAGCTCTGTTTTTCACCATTAGAAACTAAAATATCTGAGGGTGAATAAATTAACCCATTTTCTCTTTCAAGCTTATCACATATTGCTTGTCTAAGTTCAACCATTCCTGCCCCAGAAGTATATTTTGTATAGCCTTCATCCATTGCTTTTTTCCCAGCTTTAATAATATGCTCTGGGGTATTAAAATCAGGCTCTCCTACAGAAAAATTAATTACATCTTTGCCTTCGCTTATCATATCTGCTGCAATTGTCGCCATTTGAAGAGTGAAAGAGGGTTTTATTTTGTCTATTCTTTTGGCTAATTTGTAATTCAAAATTTATGCTGTCTTTTATGGTGCTCTTCAGTATTAAAGTTTTTTTCTTCTTTATCTTTTACTTCTTCAATTCTATTAAAACCGTCAATTGGTTTATCGTTAAAATTTTTTGATCCTTTGTATCCAGCTGTTTTATTATTTAAAGAATTAGGACTTTTTGAATATTTTTTTATTCTCTTTTTTGAATTTACTTTTTTTATAAACTTAGCTTTATTTTTTTTTGAAGACTTGGATTTGTTATTTGTATTCTTTCTTCTCCTTGGCTTTGGAACGTCTGAAATAATAACAAGTTTTAAGTCTTTTTCGCTTTTAAATGAATCCGAGTCTTCAAGTTGACCTGTCTGTTCTTTTAAATTTGACAATATATCATTTTGATCAAAATAAATAGATCCAAATCCTCTAGTAATGCCATTTCCTAAACCAATATAATTTGGAAGAATACAATTCGTTTTAAAACCTCCTTCAAATGAACCCCAATTTTTTTCATCTACTTTTTTAGGCGATAACTCACTAATCTCTATTTTTGTGTATATGTTTTTTTCTAGATTTAAGTTTAACTCGTTTGCTAAAAAAACTATGTTTTGGCCAATTAGTTTATTTAAAAACAGGCACTGTTCTATCTCATTTGATTTCTTGTACGCTCCTTGATTCATATGATTCAAAGCAATCCATGGAGTTAAAAAACTATATGTAATAACCTGTTTTGAAGAAATGAAGTCATTTTTAGATTCAAGGAGTTCAAACGATTCAACATCAAATGTAATATTACCAAAATCTAACTTTTTTACTTTTTCAGCGATTGAAATTACCGGGATCAATCCTTCTTTTAGTCCAATAATATAAATTTGCTCATTTAAAATTTTAACTTGAACGCGTGGATACAGAAATTTATGTCTATTAGAGCCATTTAACATGGGAACTATAGGCTCATTTTTAAAATGACGAATAAAGACACCTTTAACCTGATAAGGTGTTTTTCTTACCGGTTTATCTGTATTAAGCTTAAGGATTACAGATTTTATACTAGTTTCCACAGAGATATCCTCTTAATCTGCTTTTTTATTGGCTCATTGTGTCAAGGAATTCAGCATTTGTTTTTGTTCTCATCATTCTTTCTTGAATGAACTGCATTGCTTCTTCTACCTTCATATCATTTAATAACTTTCTAAGGATCCACATTCTTCCTAACCCTTTTCTATCTAAAAGAAGTTCTTCTTTTCTAGTTCCTGATTTAATAATGTCAAATGAAGGGTAGATCCTCCTATCACTTAATCTTCTGTCCAAAACAAGTTCCATATTCCCGGTACCTTTAAACTCTTCAAAAATGACCTCATCTGCCCTACTTCCAGTATCAATTAATGCTGTAGAAATTATAGTTAAGCTACCTCCCTCTTCAGTATTACGAGCTGCACCAAAAAACTGTTTTGGCTTTTTTAATGCATTAAAATCAACACCTCCTGATAAAATTTTACCGCTATGTGGAATAACAGCATTATGAGCCCTAGCCAGTCTTGTAATACTGTCAAGTAAAATTACTACGTCATCCCCAAATTCAACCATTCGCTTTGCTTTTTGTAAAACCATATCAGCAACAGACACATGCCGCTCTGGTGGCTCATCAAAAGTTGAACTTATAACTTCAGCATTAACATTCCGTTTCATATCTGTAACCTCTTCAGGTCTTTCATCAATTAATAGTACAATTCTTCTTGTCTTTGGATGATTTTCAGAAATTGCATTTGCTAATTTTTGTAATAGAATTGTTTTCCCTGTTTTGGGTTGAGCAACAATTAATCCTCTTTGCCCTTTACCGATCGGAGAAATAAGATCCATTATTCTCATTGAAAGGTCGCTTGCTTTATTTGTCTCAAGTTTTAATTTTTCCTCAGGGTAAAGAGGAGTAAAATTTTCAAATAAAATAATTTCTTTCAATTTTTCGACTGGAAAGTCATTGACAGTTTCCACCTTAAGAAGAGCATAAAACCTTTCCTTAGATTTTGGTGGACGAATCTGACCAGATATTAGATGTCCTGTCTTTAATCCAAACCTTTTAATTTGAGAAGGACTCACATAAATATCGTCTGGTCCAGGCAGATAATTAAAATTAGAAGAACGCAAGAAACCATATCCATCTTGCATAACCTCTAAAACACCTCTAGCTGAAAAAGAACCGTCTTTTTTTGCCTGTTCTTCAAGAATTTTAACAATTAATTCCTGTTTATTTAGTCTAGAGATATCGTTATCTAAGTTCAATTTTTGAGCAAGCTTTGTTAATTCTCGTATATGCAGAGATTGTAATTCGTTAAGATTCATATAGTTTATATGCCTATTAAATGGTTTGTTGATTTAAAAGTTTAAATTTTCGATGGAGCGTGGATAATTACTTAAGTTACATTAAATATTTTATCTAATAAAAGATATTTCAGAACACCTAAGAATATCTTTTGCAATATAATGACTTCCAAAAACTATTCCAACACCCTTTTTAGTGACTAGGTATCTTAATTTACCTATGCCAGCTTCAATTGATCTAGTGATTTTATTCTCTACATTATGATTAATTAACTTTTTTGATAATATTTCTTTTTTTAATAATAATTTATTTTTGTCATCACAAATAAATAGCTGATCAAAAACTTTCGACATCTCCTCAGCAATGAGCTCTATATCCTTGTCTCCTTTTAAACAAAATAATCCATAAAGGGGTAAATTAGGAAATAAAGTTCCCATTGTAGATATTAATGACTTTATGCTTGTTTTATTATGAGCAACATCAAAAAAAATGTTTTTATAAATTTTTTGAATTCTTCCTGGCCAAAAAGCACTTTTTAACCCTTTATCTATTACTTCCTTTTGTATACTACTATCATAAATATTCATACTTTCTATAACGAGCGAAGCATTATATGCCTGATGATCTCCAATTAGGGATGTGATATAATCTTCCCCTCTATATGTAAAACCTGTGCCTTTTTGTGATACTTTAACATTCAAAACTTCAAATACTTCTATCAAGTGGGAAGATTTTTCTATTGCTTTTTTTGAAAGTAGTTCTGTTACTTCTTTTGATTGCCTTGAAATTACAACAGGTGTTTTTCTTTTAATAATCCCCGATTTCTCTTCAGCAATTTTTAAAATTGTATCTCCAAGAATGTCTAAATGGTCTAGTGATATCTCTGTAATTATAGAAAGGCTTGGTTCTATAATATTTGTAGAGTCTAATCGCCCCCCTAAGCCTGTTTCAATAATTGCAACATCTACTTTTTTCTTTGCAAAGTAATCTAGAGCCATTATGGTAGATACTTCAAAAAATGTAGATTTTATGTTTTCAATAAAATATTTGTTTTTTTCTATAAATGAAATAATATCAAAATTTTTTATTGGAATACCATCAACTCTTATTCGTTCGTTAAAATTAATTAAATGAGGAGATGTAAAAAGACCTACTTTTTTCCCTGATGTTCTCAAGACACTTTCTATTAATGCACTGCAAGAGCCTTTACCATTTGTACCTGCAATATGTATAAACTTTAAACCTTTATGTGGGTTACCTACTTTTTCAGATAATTCTAGGGTATGTTCCAAACCCATCTTTATACCTTCTCTTCTAAGGCTATAGAAATAGTTTAAAAATTCAGAATATTCAGAATACATCTATTTTTTTTATTGAATTAATATTTGACTTAAAAAATCGATTAACGATTGTATTAAATGTTTTAGTATAATCTGTTACGTAACAGCTAATTTCTGATAAATTTTTATTTGCAAGTAAATTATTATCTTCTAACATACTTTTTACTTTATCTGCTGTTGCTAAACTTGAATCTATTAATTTTATTGAAGGACCTAAGACCTTACTTATAGTTGTTGCTAATAATGGATAGTGCGTACATCCCAATATAAGTGTATCAATATCTGTTTTTCTTATATCATTTAAATAGTGCTTAGTAACAGATAAAGGAATAGGCCCTGAAATAAAACCTTCTTCTACTAGAGGTACAAATAAGGGACATGCCTTACTAATTACCGAAATTTTTTCATCTAATTCTTCAAATCTATTACAATAAATATTTGAATTAATCGTTGCTCTAGTTCCTAAAACTCCAATTTGCTTATTTTTAGTTTTCATTTGAGCATTTATAATAGCTGGATCTATAACTCCAATAATTGAGGTTGATAAATTTGACTCTAAATAGTTAAGAGCTAATGATGATGCAGTATTACAAGCTATCACTATTACTTTACAATTTTGTTTTAATAGCCATTCAGTAATTTGCAATGAAAATTTTAATATACTTGACTTACTTTTGTTTCCATAGGGTACCCTAGCTGTGTCACCAACGTAATAAATTGACTCATTTGGTAAAACTTTGGATAGCGCATTTACAACGGTTAAACCACCGACTCCTGAATCAAAAACACCAATTGGTCTGTTATCCATTAACCTTTGAGCTCTTTTTCTCGAGATTTTTTAAACCTCTTAATGCCCTCATAAATAGCCTTTGCTATTTTTTCTTTGTGGCTATTTTGTTTTAACTTTTTTTCTTCTGATGGGTTTGATAAAAAACCAACCTCAACCAGTACATTTGGCATAGATGCTCCTATTAAAACAAGAAAACCTGCTTGTTTAACCCCTCTATTTGGAGTCTTTAATTTTTTACCTAGTTCTGTTTGTATATTTGACGCAAGGTTTTCACTTTCTTTCATAAATGCCGCCTGAGCCATTGTCGCCATAATTAAATTTTCTCCTGTTAAATTTTCATATTGAGAAACTTTTTCCTCCATTTTTATTACTGAATTTTCTCTCGATGCTACTTCAATTGCATCTTCATTTTTTCCAGGGCTTAATAAAAATGTTTCAAAACCTTGAATACTTCTATTACTGTGAGCATTAGCATGAATACTTAAAAAGATTTTACCATTACTTTCATTTGCTATTTTAGTTCTATCAATTAATGGAACGAAAACATCTTCATCTCTGGTATAAATAACTTTAATCCCACCATTTCGTTCTAAAAGTTGGCCTAAACGCTTTGATATATCTAAAACAATATCTTTTTCTTTTGTCCCATATTTCCCTAATGCACCAGGATCTTTTCCTCCATGTCCCGGGTCTATAACCACTGTATTTAACATCCATTGATCCCTAATGTTGTCAATATGCTCTTCAACTTTACCTAAAGGGGTGCGTAATGTGATTATTATTTCACTTGGGTCAAGGCTTTGATACCAATCGTGACTAATAACTTTAGATCTTATTTTAAAAGCAACTTGAGCAGTTTCACCTATTTGATCCGATTCAATTTTATTGATGATTCCTCTAGACAATCCAGTATTGACAGCTAAGGTATCAACCGCAGCATCTGCAACTGTAATATAATACCAACCATGTTTATTTATAAAAGAGCTAATATTTCTTTCAGAAAATGGTTTTTTTGTTGCAAGCCTAATAATCGTACCATTTGATTTCGATTCAATATTTATACCTGTAATATCAAATCGCACAACATCTATTTCTAAAAATTCTCTTTTAGAGTCAAATGTTAAGCCTGGCAAAATTATTTTTTTAATTAAAGTAAAAAACTCATCTGCAGGAACGAAAATATCTCCATATTCAACTTTAGTTTCTCTAAACATTTGATAAGATTTATCGTCAATAATTATGTAACTAGTACCTCCAGATATTTTTATTTTTCTACCTGAAGTATAAATCACCAACTTTTTTCTTTCAGAGTTTTCATATAATTTAGAACTTAGACATTTGGCAATATCCTTTGTTGAAACATATAATGTTTTCGAACCTTTTAGTGTCTGTAATTCAAATTCACTACCTGTTGTTCTATTAAATACTTGAATATCACCGAAAAGAGTTGAAACCAAAACAG
>Ga0208277_1002036_pt1 | contig 11641 bp, 12 predicted proteins | sample ETNtaG_5_FD_185782 | JGI IMG/M metagenome (GOLD analysis project Ga0208277, IMG submission 185782) | Marine microbial and viral communities from oxygen minimum zone, Eastern Pacific Ocean - ETNP201406SV205 (SPAdes) (version 2) | ecosystem: Environmental > Aquatic > Marine > Oceanic ...
AAGAAAAAGCTTCTGAATCAGGGAGCTGTTTTTTCCAGTTTGTCGGGTACGGGCTCGACTGTGTATGGGGTATTTGACGATGAAGCAAAAGCTATTTCTGCTGAGTCTTTATTTAAGGTTCATTATAAAACCTGTATTGCCCACCCAGTCAAAAATATGTGGAAATAATTGGGGCGTAGTATAATGGCAGTACACCTGGTTTTGGTCCAGGCAGTTGGGGTTCGAATCCCTGCGCCCCAGCAAACAAGAATAAAATATTGAAAAATAAGACTTTAAAAATTTTTAGTGGTCGTAGTAACCCTAAACTTGCAATAGATATTGCAAATACTCTAAATCAAAAATTGGGTAAAATCTCTATTCGAACGTTTGCGGATGGTGAAATTTGGGTAAAATACGAAGAAAACATTAGAGGTTGTGATGTTTTCATTATACAATCAACGAATGGCCCTTCAGAAAACATAATGGAATTAGCATTGATGATTGATGCTGCTGTTCGTGCATCAGCAGATACGGTCACGGTCGTAATTCCTTATTTTGGCTATGGAAGGCAAGATAGAAAAGATCAACCAAGGGTTCCAATTTCCTCTAGAGTGATTGTAGATATTCTTACAGCTATGGGGACGAATAGAATAATCACCTTAGATCTTCATTCTACTCAAATACAAGGGTTTGCAAAAATTCCTTTTGATAATTTGTACAGTAGGTCCGTTATTTTAAAGGCAATAGATGCTGAAGATTTTAATCCTAATGAATCAGTTGTACTTGCACCAGACATTGGATCGGTGAAGATGAGTCAGGGTTATGCTAAAAACTTGGGTATGCATTTTGCATTAATCGATAAAAGAAGGTTTGCACCAAATCAAGCAGAAATAAACCATTTAATCGGTGAATTGAAAAATATGGATGTTCTGATCATTGACGATATGATTGATACTGCAGGTACATTAGTTAATGCAGCTAATGCGGCATTTGATCAAGGTGCAAAATCTGTTACAGCGATCGCTACTCATGGTGTTTTATCAAATCCAGCAATTGATCGTATTGAAAAGTCAGATATTAAAAAAATAATTATTACGGATACAATTTCTATCCCAAAATTTAAAATAATTGATAAATTAAAAATTATGTCAGTCTCTGGCATTTTTGGTCAAGCAGTAGATAGGGTTCACAATGGTGAATCTGTTAGTGCTTTATTTGAATATTAGAAAGGAGAAGAGTAATGGCATCATCCTATTATAAGTTAGACATATCTAGTAGAAATGAAACTGGGACTAAGGAAGCTAAAGCAGCAAGAAGGAAGGGATTTGTTCCTGGGGTACTATACTATTCTGGAGAAAAGGCGATAAGCATTTCAATTGAAAAATCGATTTTGTTCCGAGCCATGAATTCAGGACAAAGAATTTTTGAGATAGACCAAAATGGTGAGAGTCAATATACCATGTTAAAACATGTTCAATATCATCCAGTGACAGATGAGGTTATTCATGTTGATTTAATGCGTGTTCGCCGATCTGAAAAAATGACAATTTCGGTTCCTATTGTTCTTGTTGGGGATGCCATTGGTGTCAAAGAGGGTGGTGTTTTGTCACAGTCCTTAACACAAGTTGAAATTAGTTGTTATCCTACAGATGTACCAGAGCAGTTAGATATAAACATTGATGGTTTGGAGCTTAACTCTTCATTAAATGTTGGCGATATAGATACGGGTTCTGAAGATATTGAATTAATTTCAGATGTTAGTCTTAATATTGTATCAATTACAACACCGGCATCTGAAGAAGTGTCCGATGAAGAAGTGGAAGAAGATGAGGATTCAGAAGAGAAAGATAGTTCAGAAGAAAAAACTGATGAGTTATCAAAAGAGAGCTCTGATGAAAAAACAGATAATTAATGATTGCTTTTATTGGATTAGGAAATGTTGGCGATCAATATAAATCGACAAAGCATAATGCCGGATTTTGGGTGATTGATGAGTTTGCTAGAAGAAAAAAGCTTGTATTCAAACCGGCGAAATCTGAATACGTTTTTACAAAATACAAATCAAAACAGATTTTTTTAATGAAGCCTACTACTGGTATGAATCGAAGTGGCATAGTAGTCAAGTCTATTGTTAGAAAGTTGGATTTGTTAATTTCAGATACATATGTTATAACTGACGATGTTGATCTTCCACTTGGTTCGATAAGAATCCGCCCAAAAGGTGGAGATGGTTGTCATAGGGGTCTTGAAAATATTATTTATCATCTTCAATCAAATACCTTCCCAAGAATAAGGTTAGGCATTGCAGGTAGTGATTATAGAAGGCCATCGGAAAAATATGTAATGAAACCATTTAAGGATGAAATGAGCTTAGATGCTAAAATAATGATTAATCGAGCAGCCGACGCAATGCAAAGTATAATTACTAGAGGGCTAAATAAAACTATGAATCAATTCAATGCCTAATCAAGGAGAAGGATATTTAATGAATAATAATATTTTACTTGTTTTAATTGCTGGCGCAATTGCTTTGTTATTTTCATTTTGGAAAACGAAATGGATTCACTCTCAAGAGGAGGGTACCCAAAAAATGAAGATAATAGGAAAAAATATTGCTGAGGGAGCGATGGCTTTTTTGAGAGCAGAATATCGCGTTCTTAGTATTTTTGTAGTTTTGGTTGCTGCATTACTTGGAATTGCAAATTACAATAGTAATGATTCAAGTGCATATATAGCACTTTCATTTTTAGTGGGTGCAATGGCATCTGGCTTAGCAGGGTTTTTGGGTATGAGAGTTGCAACCAAATCTAATAATCGCACAACTAATGCAGCACGTCAAAATTTAGAATCTGCTTTAAATATTGCATTTAGTGGAGGATCTGTAATGGGGATGAGTGTTGTTGGCTTAGGTGTGCTAGGACTTAGTTCTCTCTTCATGTTGTATACTAATATATATGGAAGTGATTCTACAAATATGAAAACGGTATTGAATATTTTATCAGGTTTTTCTTTAGGTGCTTCTTCTATTGCATTATTTGCTAGAGTGGGCGGAGGTATTTATACAAAAGCAGCTGATGTAGGTGCTGATTTAGTAGGGAAAGTTGAGGCTGGAATTCCTGAAGACCATCCTTTAAATCCTGCTACTATAGCAGATAATGTTGGAGACAATGTAGGGGATGTAGCAGGTATGGGTGCCGATTTATTTGAATCTTATGTTGGTTCAATAATTGGTTCAATGGTCCTTGGGTCTAGTATACTTGTTATGGGGCAGTATGATGTGAATTTTATTATACTGCCACTTATGATTGCCGCTTCAGGAGTTTTGGTGTCGATTATTGGGACTTTTATGGTTTCCGTTAAAGAAGGAGGGGATCCTCAAAAAGCATTAAACCGAGGTGAGTTTGGTAGCGCTGCTATTATGGTTGCCGTTATTTATGTTTTAATCCAAATGTATCTTCCAGATACGTTTGTGCAAAATGAAGAAACATTTACTAGCCATGGTGTTTTTTTTGCAACATTAATTGGCCTTTTAGCAGGCTTAGGAATTGGCTTAATTACAGAACATTATACTGGGACAGGTACTGGTCCAGTTAATTCTATTGCTAAGCAATCTATGACTGGAGCAGCAACTAATATTATAGCTGGATTAGGAGTTGGTATGCAATCAACAGCTATTCCTGTTTTGATTATTTCGTCTAGTATAATTGGAGCATACCATTTCTCAGGTCTTTATGGAATTGCAATGGCTGCACTAGGGATGTTGGCTAATACAGGGATACAATTAGCTGTCGATGCATACGGACCAATTTCAGATAACGCTGGTGGAATTGCTGAAATGGCAGAGTTACCAAAAGAAGTAAGGGAAAGAACAGATAAACTTGATGCTGTAGGGAATACTACTGCTGCAATAGGGAAAGGATTTGCTATTGGATCTGCAGCGCTTACAGCTCTTGCTTTGTTCGCTGCTTTTATGGTCCAGAGTGGTATTAAAAGTATAAATATTGCTGACCCTTGGGTAATGGCAGGTTTATTTGTAGGAGGGATGTTGCCTTTTTTATTTTCATCAATGGCTATGGGTGCTGTTGGTAGAGCAGCAATGTCAATGATTGAAGAAGTAAGAAGGCAGTTCAGAGATATTCCAGAATTAAAAAAAGCATTAGAATTAATGAATTTAAAAAATGAAAGTGAATGGAATGATAATGATAAAGCAATTTATGAGGAAGCATTATCAAAAGCAGAACATGGGCGTTGTGTAGAAATTTCAACACAGTCTGCAATTAAAGAGATGATTTTACCGGGGTTGCTTGCTGTTATTTCTCCTGTTTTAGTTGGTTTTGTTTTTGGGCCTGAAACTTTAGGTGGCTTATTAGCAGGAGTAACAGTTTCAGGTGTCTTGATGGCGATTTTTCAGTCTAATTCTGGTGGTGCATGGGATAATGCAAAAAAAATGATTGAAGAGGGGGTGACCTTTAATAAAGTACATATAGGAAAAGGATCAGAAGCTCATAAAGCATCGGTTGTGGGCGACACAGTTGGTGATCCATTTAAAGATACATCAGGGCCTTCATTAAATATTTTAATTAAATTGATGTCAGTGGTCTCATTGGTCATTGCACCTCTTATTGCTTAAAAGATAAGGAGCTAATATGCGATATTATGAAACAATTTATATAGTTGATCCAAATTTGGAGAACACTATATTACAAAAAACGATGACCGAAATTGGTCAGGAACTAGAAAAAACAAAAGCTAAAATAATTAACCACAGAGATTGGGGTAAAAAAAGATTAGCGTATCAGGTTGACAACCAAAAATATGGATCTTTTATTCTTTTGCAATTTGAAATCAAAGAATTAAGTAAAATGAATGATTTTGACTCATGGTTAAAATTAAATAATTTAGTTTTGCGGCATATGACAGTCTCTTTAGATCAAAAACCTGATAAATATGTTGATAAATCTATAGTTACCGAAGATGCAGAATCGCTTTCAGATAACAAAGATAATAAAATTGATGTTGAAAAATCTTTAGACCCTGAGACAACTGAAACAAATAAGGAGGAATAAAAATGGCTTTTCAGAACAAAAGAAAATTCTGCTTTTTTAAAGAAAATGGAATTGTAGATATTGATTATAAAGACGTGAAACTTCTACGACGATTTGTTAACGATCAAGGAAAAATCATGCCCAGAAGGATTACAGGAACAAGTGCTAAGATGCATCGAAAGTTAGTGCGCGCGATTAAGCGTTCTAGATCAATTGCGCTTATGCCTTATGTTGAAAACAATTTAGAGTAAGAGGGTTACTTATGAAAATCATACTAATATCTGATTATGAAGGACTTGGAAAAGCAGGTGAGCTAATTGATGTAAAGCCTGGATTTGCTAGGAATAAGCTTCTTCCTAATGGTTTTGCGTTAAGGGCTTCAAAGAAAAATATTGCACTTATTGAAGAGAAGAAAAAAGTTATTGAAACTAGTAAAAAAAGGGAAGATGCTTTATTACAAGATCTTTTAGAACAACTATCTAAAACTGAAATTACAATTGAAGCGCAAGTTGGGGAGGAAGAAAAAATGTTTGGATCCATCACTTCAAATGATATACAAAAATCTCTTGAGGAAAAAGGTCTTGTTATTGATCGAAATACTATATTACTTGACTCTCCTATAAAATCTTTGGGAATTTTTCATGTAAAAGTTCGATTGTCAAAAGATTATGAATGTGAAGTTAAAGTATATGTAATTAAGTCATAAACTTTTTTTAAATAAGAATGTTTGCTGAAGTTGCACTCCCAATCCGCAGTTTCCAAACCTTTACGTATTCTATTCCGAATGAATATGCCTCAGGTATAGTTATAGGAACTCGTGTTTCTGTCCCTTTTAGAAATAAAACTATTCAAGGGATAGTTGTAAATATTAAAAAAACCAATTCGTATTTAGGGTCTCTTAAAAAAATTATTGAGCCTGTAGATAAGGTACAAGTTGTTACGCCTCCACTCTGGGAGTTGATAAAATGGGTAAGCAAATATTATATGACTCCAATAGGCAAGGTGGCGAATTCTGTAGTTCCAAGATCCCTTTCGAGCAATTATAAACCACAATTAGAAAAATATGTAAAGGCTAAAAAAAAAGTTAATCTAGAAAAAATTATTAAATTAAAAAAAATAGCTCCCAAACAATACTTAGTATATAAAACTGTAAGTGAAAAAAATATAATTCATAAAATTTCTAATCTTAAAAATATAGTAAGTAATCCTTTGCAAATTTGTATTTCTTTAAAAGATAAGGGATTTATAAAACTAATAACCAAACCAAAAATTCCAGATTTAGATCAATCTGTTTTTGAACCTGTTTTTAAGAATATTGTTTTTAATAAAGATCAAGCCTTAGTAATTGAAAAGATAGTGCTTTCCCTAAAAAAACATAACTTTAAATCGTTTTTGCTTCATGGCGTAACCGGTAGCGGGAAAACTGAGATTTATATTGAAGCTGTGCGATATTGTTTACGTCAAAAAAGGAACGCCATTATCTTATTACCTGAAATTTCTCTTACTCCACAAATTGCTGGTCGCTTCCGTGCTGTTTTTGGAGATATAGTTGCAATATGGCATTCAAAGCTAAAAGCGCCACAGCGTTCTTGGACTTGGGGGAAAATATGCATTGGAGATTTTAAAATTGTAATTGGTGCTCGCAGTGCAATTTTTTCACCATTAAAAAATGTTGGTCTTATAATTGTTGATGAAGAGCAGGAGTCTTCATTTTATCAAGATGCAAAAGAACCTAGGTATCATGCTAGAGATGTGGCGTTAATGAGAGGGTCTTTTGAAAAAAGTTCCGTTGTTGTTGCAAGTGCCACTCCGAGTTTAGAAAGTTATTACAATTTTCAACAAAAAAAGATAGAATATTTAAGATTGTCTAAACGTTATGGAGGTGCAAAATACCCAAAGGTACACATTGTTGATATGTTATCTAATCAAGAAGAGACGGGTAAGTTTGATCAGGTTATTTCAGGTCTATTACAAGATAAAATTGAAGAAAAGCTAAATAAGAAAGAGCAAATTATTCTAATTCAAAATCGTAGAGGGTTCTCCCCAATAGTCAAATGTAATGATTGTGGTGTCCCTGTTATGTGTAATCAATGCAAGATAGCATTAACATACCATAAAAACAAAAATAAATTAGTTTGTCATTTTTGTTCATTTTTTGTTATAAATGATATGCTTGTTTGCCAAGAGTGCAGTAATCCTAAATTAACTTATTCTGGCACAGGAACCCAAAAAGTTGAACAGCTTATACAGGAGACTTTTCCTAAATCAAAAATATGCAGATTAGACATGGATACTTCAAAATCTAATTCTGGAATTACGTCTATATTAAAATCCTTTAGTAAGCAGGAGTTTGACATTCTTATTGGTACTCAAATGGTGGCTAAAGGGTTAGATTTTCCTAATGCAACATTAGTAGGAATAATAAATGCTGACTTAGGACTTTACCTTCCGGATTTTCGAGCGACAGAAAAAGTGTTTCAATTAATCTACCAAGCTTCTGGTCGTTCAGGTAGGAGTACTAAAAAAGGGGAGGTTGTAATCCAAACATATGCACCAAATAGCTCGGTTATTCAAAATGCACAGAATTTGAATATAGCAAAGTTTTACGAGATTGAATTACTCGAGAGGGAGGAATTAAATTATCCTCCATATAGCTGGTTAGCTAAAGTTGAGTTTGTGGGGCAGAATCGAGAAAGGCTTTCTTCTTTAATAGGAAAGTTTAAACATAACCTAAAAGGTGTTTATACTGGTTTAGATATTTTAGGACCAGCTCCTTGTTTTTTAGAAAAATTAAAAAATAACTATAGATTTCAGTTAGTTTTTAAATCCGGAAAAACTTTTGATCCAAATGGTATTTATCTTCATAAGTTTATTAATAAGAATTTTAAAAACTATAATAATCAAAAACTGCTTGGCCAAAATAAAATTAATATTTATTTTGACCCAATCAGTCTAATCTAATCATCTATTGCTTAAATGCGGAATTTATTTTTTCCTTTAGCACTTTTTTTTATTATTCAATCAAACGCATATGGGAATAGAAATGCGTTCACATCTCCCTCCTGTTTTAGTATGGGGGGCGCAGGTTCTTTGTTCTTATCTGCCAATGCACAAATTAAAAATCCTGCTGTTTTTAATCAATCTAGAAGCATTACCACTTCTATTGTAAAGTATCCTGCTTTAATTAGTAGTCAAAGTCTAAACTTAAATTTTCCATTAGAGGATATTGTTTTTTCATCTTCTTTAAAACATATATCATACGGAGTTTTTAAAGGCTACAATGAATATGGGGAAGATATTGGTTCTTACAGATCATATGAAACTTGGGTTGATGGATATTTATCAAAAACAATGGATCCTTATCCAGTTTTTCTTGGGTCTAGCATAAGTCTTAAATCCGCAACCTTTAGCTCGTTAAACATTAAAACCATTTCAACGTCAGCCGGTGCAATTGGGTATTTTAAAAATAAAAATAATGCATTTGGTTTTTCAATTAATCAAATTGGTTTAAAATTACTTAATCATCAATTAACATATACTAATCCTAACCTTACTTTAGGCGGATCAAAAAAATTGAATTATTTACCAGCTATTATTTACTTTGACTTTTTGATTGAGAAAAAACATAATACAGAATTTTTTATGGGATCATGTATTACTTTTAATAAAAATATAAAAATTTTAGTAGGATCTTCGACCAGGAAAATTGATCAAAATACTTCACAAGATTTGTTTAGATCTATGTTGGGAGCGACCGGTTTCGGATTTATATACGATTCTAATCAAATATTAGTTCAGTATGGGTTTTATTATTACGGTGTTGGAATAAGAGTTGATGGATTAAATATAGGAATAAGGTTTTGAGACTTTTTACAGCCACAATAATATTTTTTAGCTCATTTGTAATGGCTGAAAACAATTATCCTATTGTTTTAATACATGGATTTATGGGGTGGGGACCAGAAGAAATGGGGAATTATTCTTATTGGGGAGGCAAAAGTAATTACATAAAGGATTTAACAGATGATGAGAATAAAATAATGGCTGTGTCGGTAGGCCCAATTTCCTCAAATTGGGATAGGGCGATTGAAGCATTTTATCAAATTAAAGGAGGGCAAGTTGACTATGGTTCTAGTCATTCAGAAAAGAATAAAATTATTAGAATGCCAAATGAAAAAAATTATGTTGGTTTATATCCTCAATGGAGTGAGGAAAACCCTGTTCATATCATAGGACACAGTATGGGGGGGCAGACGGCAAGGATGTTAAATTATTTATTAACACAAGAAATCAATAATAATAATGGTGAAAAAGAAGAGTCCGCCTTATTAGGGAAACCAAATTTAGGTTGGATTAAAAGTATTACAACTATATCCACTCCGCACGATGGGACAACTTTATCTCATATTATTACTAGTACAATTCCATATGTTCAATATTTTGCTGGGATAGCAGGACTTTTTGGCAATAACTATTTTCATTTTGATCTGGAACAATTTGGAATTAAGAAACAAAAAAATGAGACCTGGTTAAGTTTCATAACAGGATTAAAAGATAATTCAATAATTAATACAAAAAACTTTAGTGCATATGATTTAAGCCTTCCAGGTGCAAAAGATTTTAATGGATATTCGCAAGCTTCTCCAGACGTATATTATTTTTCATTTATTACGTCCACTACAAAAAAAGATGAAAAAACTAGTTTTCATGTTCCTTTTGAAAATACACCATTATTAAATAAAGCCAGAGCGAAATTGATTGGCTCTAGATCGGGATACTGGGCTGATGGCACTCAAACAGATTCGTTATGGTTTGAAAATGATGGTGTAGTTAACTCAATATCGATGTTTGGCCCTACTACAGGAGTAAATGGATCAGATCCAATAATTGAATACGATCCAAAAGATTTATTGATAACGGGACAGTGGTATTGGACAAAGGTTAATCGAATGGATCATTGGAGCGTTATTGGCCATTTTGGATCTGAGGAAAAAAAATTACGAGGATTTAAAATAATAAAAAGGCATATTAAGTTGTTAAAAAATCTTCAGTAGCTGTTCAATATATGTTGTATATTACAACTATGCAATATAGTGAATTTCTTTTAGAGCTATTTTATAATCTTAAAGCTCTTTATCAAAAAAACCTCAAGTTTCCAAATGTAAGTTTTCAACAGATATTAGCTATCCTAATGGTTGATAATAGTGGTATGGAAATGTCTTCTTTGTCAAAAAAATTAGGTATTGATAATAGTACGGCTACTAGGCTAATTGATGGACTTGAGAAAAAAAAATTGGTAAAAAGAAAACGTGGTGTATCAGACAATAGGGTCATTAAGGTTTTCCTTACAAATAAGGGTAAAATTTTTTATAATTCTATTGAACTTCAACTAGAAAAAATTGGTTATTCGATAGAAACAAAAATTGATGTTAATTCTAGGGGAGAAATTATAGAATCCGGTATTTCTTTAAACTGGGCTATTATAAAACAACTGAATAAATAGTTGGTTAATACAAATAAAAAATTCTCCTACAATGTTATTTCTTGGTATGCAAAGAACAAACGCTCTTTATCTTTTCGTAGGACTAAAGATCCTTACAAGGTTTGGTTATCAGAGGTTATGTTACAGCAAACAAAGGTTAAAACTGTTTTACCATATTATGATAAATGGATAAAAAAATTCCCTACATTAAAATCTGTTTCATTATCAAACTTAGACATATTGCTTAAGCTTTGGGAGGGGCTTGGGTATTATAAAAGATGTAATAATTTTTATAAAGCTACCAAGTTAATTGTGAGTGATTTCAATGGTAAAGTCCCAGTAAATAAAAGTCAATTTTTATCCCTACCTGGTGTTGGAGATTATACAGCCTCAGCAGTGTTGTCAATTGCATTCGATAAACCCTATCCAGTATTAGATGGGAATGTAAAAAGAGTTATTTCAAGAATAATTGGTATAAAAAATCTGACCAACCATAATATTAAAAAAATAAATAAATTTCTAAATTCAGTAATCTGTAAAATAAATCCTGGTGACTTTAATCAAGGTTTGATGGAAATAGGTGCTTTAATTTGTAAGCCTTTTAATCCTATTTGTACAAAATGTCCCGTAAATAAATTTTGTTATGCATCAAAAAGAGATCGCCCAGAAGCATATCCAATCAAAAATAAAATTAAACCTCGTCCCCATTTTAATGTAGTGGTTGCAATAATATGGAGACAGAATAAGTTTTTTATCCAAAAAAGGAAAACTGAGCAAATGCTTGGTGGGTTGTGGGAGTTCCCTGGGGGTATCGTCAACCAAGGGGAAGATCCAAAGTTAATTTTAAAAGAAAAAGTATATGAAGATTGTGGTGTTTATCCCAAAATTTTTAAAAAGGTTGGTTTCATTGATCATGCTTTTTCACATTTCACAATAAGACTTAATGGTTATTTTTGTGTAGAAGAAAATGATCTTTTACATGAAAATGAAAACAGAAAATGGATCTTAAAAAAAAATATAAAGAATTATTCTTTTCCAAAAGCAAATCATAAATTATTTAAACAAATGGAATTAAATGGCTGGTATGCTTAAAACTTTCTTTTCTTTTATTATTTGGCCTATATGGTATGCTTTT
>Ga0208277_1002044_pt1 | contig 11614 bp, 13 predicted proteins | sample ETNtaG_5_FD_185782 | JGI IMG/M metagenome (GOLD analysis project Ga0208277, IMG submission 185782) | Marine microbial and viral communities from oxygen minimum zone, Eastern Pacific Ocean - ETNP201406SV205 (SPAdes) (version 2) | ecosystem: Environmental > Aquatic > Marine > Oceanic ...
AATATATTACTGATCTTTGATGAGGTTATAACTGGATTCGGTAGATTGGGAGATGCTTTTGCCGCCAATAGGTTCAAAGTTAAGCCTGATATGATTACCATGGCAAAAGGTTTAACCAGCGCTATGATTCCTATGAGTGCTGTCGCGTTTGATAATTCTATATATGATCAATTAATGGAAGGTTCTGAGACACCCATAGAGTTGTTTCATGGTTATACCTATTCAGGTCATCCAGTTGCTTGTGCTGCAGGTATAGCAACGCTGGATGTATATGAAGAAGAAGGTTTATTTGAAAACGCACAAGAGATGGAGCCTATCTTTGAAGAAGCCCTTCATTCTATAAAAGGATCTAATCAAGTTATAGATGTAAGAAATATCGGTCTTATGGGGGCTATTCATTTTGGTTCCGACAAAATACCAGCAACTGAACTAGCACCAAAAGTATTTCAGCATTGTTACGACAATGATGTACTAGTCAGATTTTCAGCAGATTATTTAGTAATCTCACCATCATTGATTGTTGAATCTAGTCAAATTGAACGTATCGCAGAAGCAATAAAAACAGCTATAAAGTCAGTTAGTTAGAATAATGTCTAATATAGATTGGTTCAAGGAATCATTATCAATCCAACCTGTCTCAAGGTACGTCGAGGTACAAGGCAAGAAAATACATTATTTAGTCTGGGGATCAGAAGAAAAGCCGGGATTATTCTTTATTCATGGATATAGTGCACATGCTCATTGGTGGGATTTTGTAGCGCCAGCTTTTATAGACAAATATTGCGCAGTTGCAATAGATCTTTCTGGCTCAGGTGAAAGTGATCATCGTGATCTTTACTCTCAAGAAATATTTGCCGACGAGATTAAAGCCGTTTGCACCGATATGAATTGGAAACAGGCTGATTTTATTTCTCACAGTATGGGAGGTTCAATTTCATTAAATGCCACATCCATATATCCTGATTTATTCAATTCTTTAACACTTCTTGACTCCATTGTTGTCCTTCCTCCAGATAAAGTCAGAAACTTCTCTTCTAATAAATCAATGATTAGAGCAGATTTTATTTATGATGATAAAGACGCTGCAATGAGTAGTTTTAGATTAATACCTCCACAGCCCTGTCGTAATGATTACCTCCTACAACACATAGCATCAAATTCGTTTAAAGAAACTGAGCAAGGTTGGATACTTAAATCTGATGGTAAAATTATGAAGACTTATAAGTCAAAAGACCTTACTGATATCCTCATGTCCATAAAATGCCCAATTAATATTGTTTATGGTTTAATGAGCCAAATTTTTACACAAGAGATTTTGGACTACACACTCTATGTCGGAAATATTCCCAACGAGAGGGTGATAGGTGTTCCGGGAACAATGCATCACTTATTTGTAGATGACCCTTTAAGTGTTATCGATGCTCTTAAAAAATTAATAGGAGAAAATTAATGTCAGACGGACCTAAAAAAATAATTAAAGATATAACAAAAGGTTTTTCTAAGCATGGCTATATATGTAGTGAGCAGATCGCAACTGCTGTTTATCTAGCTTCCGAGTTGGAGAAGCCTATTCTGATAGAAGGCCCTCCTGGAGTCGGTAAAACTGAATTAGCCAATACAGCGGCTCTATATTTTAAAAAAGATATGATAAGACTTCAGTGTTATGAGGGTCTTGATGAATCTAAAGCATTATATGAATGGAGATATGGAAAACAGTTGTTATATACCCAAATCTTAAAAGAACAAATGCAAGAAGTCTTAGAAGGTGCTAAAGGATTGAAAGAATCTCTTGATAGATTAATGAAATTTGAGGATATATTCTTTTCTGAAGACTTTTTGGAAACACGCCCTTTACTTGAAGCATTAACCTCAAAAAAGGGTTCTGTTCTCCTTATAGACGAAGTCGATAAATCTGATGAAGAGTTTGAAGCACTTTTATTAGAGATTCTCTCAGAATTTCAAATATCTATTCCTGAGCTGGGCGTTAGGAAAGCTGAAGTTAAACCTCTGGTTGTTCTAACTAGTAATAATAGTCGTGAAATAGGTGACGCACTTAAAAGAAGATGCTTACATTTATATATACCATTTCCTGAAGCTAAACTTGAAAGGCAGATAGTTCAAGCTAGAGTTCCAGAAGTATCTGAATCTTTACAAATCCAGTTGGTAAATTTTGTACAAGGAGTAAGAGAATTAGACTTAAAAAAACAGCCAGCAATAAGTGAAACCATAGACTGGGCCAAGACTGTAATTCTTCTCAATGCTGAAGAACTTGACGCTAAGTTAGCTGAAGACACACTCAATATACTTTTAAAGCACCAACAGGATATCGAGGTTGTTAAAAAAGAGATACCAGCCTTAGTTTCTTCTGCCACTGAAACATCAGATGGAAAAAGTATTAACTGACTTTGTAAAAGCATTAAGAAACTCAAATGTAAGAGTTTCTCCTGCAGAAACCATTGACGCTGTTTCAGTTGTTAATACTGTCGGATATGACGATAAAGAGTTATTAAAAAGAACATTATCTATTGTTCTTCCAAAAACTCCCGATGAGAAAAAAAAATTTGAAGAATGTTTTGATGATTTTTTTACAGATGAAATAAAGCAGCAAATTTCAATAGATACCAATCAGCTTACTGATATCAAAGATATTGATTCTGACTTAGCTCAGAAATTGCTGGAAGGGTCACAAGGAGAATTAATGCTCTCGATTGCTGACGCAGCTGAAAAAGTTGAAATCAGGGAAATTAAATACTTTACCCAAAGATCAGTTTTTACAAGACGTATCTTAGAAAAGATGGGCGTCGGTAAACTTGAAGATGAATTAATGCAAATGGGCTCCGCAAGAGAAGAAGAACTGCCGAGCGAGCTTGAACAGGAATTAAGAAATCAACTCACCAATTTACGAGAAAGAGTTTCTGATTATGTTCAACAACAATTTTTATTGCATGGTGATGTATCAGGTGAACAGCTTAGAGAGCAAGTTTTTAAATCAATGAATATGGCGCAAATAGATAGAACTTACATGCATGAAGTTCATTCGTTGGTTAGAAAAATGGCAAAAAAGCTTGCTAATTTGCATTCAAGAAGAAAGAAAAATTTTAAAAAAGGCAAATTAGATATTAGAAAGACCATCCGCGATAATTGGGTGAATCAAGGTATATTATTTGATTTAAGTTGGGCATATAAAAAGGTTGATAGACCCAAGATATATGTCATTTGTGATGTAAGTGGATCAGTTGGAGCTTATGCAAGATTTATGTTGATGTTTTTATTTAGCTTAACTGAAGTTGTTTCTAAATTAAGAGCTTTTGTTTTTTCATCAAATTTAGGTGAAGTGACAAGCGATTTTAAAGATGCGCAGCTAGATGAGGCTATAGAAAAAGCTCTTCAAAAACATGGCGGCGGATCAACGGATTACGGACAAGCCCTTACAGATTTTGTTAGTCTTTGCTTAGATGAAATTGATAAAAAAACGACTGTTGTCATTCTTGGCGATGCAAGAAATAATTTCGGCCCTGAAAAAGCACACTTGATGAAATCAATAAATGAAAGAGCTAAACAGGTTTTTTGGCTTAACCCTGAAGGGAAATATAGGTGGGATACGGGTGATTCAGTAATGACAACTTATTCTGCTTACTGTACGAAAGTATTCCAATGCGGAAATATTGATCAATTAGAGAGAGTTATTTCAACTCTTCTAAAAACTGCAATTTAATATTATTATTTTTATATGAAAAATTTAAACAAACTTCTTCTCACTATAACTTTGTCTTTCTCACTTTTTTCTATTTCTGCTCATGATTTAAAAGGGGCAATTTCTAGTGAAGACAGAACTCCTTCCAACACTCTTAGGGATTCACAAAGGAATCCTTTCGAAACTTTATCTTTTTTCGGTATTGAGTCTGATATGGTTATAGTTGAATTATCTCCGGGAGGAGGTTGGTACACTGAAATTCTTGCTAACTATATTCACTATCCAGGTACTCTGATTGCGGCCCATTTCAGTGCAGATTCCGAAAGAGCCTACTTTAAGAGAAGTAGAGCAAATTTTGAAAAAAAGATATCTGATAATCCTATGTACGGAAGAGTTGAAGTTGTTGATTTAGACTCCAAATTAGCAGATGAAAATTCTGTAGATGCCGTCTTAACTTTTAGGAATCTTCATAATTGGCTAGGTGATCCTATGGATAATATCTTCTCAAACACTTTTAAAGCACTTAAACCAGGAGGAGTATTTGGCATCGTTGAACATCGCGCTAAACCTGGCACATCAATGGAGATGATGAAAAAAAGTGGATATGTAACTGAGGAACATGCTATCAAAGTTGCAAAAAAACATGGGTTTGAACTGATTGCTAAATCAGAGATAAATGCCAATCCAAAAGATACCGCTGACCATCCAAAAGGTGTATGGACTCTTCCTCCAAACTACAGACTTAAGGACGTTGATAGAGAGAAGTATTCTGAGATTGGTGAAAGTGATCGAATGACACTGCTATTTAAAAAGCCTTCTAATAGCTGAATAAAGTAATTAAATGATTTTTGTAGGAGTAGCTTTCTAATACAAGCAAGTTATCCTCAAGACTTCCTTCGTGTTGCTTTCCTAAGTCGCTCAAGGTTCCTGATTTGATAATAGGTATAGTGATTAAAACACTTATATCTCCCTTGAGATCTGAATCTTCATGTAAAAAATTAATATCACTTTTCTGTAGACTTTCAATCAACTCAATACTTGGTTTACTTACTTCTGAATGATTGATTTGATATCCATTTAAGGACTGAACTAAAAGGTTAACTTTGTTATCTTCAACCCTTGTTTTAATGTCATTAATGATGTCATTTATTTTCATCTTATTTAAGTATAATTCTATTAGTGGAAGATAGAGATAAATATGTCCAGAAAGCTAAAAACGTAGAGAAAAGGATTAATAAATACTCTAGAGAAGCTGAAAGGCTAGTCAATCGTTTATCAGATAAAACTATTGAGTTTATCGATGAGCTTTCTTCAACAAAAAAATATGATAAAAAAAAGGAGGGCTGACCCTCCTCTTTTTTTTAGCCTAAAAGTTTACTTTTGGAAGTAAAATCAATTTTTCTAGGTTTTTTATTTTCAGGTATTATCCTCTCTATACCTATATACAACATTCCATTACTAAGGGCAGCACCTTTAATTATCATGTCATCAGATAATACAAAAGTCTTAGTAAAATCTCTGGCTGCAAGCCCCTGATGTACTAGTCCTTCTGAAGCATCTTTATCTTTCGAACCCTTGATTGTCAGGTTCTCTCCAGCAGCCTCTATATCGATTTCTTTTTCTTCGAAGCCGGCAACAGCTAGTTCAATTGTATATTTGTCCTCACTTACCTTCCGTATGTTATAGGGCGGGTAGTTAGAAGTTTGTTGTTTAGAATTGGCTAACAGGGCAAGTGTGTCAAATGTCCTGTCAAAACCGATGGTGAATGGAGAAATATCTCTCCACAATAGGTCAAATGTATTATTTATCATTTTTATCTCCTTAAATTAAGCAAGTAATTAAACAATTTACGTAAGCCCCGTAGGCACTTACACTACTTATATGGGGTATTTTTTTAAATAATCAAGGAGAAGTATGAAAGATTTATTTTCTATAGAAGGCAAAATTGCACTAGTAACGGGTGGTTCAAGAGGAATTGGTGAAATGATAGCAGCGGGTTTTCTTGCGAATGGAGCTAAGGTTTATATAAGTTCCAGAAAAGCTGAGGTTTGTGACGCAACTGCAAATAGACTGCAAGAACAATATGGAGGAGAGTGTGTTTCATTGCCGGCAGATTTATCAAATTTGGATGGCATAAATTCTCTTGTACAAAGTTTTCCAGAAGGTGAGAAGCTAGATATTTTAGTTAATAATGCCGGAGCTTCTTGGGGAGAACCCATAGATGAATATTCCGAAAAAGGTTGGGATAAGGTTATGGATACAAATGTTAAAGGTGTATTTTTCCTTACTCAAAAATTATTACCATTATTAAGATCTTCTGCCACTGCAGATGATCCATCAAGAATTATCAATATTGGTAGTATTGATGGAATTAAAACTGGCTTATTTGATGCCTTTTCATATGGACCATCTAAGGCTGCCTTACATCATCTAACAAGGGTACTGGCTGCATCTCTTGTTAGAGAAAATATTATCGTGAATGCAATCGCGCCTGGTCCTTTTCCAACTTGGATGTTGAGTACTGGAGTTGGAGGTGGTGGTGATCTTGATATCAATTGGGATGAAGTTGGTAATTCTAATCCTAGAGGAAGAGTGGGTACGCCTGAAGATATAGCAGGTCTTGCAATTTTTCTTTGCTCTAGAGCAGGTGCCTACACAGTAGGAGAAACCATTACTTGCGATGGAGGTGCTGTCGCAAGTTCATAGCTTATGATAAAAAGTTACTCAGTAACTTTAGTGACATATATGGCTGCGTTTCTGGTAGCCATAGTCACTTGCTATTTTTTTCCCTATTCAAACCAATGGCTTATGCTTCTCGCTGGACATTTATCTGCTACTTTGATTGTTTTTCTAAGTAGCCAAATCTTTAGAAATTCAAGCTTGTATGATCCTTTTTGGTCAGTTGCCCCGTTGCCCATTGCATTGTACTTATCAATATATCCAGAATCAGGGAAGATTGACTTAGAGAAAATTATTCTTATTAACTTACCAATTATATTTTGGTCTATAAGGTTAACTTCTAATTGGGCTAGAGATTGGAAAGGATTATCCGATGAAGATTTTAGATATGTTAATTTAAAAAGTAAGCCTTTTGGTTTTCTTATTGATTTATTCGGCATCCACGTCTATCCAACCTTGCAAGTAAATCTGTCTTTATTGCCAATTTTCTTTTCTCTGTCTTTGTCAGTAAATGAAGTCAATATCTATCTTTATTTGGCCAGTATATTCACATTTCTTGCAGTTATTTTGGAAACGATTGCAGACGAACAAATGAGAATATTCAGAAGAGCTAATTCAATGGGCAAAACTATGAGGGAGGGTTTATGGGCTTATTCAAGACATCCTAATTATTTGGGCGAAATATTATTTTGGTGGGGTTTGTATTTCATGACAATCTCTCTAGAGCCTAATCTTTGGTATTTATTTATCTGTCCATTGATTATGAATCTAATGTTTTCATTAATAACCTGTCAGATGATGGACAATAGAAGTCTAGAAAAAAGACCTGATTATCGTGAATATATGAATTCCACTCGTCAGTTGATAATATGGAAGACAAACAAAACGGGGAATAAATATGATTAATGGATTTTGTGATGATAGTTTCCTAGATGCAAAAAGTATATTTGAAGAAAGTATAAATAGTGGATTTGAGCTTGGTGGTGCTATTTGTATAGAGGTGAAAGGAAAAAAAATACTCGATCTTTGGGGAGGGCATTTAGACCATGACCGCACCAAAGTCTGGCAAGAAAATACGTTAGTGAATGTTTTTTCAACCACAAAAGGCATTGCGGCCATTTGTTTGCTCCAGTTAATTGAAAAAGGCTTGCTAGATATTAATAAGCCCGTTTCAGATTATTGGCCTGAATTTGCACAAAACGGTAAAGAAAATATACCAGTTAGATATCTCTTTTGTCACAAATCTGGATTGTGCGGTATCAGAGAACCTCTAGAACCTGGTGCTTTTAGTAACTGGGATTTAATTTGCGATGAATTGGCCAAACAGGAACCTCTTTGGGAGCCAGGATCTGCTCATGGTTACCATGCAATTACCTATGGACATTTAGTGGGGGAACTTCTGCGCAGAATTGATGGAAGAACTATTGGAAATTATTTTAGAGAAGAAATTGCTGAACCGTTGGATTTGGATTTTTGGATCGGTTTGCCAGATTCTGAATTCGACAGAGTGTCTGATATTTATCCTTCAAAACCCAGTCCACTTCAATTTCTTTTTCCTCTTATTGCCAAGTTACCAAGATTTTTATTACCGGGCCCTACTAAATTCTTAGTTGATTTTGGAGATACTTCTAAACCCGTAGGAGCTGCGTTTAATAATCCTCCTATTTCATCCAGCGAAGGCATGGAGGCAAATACTAAAAAATGGCGAAATGCTGAAATACCAGCTGCAAATGGACATGCTACTGCAAGATCTATTGCTAAGCTATATGGCGTATTGGCAAATGGAGGTGCTCTCGATGGTTTTCATTTATTAAGTCCCGAGACTATTGAAAAAGGAAGAGAAACTCAGTCCGATGGAAAAGATTTAGTTTTAGGTGGCATGCATACCCGTTTTGGGCTCGGATTTATGTTAGGTACCGAAAATGTGAGTATGGGACCTAATCCAAATGCTTTTGGACATGGAGGCGCAGGAGGTTCATTGGGTTTCTCTGATCCAGATAACAATATTTCATTAGGCTTTGTCATGAATCAGATGCATCCTGGCATAACGGCATGGAAAACCGCGACAGATGTGGCAGAGTCAGTTTATAAAAGTCTCTCAATAATTGAATGAAGGCGGTTTCTTACGCTGATGGAAAGGTAAAAACATCCGTAATAAGAAAACCTACTGGCGATGGTGTTATCGTGAATGTTTCTTCTGCAGGAATTTGTGGAAGCGATCTTCATCTTCTTGATTCAGGGGCTCATTCACCTCATGTAGCAGGCCATGAAATTTCTGGAATTACTTCAAACGGCAAACGAGTAGCAATTGAACCAATAATTCCCTGTTCTAAATGTAATTACTGTCGTATTGGTAATTATCACTTATGTAAGAATGATAGCAAGGGTATGGGTATGACTATCAATGGAGGCATGACTGAGCAAATGATTGTTCCAGAGAGTTGCTTAATTGAGCTTGATTCCAGAGTCCCTGTTAAGGACGCCTGTTTAGTTGAACCTTTGGCCGTGGCAATACATGGCCTTGTTAAAACTGATACTAAAAATAATCACAGGATTGCAGTAATTGGAGGAGGTACAATCGGTATATGCACAGTAGCTGCGGCAAAATATTTAGGTTGTGAAGTAGATTTATATGCAAAATATGATCATCAAATGGAAGCAGGTATAAAATTAGGGGCTGGAGAATTAAAAGGGCACTACGACAGGGTTATAGATTGTGTGGGTAACGAGGCTACCCTGAAATTATCCATCAATCATGCCAAACCCGGAGCTTGGTTAGTCTTGCTTGGTATTCCCTTACAAGGTATCAATTTACCTGGACTTAAAACAATCATGAATGAAATAAAGGTTTTTCCATCGATAATGTATAGCTCTACGGATGGAGTAAGAGACTTTGAAATTGCAGCAAAAGTCTTAGCTGCGTTTCCCGAGATAGGAAAGACTATTATTACTCATAGATTCAGTCTAGATGAATCAGAAGAAGCATTTAGGGTTGCAGGTGATAAAACCTCAGAAAGTATTAAAGTAATTTTCGATCCAAATATCAGCTAGTGTTAAAATCCTTCAATTGGAGCTAAGGAACATTTTTTTTAACGAATTTTATAAATGTACGCAGTAACTATTAATAAATATGGTGACGTATCTAATCTACAAATTAAAGAAGATTTAGACGTACCTAAACCAAAATCCAATCAACTATTAGTGAAGGTAAATGCTTCTTCAGTTAATCCAATAGATCTGATGAAACGTGAAGGATATGGAAAGACTATCTTCGAAAAACAAAGAAAGCCATTATTTCCTTGGGTTTTGGGTTCAGATTTCTCAGGTACTGTAGTTGAAGTAGGCTCAAAGATAAGCGGATTTAATATTGATGATGAGGTTTGGGGTTGTTCATCAAATGCAAATTCCGGCACTCATTCAGAGTTTGTTTGTATTGATGTTGATGAAGTTACCCATAAACCAAGAAATATAAATCACTTAGAGGCGGCATCTCTTCCATATGCTGCGTTAACAACATGGTCTGCCTTGGTTAGATGGTCAGGATTACGTCCAAATGATCTAAGCGGAAAAAAGGTTTTTATTCAAGGTGGTGCAGGAGGAGTGGGCTGTTTTTCCATTCAATTATTTAAAAGTCTCGGTTGTGAAGTGGCAACTACATGCAGTAAAAAAAATATTGAATTAGTGAAGTCCTTAGGAGCAAATCAAGTTATAGATTACAACGAGCATAATTTTGAGGATGTATTGCATGATTTTGATATAGCTTATGATCTCCTTGGAGATAGCGTTTTAAACAATTCCATAGAAAGATGCTGCAATATATTAAATAACAGTAGCGATTCACATTACATTACTCTGACTCATCCACTAGTCAATACTCTGGACTCTAAAGGGTTACTAATGGGTGTTCCGCATGCTTTATATCTGAGACAAAAACAAAAACAAAAATTTAATCCAATTAATATTCATTGGTCTATCTATAGACCTAGCCTCTCAGGTCTAGAGCAATTAACTCAATTAGTGGAAGATGAAACAATCAAACCTATAATCGATTCAATATATCCAATAGGTGATCTTAGCTCAGCACATGAAAAAATTGCTACTGGTCACGTTAGTGGCAAAGTAGTTATCGATCACAAGATATGACCAACTTAAGTGTAAACGTAAATAAAATAGCATGGTTAAGAAATGCAAGGGGTGAAGGCAGGCCCAATCTATTGGAATTATCTAAAGTATTAATAGATGCTGGTATCCATGGCCTCACTGTTCACCCAAGACCAGATTTAAGACATATCACCCCTGATGATGTTTATGAACTATCCCTTCTTTGTAAGGAACAATCAGTCGAATTTAATATTGAAGGCAATCCTTATTCTGAACCTTCAAAAATCTATCCTGGCTTTTTAAATCTAGTAAACGACATTCAGCCGGATCAATGCACTCTAGTACCTGATTCACCAGACCAATTAACCTCAGATCATGGTTGGGAAATTAAACCCAATGAACATAACTCTATTAAAAATATATTAGAAGAAATACAAACTGATAAAATAAGAGTTAGTTTTTTTGTTGATCCAAATTTATCTCAAATTGATTCCATTAAGGAACTTGGAGCTCAAAGGATAGAGCTTTATACAGGCCCGTACGCTGCCAATCCAACAATAGAAGTATTATCTCAATATGAAAAAGCATTTCTTTATGCCAAGGATCTCGGCTTGGGAGTCAATGCCGGTCATGATCTCGACCTCAATAACTTGGAATTATTTTTATCTAAAGTACCAGCTGATGAAGTCTCTATAGGACATGCCCTAATATCTGATGCATTGATTGATGGTTTATATGATGTAACTAAGCAATACCTTGATTTATGTAAATAATGTAAAATTATGACATGACTATTATTGAAGAATTAGAAAAACAAGTTAAAGACAATCCTGTTCTTTTATACATGAAAGGTTCACCCGAAGCTCCACAGTGCGGTTTCTCATCAAAAGCTTCTCAAATACTTATTTCATGTGGAAAGCCATTTTCATTCGTAGATATACTTTCCAATCCTGAAATAAGAGCGAATCTCCCGCAGTTCTCAAATTGGCCTACTTTTCCACAACTTTTTGTGAATGGAGAGCTCATTGGTGGTTGTGATATCATTACAGAGCTACACGAAGCAGGCGAATTGCAGACTATAATAGATTCAGCTGAATCTATTATAGTCTGCAATTCGCCTGCTTCGTGTAGCTCTGTAAT
>Ga0208277_1002048_pt1 | contig 11588 bp, 9 predicted proteins | sample ETNtaG_5_FD_185782 | JGI IMG/M metagenome (GOLD analysis project Ga0208277, IMG submission 185782) | Marine microbial and viral communities from oxygen minimum zone, Eastern Pacific Ocean - ETNP201406SV205 (SPAdes) (version 2) | ecosystem: Environmental > Aquatic > Marine > Oceanic ...
ATTTCTAAATAACACTGCAGTGAAATGTTTTATTTTATTCGTTTATAATGGAATGCATGAGAAAGCTATGGTTAAATTTTTTGATATGGGTTTTATTGCTTTTTGTGGGTTGCAATCAAGTTGAATCAGAGAATGAATTACCTGTTGAAAAAGAAAGAGGTAATGAGATAAATGATCAAAGTATTACTATTGATTTTGAGGTTCTGAATAAACCTATTTTGGATGAGTCAGTCATTATTAGTCTGTTATTTAAAGCAAATGATTCCTCAAAAAAAATATTTCTGAATTATTCTGTGGTAACCGAGGATGATATCTCATTTGGAGATAACCAGATTGATAGTTTTGAATTATCGAGTAATCCCAGAGGTGATTATCCAGAGCAACAAATAATAATTATTCCAAGGAGAGAAGGTAGGGTATTCTTTATTGTATCTGCAACTATGAAATTCGATAAAGAAAATGTGACCAAAACAATATCAATTCCAATTGATGTTGATAAATATAATAATTCTAGAGATTAATTTAATTCTTATTTTTGTAACCATAAACTGATTTAATTTCGAGAAATTCTTCCATACCATATTCACCCCATTCTCTTCCATTACCAGATTGCTTGTATCCGCCAAATGGAGCCATTGCATCCAAAGGCGCACCATTAATATGAACCATCCCGGTCCTGAGCTTAGAGGCCACAGAACGGGCATGTTCAATATTTTCTGAACTTACATATCCTGCAAGACCGTATGGAGTATCATTTGCAATTTCTATAGCTTCATCTTCATCTTTATAGGGAATGATCGATAGAACCGGTCCGAAAATTTCTTCTCTTGCTATTTCCATATTATTATTTACATTTGAAAAAACAGTTGGTTTAACAAAGTACCCATTACTCTCTGGATTAGGATTACCAGTGCCTCCTGCAACTAATTCAGCTCCTTCATCTATACCAACTTGGATTAATTTTTGGATTTTATCCCATTGTGTTTTTGATACTACAGGGCCTATTTTTGTGGAATCTTTTGCTGGATCGTCTGCCTTTGTTGCCTCAGCTACTTTGGATGCTATATTTGCTGCTTCTTCTATTTTATCTTCAGGAACAAGCATTCTTGTTGGCGCATTACACGATTGACCACTATTACTGAAGCAACTCATTGCACCTCTTGAAACAGCTTTGTTGAAGTCTGCGTCTTCAAGAATAATATTTGCAGATTTACCTCCTAGCTCCTGAGTAACTCGCTTTACGCTGGGTGCTGCATTCTTAGCCACCGAGATTCCAGCACGAGTTGATCCTGTAAATGAAATCATGGCAATCCCAGGATGACTACTTAGGGTCTCTCCAACAATTGGACCGTCTCCGTTAATTAAGTTAAAAACCCCTTTAGGAACACCTGCATCATGAAGCGCTTGAGTAAATAGCATTGCATTAAAGGGAGCAATTTCACTGGGTTTTAATATCATAGTGCATCCAGCAGCTAATGCTGGAGCGACTTTTAATGCAATTTGACTTATTGGCCAGTTCCAGGGTGTTATCATGGCGCACACACCGATAGCTTCTTTTGCTATACATGTTGAGCCTATCATTTCCTCGAAAGAGTAATTTTTCAAAACATCAATTATTGCTTTAAACTGTTGAGGCCCACTCTCTGCTTGTGCTTTGAGAGCGAGTGTCCAAGGGGCACCCATTTCCTCCATGATAGCTTTAGCTATTTCTTCATTTCTTTCAATAAGAATTTTTAATATTGATTCGAGTAATTCTAATCTTTCTTTTTTGGATGAAAGCGAAAAAGTGTTAAATGCCTGGTTTGCGGCATTCACAGCTATGTCGACGTCTGCTGATGAACCCATGCTAATCTGACCACATACTTCTCCATTAGAAGGATTATAAACATCACATGTATTTGGCTTAACAGGATCTACCCATTCTCCATTTATATAAAATTGAATCATATTTCTCATTATTAGAGCGCTCCAAAAAATTGAATTAATTTGTACTAATTTACGTGGTAATCGAATATGAGAATATACCATCTAATCTCATATCATAAGAATTAAAATTTTATTATCTCAGCATTTCTAATAAGCTTTTAAAATAAATATGTAATATTTTTGTCAAGACATACTAAGATACTATACATGATTAAGAAAACAGAAATCTTCATCGGCTTACGTTACTTGAGATCAAAAAAAAGTAATGGGTTCGCCTCATTTATTTCTATGGTCTCATTGATCGGTATTACTCTCGGTGTAGCGTCATTAATAACAATATTGTCAGTTATGAATGGCTTTGAATCTGAGCTTAGGGATAGGCTTTTGAGTATGTCTTATCATGGAAGCATAAAAAATGTTGATGAAAATTGGCAAGAACTTCACAAAAAAATTGTCGTTAATGAGGATATAATAGCGGCTTCTCCATTGATTTCATTTGATGGGGTCGTCAGAAATGAAAGGAGTATAAAAGGAATAAAAATCCATGCTGTAATTCCTGATTACGAAAAAGAAGTTGTTGGGAAAAAAATAAATTTTATTGCTGGTGATTTGAATAAGATACATAAAGGGTCAAATGCGATATTACTTGGAAGTGATCTAGCATACTCTTTAAATGTATCGACGGGTGATGATTTAATTTTAATGATTCCAGTTGCTAGCGATGGCTCAATTGATCCGGTATTAGCAACGTTTAAAGTTAAAGGTTTTTTTAAGGCGGGAATACAAGAATATGATTCCGTTTTGGCGCTCGTGAACTATAATGATGCAGAAGAGATAGTATCTGCCAATAGATATTCGCAATTAAGATACATAACTAAAAATCCTATGCTAGCTCCTGCAATATCCAAAGCATTAGCCGAATCGCTGGGTGAAAATTATATCAGTGTGGACTGGACTGACGAGAATTCTACATTTTTCGGTGCAATCAAATTAGAAAAAATAATGATGACATCGATATTATTTCTAGTGATTGGAGTTGCGACGTTTAATATTGTCGCCAGTTTAATTATGGTTGTAACTGATAAAAAAACCGATATAGCCGTTTTAAGAACGCTTGGAATGAGTGCTAATTCGATAAAAAATGTATTTTTTATTCAGGGGTCAATGATAGGATTTTTTGGAGTATCATTCGGCGTATTTATTGGCTGTTTAATAGCAAGTAATGTGCCTGAGTGGGCCCCGAGAATTGAAGAATTCTTTGGTTTTCAAATTATGCCTAGCGATGTTTTTTATATGTCAGAAATACCCTCTGTGTTATTAATCAATGATGTATTTTATATTGGATTGATTTCTTATTTAATTACATTATTAGCCACTTATTATCCTGCAAGTATTGCTGCTAAAGTACAACCAGCTGTCGCTCTGAGGTACGAATAATATGAAAAATAGAGAATTATCCTGGGTTGCGAGTAGATATGCATTTGGAAAAAAAGGCAACAGCTTTATATCTCTGATTTCTTGGATATCAATGCTGGGTATCATGTTGGCAGTTGCGCTTTTAATCGTTGTTTTGTCGGTTGTAAATGGGTTTGAAAAAGAACTTGAGTCAAAACTTCTTGTTATGTCTGGGCACGCAAACATAGAAGATCCTTCTGGAAGATTATCTAATAGGGGGCAATTAACGAGTATTGCAAAAAAAAATAATAACGTCTTGAGTGTTTCGCCCTATATTCAATCAATAGGAATGCTTGTATACGAAAATAGGTTATCCAGCATCACATTTCGAGGTATTAACTCAATCAATCTCAATAATGAAAATCCTGAATTTTCAGACTTTATAAAACAAGGTGATATCTTTGAGGTAAAAAAGAATTCATTTAAAGCTATTATTGGTCAAGATTTGGCTAACTACCTCAAGGTTGAAATTGGTGATATTGTAAACCTCAACCTTACCGAGGGAATATCAACACCCATGGGGATATTCCCTCGCTCTAAAGATTTCGAAGTCTCTGGAATATTTCGTGCTGGAATGAGTGAATACGATAGAAATCTGGTTTTGATTGATATAAGTGATGCTCAACGCTTAATGAGAATGGGCGATTCGGTTACAGGGTTAAGACTCTCTGTTAAAAACATTTATGAAGCAAATCAGACTGTAAGGGAAGTTGCATTATCCATGGGAGGTAATTTTCTGATTGGAGATTGGACGCAAAGTCATTCAAATTTATTTTTTTCTATCAGAATTACAAAATCAATTTTATTTATTATTTTACTATCCGTAATAGCAGTAGCTTCATTTAATATTGTATCAACACTTATGATGGTTGTAAGGGAAAAGGAATCTGATATTGCTATTCTTCGAACGAACGGTATTTCCTCTTCATCAATATTAAAAATATATATATATCATGGATTTATTGTCGGATCATTAGGTACAATATTAGGTGTTACAATAGGCTCGCTTCTAGCGCTTAATTTTGAGTCTATTATAGCGATTATTGAATCCTTATTTGATATGAAAATACTAGCCTCGGAGGTTTATTTTATTAGTGATGTTCCAGCTGATCTTAGGATCATTGATGTTGCAACAGTTGCTACAATCGCTTTTATAATGACTTTATTATCAACGATTTATCCAGCTTGGACAGCTCTTAGAGTGTCACCATCGGAGATTTTAAGATATGAGAAATAAGATAGTTTTATCGTGCAGTAAAATTCAAAAGATATACAAAGACAATAATAGAGATATAGAAGTTTTATCAGGTATTTCATTAAATGTAATAAAAGGAGAGAGAATCGCAATCATGGGTTCGTCAGGTTCTGGAAAGACAACTTTATTACAAGTCATGGGTGGTTTAGATACTGCTACCTCAGGCAGCATTGAAATAAATGGTGAATCAATTAACAAGGCAAACGAAAATCAAAAATCAGATATCAGAAATCGTTTTTTGGGTTTTATTTATCAGTTTCATCATCTTTTGCATGAATTCACTGCACAAGAAAATGTGGCTATGCCATTACTTATTAGAGGGAAAGAAAAGGAATCGTCAATGATTGAATCTGCTTCTATCCTAGAGAGGGTTGGTTTGTCAAAAAGGTTAGATCATAGACCTTCTGAAATGTCAGGAGGGGAACGCCAAAGAGCAGCAGTTGCAAGGGCTTTGATAACCAAACCTAGTTTAATTTTAGCTGACGAACCAACCGGAAATCTTGACAGAGGAAATGGAAATCAAGTGATGGATTTAATGCTTAATATACAAAAAGAAATCCAATCATCCATAGTTATTGTTACCCATGATTTAAGTATCGCGAAAACTGCAGACAGAATACTGGAACTTAGAGATGGGTTACTGATCAACTATGAAAATCAGAACGAACCATAGACCAACTTCCCATTAAATAATGTTGCAGTTACCTCTGCTTCATTAATTTCCTCCGGTGGGATATCAAATAAATTTTTATTTATTATAACTAAATCAGCTTGCTTTCCTCTTTCTATACTTCCAACTCTATCATCAAGAAAATTTACAAAGGCGCCGTTAATTGTATAAGCCTCTATTGCTGAAGCTAAATCAATTTCCTCATTCTCACCCAGAGGATTACTTGTCATTCCATTTGGTTCCAGTCTTGTCACTGCTGCCTCAATTCCATCAAGTGGATTCACCGACGTCACATACCAATCACTACCAAAAGCAATTTTAGCACCTGTTTTTTTAACGCTCCCTATGGGATAAAGAAATCTGCTCCTATCCATACCAATTTTTGGCCATGTATGCTCAGTAATGTATTCATCTTCTATAGCCCATAATGGCTGGAAATTAGCAACCACATCTAGCTCTTTAAATCTTGGGATGTCTTTTTCTAGAAAAACCTGTATGTGGGAAATATGATGCCGACTATCTCTGATACCATTTATTTTTCTTGCATTCTCAAGGGCATCAAAAGAAACTTCAATAGCTCTATCACCAATAGCATGAAAATGTATTTGAAAACCTTCTTCATCCATTGCTTGTATTGCAGTATTAAGATTTTCAGGGGTATTTTGAAGCTCACCTGCAAATAAATCCGATCTATCAGAATAAGGTTCTTTCATTGCAGCTGTGTATGTCTCAATAACACCGTCTTGCCATATTTTAATCGAGGTTGCATGAACATTTTTGCTGGATTGTTGTTGATCTCTTATTTTTTTGAATCTTTCAATTTGAGGCTCAAGCGGTTGGCCATTCTTCCAGAACATGGCGGCAATAACATGTAAATTTAATTCATCCATTGAGTCGAGATAATTGTAAGCATCTAACCCATAATAAGGATCACCCGGATCCAATTTTAATAATGCATCTTGGACACCGGTTATTCCTAGTTTATGAAAGACATCTCTTGAAAAGATTAATCCATCTATTAATTCCTGTTGAGTCAGCTCTGGATGATTATCCATTACCAGCATCATTGCGCTATCTTCATGTAATAATCCGGTTGGCTCTTCTGAGTTTGGATATCTTTCTATTTTTCCATTTAACGGATCTGGAGTTTCATTATTTATATTGGAGATTTCTAATGCTTTGCTATTCGCCCATAATGAATGACCATCCGAGGATTTAAGTGATACCGGTCTATTTGAGATGATTTCATCCAACATTTCCTTATCAGGTAATCTTGATGCACTAAAATTATCAACAGCCCATCCACCCCCGAGTATCCATTCATTTTCATTTTTATTGTTAGCGCACGCTTTTATCTTGCTTAAAATGTTATCAATTCCTCTTATCTCACTGAGGTTGCACTGGAGATAAGTTACACCTCCATGGACAGGGTGAACATGTATATCGTGAAATCCAGGAAGAATCATTTTTCCATTTAGATTAATAATTCTAGTTTGATCACCTGAGTATTTTTTTGCATCTGAATCATTTCCAACAAAAATGATTTCTCCGTCTTTAATGGCAACTGCAGATGCCCACGGTTGATTTTTATTGACTGTATAAATTGATGCATTCTCAAGAATCAATGATGCTTTTTTTGTTATTTCTTTAGATTCATAACAACCATTTAGAAGAATTGTTATTAAGAATGATAAAAAAATTTTCTTTGCCAGCATAAAAGCTCCTCAATGAAATAAATGTATAATGTAAGATGAATAAGAATGTTCAATTTTTTTAAAAATGAAAAATTTATGTTATATCACTTGATCACAATTTTCTTGTTTTTGTTCACCAGTATCGTTAGTGCTGAGGTATATGAAATTGGACCCAGCAAAAATTCTCAAGAAGAATTGCAAGAGCTAATGATTCTTGTCAATCCAGGTGACACTATTATTTTAAAGGAGGGTGTGTATGAATTAACTGACGGTCTTTCGCTTACCCACTCTAACGTTACAATCAAAGGCGAAGGAATGCATAAATCAATTCTTGATTTTTCAAAACAAATATCCGGCGCACAAGGTTTGCTTGTATCATCAGATCAGGTTGTTTTAAAAGATTTTGCGGTTATCGATTCGAAAGGAGATGGGATCAAAGTTGTTGGTGCTGATGGAATATATATAGTTAATGTAAGAACACAATGGCGTGGTGAACCAAAAACATCAAATGGCGCTTATGGTTTTTATCCAGTTCAATCTAAAAATGTCTATATTGAAGGATGTATCGCTATAGGTGCTTCAGATGCCGGAATATATGTTGGTCAATCAGAAAATATTATCGTTCGAAATAATATTGCTGAATATAATGTTGCAGGCATAGAAATTGAGAATTCATATTATGCTGATGTTTATGAAAACATTGTTAAATTTAATACTGGAGGTATATTAGTTTTTGATCTGCCGGACCTTCCTCAGCAAGGTGGTCACAGTATTAGAGTATTTGATAATAAATCAATTAAAAATAATACGGCAAATTTTGCACCAAAAGGAAATATCGTTTCAACTGTCCCCAGAGGAACAGGTATTCTTGTTTTAGCCAGCAAGAATGTTGAAATATTTGAAAATGAAATTCGTGATAACGCAACAATAAATTTAGCAATTGTCAGTTACTTTGAAGAGACTGATGATGTTAATTATTATCCTCACCCAAGAACGATTAGTTTGTATAAAAATGATTTTAGCAATTCTGGTTTTGATCCAGATATTTATTCTAATGAAATGGCTAAAATTTTAAGCGAGATTGCTGGTGAAAAAATGCCAGATATCTTCTGGGATGGGGTCCTTCCTCTAAAGCAGATTTTCTTCGGGCAACGACAGGAAGAGAGGATATTTGCTAAAGATAATGGAAATGCGTCTTATTTATCCATTAACCCCATAAAATATTTATTGCCATTTATTGATCCTGCAAATAGAGATCTCGGGGAATTTGATCAGATGCCCTCACCATTAAAAGCAGTTGAGATTAATATACCACTGGAGAGGATTAATTGATTAATTGGTATTCTTTTTTATATAAAAAAAACAGATGCTTACCTTACTTTTATTTATTTTTCTTATGTAGTTTTTCAAATGCTGAAATCTTGGTAAATGATAGTGCAATTATTCAAGAAAAACTGCCTAAGAAATTATCTGAGTTTAATTTTTTTTCCGATTTGCCTGCACAAATTCCAAATACTGATGTCGTTCCTTATGAGCTAATTACACCGTTATTTTCTGATTACACCAAAAAGAAACGTTTTGTCTATGTGCCTGATGGGAATAAAGCAAAGTATAAAGAAAAGTCGGTCTATCAATTTCCTAATGGGAGCGCACTAATTAAAACTTTTTATTTTCTGGGGGATGAGAGGAAGCCAGAGTCTAAAATAACTTTATTAGAAACTAGGGTTTTACTCAAGAAAGACGATGGATGGGACGCGGGCAGTTATGTTTGGAATGAGGAAAAAAATGACGCTGTATTAAAAATTGCAGGTAAAGCTATTAATTCATCCTGGATCAATCAAGATGGAGAAATTATTAAAGTTCGTTATAAAGTGCCGAATAAAAATCAATGCCAAGAATGTCATCAATCAGGTGATAAGTTAATCCCAATCGGCCCAAAACCAAGAAATTTGAATAAAGACCTCTTTTACCCAAAGTTAGGAGAAAAGCACAATCAGCTAATTTTTTGGCTTGATAAGGAGATCATAGATCATTACCCCGATTCAATTGACAGAGTTGTCGACTGGGAAAATACAAATGAAGATATAGAGGACAGAGCAAGATCATACTTAGCTATTAATTGTGGGCATTGTCACAGTAACACTGGGAATGCTTCATCTAGTGGGCTTTACTTAGATTTCTTAGAAGAACGGCCAAAGCAACTCGGTATTTACAAAAAACCTGTTGCTGCTGGAAGGGGGAGTGGAAATATGAAATATTCTATCGTTCCAGGAAAGCCTGAAAAATCAATTCTTCTTTATAGAATGCTTTCTTTGGATCCTGGTGTAATGATGCCAGAATCTGGAAGAGCGCTTAACCATAAAGAAGGAATTGCTTTGATTTCAAGTTGGATAGAAACGATGAGAAGATAACCTCAGTAATCATAATGAGAATTACTTCCCGAATAACCTAGCCTCATGTCATTATCAATGATAACACCATTCTGGTCTCTATAAGCATGCCAAAGTACAATCATTTCTTTAAGTTTTTCATTCTTGATTCGAGCGAGGTCATTTTGTTCAAGTGGATCTTCTTTCAAGTTATATAAAGACCATTTTTTATTTCCATGTGGTGGCTCGATTAAAACTAACTTCCAATTACCTTGCCTTATGGCAATTCTATTAAATAATTCCCATCCCATGACATGATTTTCAGTATGGACATAATTTTCTTTTTTCATTAGAAAATTAATCATAGATTTTCCTTTTATGGGGTAAATTTGCCTTCCTTTGTATCTTTCTCCTGGGTGTTTTGTATTTGCAATTTCAAGTATTGTTGGCGCGATATCCATTACAGATAAAAACACATCATTAATGGATTCTTGTCTTTTGAAGCCTTTGTATGTAATAAATGCTGGAGATTTTATACCGCCTTCAGATGTAAAGCCTTTAAAGTCTTTATAGGGTGATGCGCTTACCTCTGCCCATTTAGGGCCATAGGATATGTGTGAATCAAAATTTCCCATATTTTCAATACTATTGTCAAAGTTTCGTGGTATCCACGCTCTATTTTCTAAAATAACTCTCGGATCATTCCCTTCAGCACCATTGTCAGATAAAAAAATAATGATCGTATTATCCAATGCATCAGATTTCTTAAGAAAATCAATCAGCCTTCCTATATGAAAATCCATTGCTTCGACCATGGCTGCATAAACTGCCATTCTTTTCGCTTCTTTTTTCTTTGCTTCTGCATCCAATTCAATCCAGGTGGGCCATAATTCCGATGAAACTGGATTTATATCTGTACTAATAACTCCCAGTTTTTTCATTTTTTTGAATCTTTTTTTTCTAATTTCTTCGTAACCAATGTGATATTTACTATTGTATTTTTTTATAAAATTTTGTGGTGCTTGTAATGGCCAATGCGGCGCTGAATATGCGGCATATGCAAAAAATGGACTATTGGGATCTCTGTTAGCTTGGTGATCTTTAATATATTCAATCAGTTTATCTGTATATAGCTCAGAAGAGTAAAATGGCTCTTCTAAAGTTATTTCCTTTCCATTTTCTCTATAAGGAGCTTTCGTAATTGTGTTGACATCGAACCCAACAATTCTCTCTTGTTTAAAATGATTGCTAATTCCATTTGCTATTACAAAAGCATCATCAAAGCCACGTGATTCTGGACCCAATGCAAGTGATGCTCCAAGATGCCATTTCCCTGACATCATCGTTCTATAGCCAGCATCCTGAAGAATAGCCGCAAAACTAACAACATTTTTATTTAAATATCCTTCGTAACCATTCTTTCCTTTTTGATTAGGCCCAAGCTCTTCTTCCATATTACCCAGTCCTGCTAGATGGTTGTCAGTTCCAGAAAGAAGCATGGCTCTTGTTGGCGAGCATGTTGGTGCAGTATAAAAATTAGTCAATCTGACTCCATTAAATGCAATAGAATCCAAATTAGGCGTATTGATTTCACCGCCAAAAGAACCCATATCTGACCAACCCAAATCATCGGCGACAATTAAGAGGATATTAGGTCTTTTTTCTTGATCATTCTCTTCAGATCTTATGTGGTTAGAATGCAATAAAAGTGAAATGCTGATTAAAATTAATAATTTCATAAAATATGTACCAATTTGGGGTGCTCCTATCAGTTAGTTTTTTGGAAAAATACTGACATTAAAATATTCAACTATGTAAGATTACAGCAAAAGGTAGGTTAATTATAAGTTTAAGCAGCAATTATGATTCTAATTTATGAGAGGGGCAAATGGTTGAAATAAAAAAATCAATTAAAGATGGTATCAAAACATTTGAAGCTGAAATCAATGGTGAAAAGATTGAATGGGATGAGGGGTTAACTTACAACTCACATTTACAAATAGAAAAATTACTCTCTTCGCAGAAATTGGTTTCAGGAATGCCCGACGAGATGTTATTTGTCATTGTTCATCAGTCAATGGAGCTTTGGTTGAAACTTTTTATTCATGAATTGGGTTTAATTACAGAGTCAGTTAAAAACAATGATATTAAAACGCCTCTCAAGACATTTGATCGAATAGCATCAATTCAGAGGCATATGACTCAATCATGGGAAATTT
>Ga0208277_1002050_pt1 | contig 11582 bp, 12 predicted proteins | sample ETNtaG_5_FD_185782 | JGI IMG/M metagenome (GOLD analysis project Ga0208277, IMG submission 185782) | Marine microbial and viral communities from oxygen minimum zone, Eastern Pacific Ocean - ETNP201406SV205 (SPAdes) (version 2) | ecosystem: Environmental > Aquatic > Marine > Oceanic ...
TATTCATGGTTTTATGCTTGGACTAATTTGCTTTTTCTTAGGTTTTATTCTGGTATCAATGAAAAATGATTTCTGGCCTATTATCAAAAATACAAGATCTATTGCATTAGTTTTGGCTTCTATACTTTGCATGATAAGATTTTATTTTGTTTTCACTACGGAAGATTACGATGGACCAAAATTCGTTATTGGTTTTGAGTCTATGTGCTGGATGCTTGCAGTATTTGGTTATGGAGCACTCTATTTAAATCACCAATCAAAGGCTCTAACATATTTAAAAGATGCTGTTTACCCTGTATATATCTTACATATGCCACTTCAATTTTTATTAAGCTATCTAATTATGCCTACCAAGCTAACTTTGCTACTTAAATTAAATTTTCTTATCATAGGAACCCTTTTCTGTAGCATATTCCTGTATGAAATAATAAAAAGGATGAATTGGATCAGACCGATATTTGGATTGAAAAAAACAATTATTAATTAATGGAGAATTATTATGCTTTATGGAAATTCTAAAAATACTACCTTCACTCAATCTACTTATAACTGTAATGCTGGTGTAGGTTTTTTTATTGCTTTGATAGTGAGGAGTTTTTATCCGTCTGCACTTACAACAGACTGGTATTGGTATCTTTTAGGCATGATTGTTTTCTCAATACCGGGTCTAATAGCATCTTACAAACAATTTCAATCAGGGCACTCTCTAGAGCAAGTCAAATTAACAAAAAGACCGTTTAGGGGGTTATATTAAACAGTCATTATCCAGTCTATGATTTCATCATCGTTATTTATTTAAATATTGTTATTATTATGTTTAGTATTATTACTTTAACTTATTCATTAATTAAACTTTGTATTATTTCCGCTATTTCATCTTGACTAACTCCGCTTGAGCTATATCTAATTATTTTATCTTTATCAATAATCACATTGAATGGTACAGTGCCATGTTTTGAGTATCTTTTCTCAATAAGCCTATCGTTATCATTTGCAATCGTATAGCTAGCTCCGAAAGTTGATGCCCAGCTTTCGCAGGTATATGGACTCCCGAGATCTTTACCTATCGAAATAATAATTAGTCCTTGATTGGAATATTGTTGGTGTAATGCTTCAAGACCTGAAGCATGTGCCTGGCAGCTACCTCACCAAGATGCAAAAAAACTAAGTAAAATTACTTTTGATGTATCATCGAGGTCTAAAGATGAACTCATATTGGCACATGTATTTAATGTGTCAAAACCAATAAATAAATCACCTACCGTTAGAGCATCTACGTTGCTTATGGGTGATTCATCATCATTATTATTTCCACAACTGAAAAAAATAAATAACAATACTATATAGATGTGGTTTTTCATAATCTATGACTACATACTAAAACAATTAACGATAACAATCAAACCCTTCTCGATCAACCTTATTATTTAGCTCTTCTTCTATAACGCTTACGATTTTTGTTATTTTTTCTGTTATTATTTCTATTGTTTTTTCTATTGAAGAATCTTTTCCTACTGCGCCTTCTCCTGCCATCACCTGATTCTTGATTCGCGTCAATATTTATATCTTTTGAATATTTGTAATATGATAAATATCTATTGAACTCAGCTGAGACAAAGTGCTTAATCAACTCTTCCCTATCTAACGAGTTCAATTTATCATAAATATATGGTAAAAATGGCTCAATCTGCTCTTCATCGACCTTCACCTTCTCTATCTTGTCAACCAAAGAATATAACCGCTTTTTGCAAATATCTAGACCACTCGGAACCTCTTTCTTAATAAATGATATCCCTGAGACTCTCTCAATATTTTTTAACTTTCTGGTTTCTCGACTGTGTATGATGACAATTGAGACCCCTTTTTTTCCTGCTCTGCCAGTCCGGCCACTTCTGTGAACATAGATTTCATCATCATCAGGCAGATTGTAATTAACAACGTGAGTTAGATCATCAACATCTATCCCTCTTGCGGCAACATCTGTAGCAACTAAAATTTGCAGTTTCCGTGTTCTAAAGCGCCTCATAACATCATCACGCTCTGCTTGAGAAAGATCACCATGAATAGTGTCAGCATTATAATTGTCATTCATTAACTTATGGGCAATCTCTTTTGTCTCTCTCCGCGTTCGACAAAAAACAATTCCATATATATCTGGATTCATATCTGCTATTCGCTTAACCACTTCATATCTATTTTTAGCTTGTACCATATAAAACACATGCTGAATATTCCCTAATAATTGCTTTGCTCTTTTCGCAATTATATCTAGAGGGTTGTTCATATACTTATTTTTTACTTCATTGACTTTTTTTGTCATTGTAGCAGAAAACAAAAGAATCTGCTTATCTTTTGATGTAGCATGAATAATTGATTCAAGATCTTCCTTAAACCCCATAGACAACATTTCATCAGCCTCGTCTAAGATCAAACGATTAATTTTATTGACAAACAGTTTCTTTCTTTTGATTAAATCTTTTGTTCTGCCAGGAGTACCAACCACTATTTGCGGACCTTTCTTTAGAGCTTTAATCTGCTTTTCAATCCTTGCGCCGCCATAAACAGCTAGAATGTCAACCCTATTTAAGTACTTAGAATAATTTCGTAAATCGCTTGTTATTTGAACACATAATTCTCGAGTTGGGCATAATATAAGATTTTGAACATTTGGAGAATCAGTATTTATTTGATTTAAAATAGGCAAGCCAAACGCTGCAGTCTTCCCTGTCCCAGTTTGTGCAGATGCAATTAAATCTTGATTAGAAGAATCTAAAAAGGGTATTACTCTTTGCTGGATAGGAGTTGGACTATCAAACCCTAATTCCTTGATAGCTTTTATAATTTCTTTTTTTAAAGAGAAACCAGAGAAACTATCTTGAGGTGTAAGTTTTTTATTTTTCATGTTTAAAGGTATGTGTTATTTATCGTTATAATTTTCGTGTGGATTATAAGGTAGATTTTTTGATTTATTACTTATTAATAAAAAAATAAATAATATAATAATTTTCCATAAATCTATATAAAAACCATGGTCCTACTAATATTCAAGGAAGAATGCTCAGCTGTTCATTTATATCTAAATCAAGAAATTCGTGAAAAGATACTAGAAATTCACTAGGACTCAAACCAAAATTAATACTAAATGAGCCCTCCCAACCATATTGGTTAAGGTCATTATAAAAGTCTTCTCTATATGAATCTAAACCTGCAATACTGATAAGATATGCCACCGCCCATGTTCCTAGGTCATATGCAATATATGCACGTTCTCCGTATGGTATATCAGATATTAATTCACCTTCAATCAAGTCATTTTTTGACTGCATTTTCCAGCTCATTCTCTCTGATAAATAATTATCAATAACTCCCTCTTGCTGCGAATACAATAATTGCGCCATATACTCAGCTCCACCTTCAGACCACCAAGGATTTACCACCATCAGCTCTGCTCTTTCCTCATAGTCATAAGCATGAATATGTGCATGCTGATAGGCATGAAAATATTCATGCATCGTTACCACATTATAGTCTGATTCATTGGGAAAAGGATACTGTGACGACAGAGTAATTTCCATATAAGAATATTCAGTACAATCCTCATCAGGATTTCCTCTATTCAAACTAAGACCAGCTCCCCCATAATTAGCGTAATCTTCAAAATTATAATCTCTATTTAGGCACCATTGTAAATAATTATTGCCTAGACACGGGTCTTTCTCAATACGTAATTCACAATAACTTTGATCTAACTCTCTAGCATCTAAAAGACTAGTCCCTACTACCCAAAATTCAAGAGGCCCGAAACTTCCCCATTCTTGCTTAGCAATAGAATAAAACTCTTTGACCTGCTGAATTTGACTGCTGTTAATATCAATAGAGAAATAATACTCTGGCAAAGAGCTAGTGGTTTCGCCCCATATTATCTCACACGGATTACTCTCATCGCTAATGAAATCAATTAAAATTAACAAATCGTATATATTTGTGATTTGATCAAAATTCACATCAGAGACCTCGTTGACCCCGCCCCCATCCATGACATCTGCAACTAATAAACTGACGTCTTGCATGCTAACAGAATTGTCTTGATCTAAATCACCAACACAAATAGCATAAAGATGAGATAATATTAATAAAGGGAATAAACAGTTTCTCATTTTATAATATATAATTTTTTGGATACTATAAGAGATAGTTACAGTTATTTATTTTTTTTCTTTTTATATCTCTTTCGTAATTCTTTTAGCTTTAACCTGTAAGATTTTCTTAAAGATTTTTTACTTTCTTTAAATGCTGCTTTCATTTCGTTTAATTCTAATTCGTATTGTTTCTTTAGAGCATCAACCTCAATTTGCAACTCAGGGTTATTTACCTTGATCTCAAGAAATTTAGATTCTTTTTTTGAATTCTGTTTTAATTCTTGAGGAAATAAAGAAACTGCCCCTATCAAGAAAAACGTTATTATATATTTCATCAACACTCCTTATTATTATTTGATTATAATTTCAAAATACATCTGCTATTCAGTAAACATATATCAATTAATTCTAACTATTTTTTTCCACTTACTCGCCAACCATAATCCCCAAACCTATCGTGTACACTTATATAACCATCAGCAATATGATCGTTGTTATATAATGACCCAATACGAATAACATTATTACCTTTATTATTAAATAAAGCGATTCTCCCATCTGACTGAACTGATGTACCAATAAAAGTAGTTAAATCAAATTTCTCATTATAAAACATTGCACCCCCTTTATTGTTGCTTAGAGTACCAAAGTAGGCTGTCTGATTCATAGTTGAATTATAAGTTCGAATAAAACCACCTATTGAACTTGATTTTAGATCTACCACCTTATTACCATTCATATTATATAGCTCAAACTTTCCATCACCATCTTCGCTTGAATTAAAACTAAATATATTTTTCCCATTTTTATTGAATATTGTCACTAAACCATGATTAAATGGGCTAACTTTTACCTCAAATAATTTTTTTCCACTAGGACCATCAACCTCAATATACCCATCACCAATCCTAGTAGTCCCATTTTCTCCAGAAATGATAAGAGGCTCGCTTAATTTATTATTTGATTTAGCACCAATAAATAAAAATAAACTCGTTATAAGACAGGTCGCTGTTAAGAACCCAGTATAATATTGTTTCATCTTTTGCTCCATTAATTTTATTTAACATTCATTAATAATATTTTTTTAACTTATTGTTTACATAAATACTAAAAATAATATTGATATCTTTTTCTAAACATGTAGTATGCAATAAAGAAGATAAAACTTATGGTAAATAAACTCACAAAACTAGGTTGGCTGCAAAAGACATTAGGTCCAGGTATACTATTTGCAAGCACTGCAATTGGAGTATCTCATCTCGTTCAATCAACACGAGCAGGTGCTAATTATGGTTTTGGTTTACTATTATTTATTATTATAGCTAATGTATTTAAATATCCTTTTTTCGAGTTTGGGTCTCGATATGCGAATGCAACTGAGACTAGTATAATCCATGGATATAAAAAACTAGGCGAATGGGTTTTACTTTCATACCTAACGATAACACTTATCTCAATGTTTTTTATCGCATCCGCAGTAGGAGCTGTTACCTCGGGGTTCTTACAAAATTTATTTAACACCTCTCACATTGGGATACTAAATCATATCATATTATTTACTATTTGCGGCGCTATCCTATCTCTAGGAAAGTATAACTACCTTGACAGCCTCATTAAAGTCATCGGCTTTACTCTACTAGTATCTACGTTATTTGCTTTTATTCTGGTTCTAGTAAAAGGCCCTGCGAGTAATACCTTACTTCCAATCATTAGCTATGACAAGACTGATATTCTGTTTATTATCGCGTTGATGGGCTGGATGCCTACAGCAGTTGATCTCTCTTCTTGGAATAGTCTTTGGACATTAGAAAGAATAAAACAAACAAAATTTAAGCCTTCACTTAAGCAAACAATATTTGAATTTAATTTAGGCTATGCCTTCTCAGCTGTACTATCATTATGCTTTGTTACTTTAGGAGCATATTTAATGTATGGCACCGATTCAACTTTTTCTAATAGTAGCTCTCTATTTGCAAGTCAAGTAATTAAGCTCTACACTGAATCAATTGGGTCATGGAGCTATTTAATTATATCAATCGCCGGTTTTAGTATAATGTTTGGTACATGTGTAGCTGTTTTTGATGGCTATGCAAGATCGGCAAGCGAGTGTATACGACTCATAAAAAATCAAGAATCTCAAAATAAACGACATTACGACATCCTACTTTGGATTCTAATTACTGGTTCTTTAGCAATTATAATCTTATTTGGAAATAAATTAAAGCAGCTTGTAGACCTCGCTACTACAATTTCATTTATGATAGCGCCTGGTGTGGCAATAGCAAATTACAAACTAGTTTTAGGACCGTATTTAACGAAAGACCAAGCCCCTCCTAAATGGCTTAAAATACTCTCAATATGTGGAATAGTTTACTTAATTAGCTTTGGACTATTATTTATCTATATAAAACTAAACTAATTATTATATTTTTTCTAAATGCTATAAAACAGAAATAAAATTAGTCGTCCCTGGTACATTTACAGGAACACCACCAGTGATAATGAATTTTTCATTATCTTTAATAATACCCATTTCCTCGAGTTTCTTCTTTGCTAAAATTGGTATTTCATCCGAAGAACTATATTGATCAATTAGGACTGGTGTCACGCCCCATATAATAGACAAAGAACGATATGTTTCAATTAAGGTTGTCATAGCATAAATATTTGCTGAAGGTCTAAAACTAGCAACCATCCTGGATGTTCCTCCACTTTGAGTCATTGTAACAATATTTTTAATTTTCAAATTATTAGCTATAGAACAAGCAGCATGGCTAATGGCCTCAGCGGTATTATCAATAATATCCTGATTATTATTTTTATTATCATAGTCTAATGACATTTCTGTCTCATGGATAACTTTTGAGAGCATGCTAATAACCTCTCCAGGGTAATTACCCATAGCCGTTTCTCCAGTTACCATTAACGCATCCGCACCATCAATGATAGAATTCGCTATGTCACTTACCTCTGCTCTAGTAGGGAATGGATTTTTAATCATTGAATCTAGCATCTGGGTTGCAATAACAACAGGCTTACCATAATGCTTGGCTTTTTTGATGATTTCTTTCTGAATAACTGGCACCCTCTCTAATGGTAATTCAACCCCTAAATCACCTCGAGCAACCATCACACCATCAAACGCACTTATAATATCATCTAGATTATCTACTGCCTCCCATTTTTCAATTTTTGCCATTACTGGAGTTTGAGAGCCAAAAGAAGTTATCTTTTCTTTTATTAAATCATAATCAGATTTAGATCTAGTAAACGATAGCGCAATCCAATCAGCACCATTTTCTAAAGCTAAAAGTAGATCCTCTTCATCTTGAGTTGTTAAACTAGGTACCTCTAGATTAGCACCTAAAAAGTTTACACCTTTTTTACCTTTTATTTTTCCACCAATGATAGTGTTACACTCAAAAGAATCTTTGGACAGACGTTTGATTATTTTTAAACAGATTTTTCCATCATTTATCATAACCTTTGCATCATCATCAACCTCTCCAAATAGCAATCCTTTAGAAATTGGAATTACACCATCCCTCCGCTCTCCACTGCTAATAATGACTGACTGACCGACTATTAACTTGATAGGCTTATCTAATTTTCTTAATCTTACTTTAGGACCAGCTAAATCTGCTAAGATTGAAGGAGGTGCTTTACTTTTAATTAGGGGAATTGATTTTATTAAATCAAAATAGGATTTTTTTTCCTCTTTAGTTCCATGAGAGAGATTAATTCTAAAGCAGTTAACACCATTTGAGACCATTGACTGAAGTAGAGATAAATCAGAACAGTTTGGACCAATGGTTGCTATAATTTTGGTTCTGTTATTATTCAATATAATTAACCAACCTTTCCTAATAACGCAACTAAATCAACCACTCTATTTGAATAACCCCATTCATTATCATACCAGTTTAAAGTTTTTATAAAATTCCCTTCTATAACTCTAGTAAATGGTGCATCAAATATTGAAGAATGACTGTTACCTATAATATCAGATGAAACCACTGGTAATGTAGAATATTCAAGAATGCCTTTTAATGGGCCAGCTGATGAAGCCTCTCTAACGGCCTCATTTATCTGATCAATATTTACATCCTTTTTTAAGCGAACATTAAAATCTACAACAGATCCATCAGGTACTGGAACTCTCATGGCAATCCCATCAAGCTTTCCATTTAGTTCAGGTAATACAACACCGACCGCTCTAGCTGCACCTGTTGTGGTTGGGATTACATTCTCAGCTGCAGCTCTACTTCTTCTCCAGTCAGAGTGAGGTACATCAGCGAGTCTCTGATCATTTGTATACGCGTGTATTGTATTAATGACACCTAATTCGATACCAAAATTGTCATTTAAAACCTTAGCCATTGGAGCAAGACAGTTTGTAGTGCAACTAGCATTGGATACTATCTTATGTTCACTTTTCAATCCTTTATGATTAACACCTAGAACAACCGTATAATCTATGTCATCTTTCGCAGGAACAGTTAGAACCACTTTTTTTGCACCAGCATTTATATGATCCTCTAGCTGTGACCTCATTCTAAATATACCTGTTGATTCTATAACAACATCAACTCCTAATTCTTTCCAAGGAAGTTCAGACGGTGATTTTTCAGCAACTAATTTAACGGTTTGACTACCAGCATGAAGCATATCTCCATTTAGAGAGATAGCTCCAGGAAACCTACCCATTACCGTATCGTATTTTAATAAATAGGTTAATGCCTCTTTATCAAAAATATCATTTATAGCAACTATATTTATATCATCTCTGCCATTTAAGACTCTAAAAACAGATCTACCGATTCTACCAAATCCATTTATACCCACTCTCATTATCTAATTATCTCCTACATGATAAAGACTTATAGTCTCTAATATTCTTCTAGAAAAGCCCCACCCGTTATCATACCAGCAAAGAGTTTTTAATAACGTACCTGCAGTATACATTGTCGCCTTTGCATCAAAAACCATGGTCTCTTCGCGGCCTAAGACATCACTTGAGACAATTGGGTCATCTGTGTAACCGATTAAATTTTTATATTTATCTTCTGACTCTTCTTTTATCATAGCATTCAATTCCTCTATGGATGGAATACTCTCTAGTTCTGTAGTCATATCAACGCAAGAACCATTAGGCACAGGAACATTAAAAGCAATACCATCTAACTTCCCTTTAAACTCAGGCATTAATTTCTCTATAATTTTAGGAGCACCAGTAGTATTCGGGATAATATTTTCAACTGCTGAGCGGCTTCTTCTTAAATCTAATCCAACTGCATCAGTTAACGGCTGATCAGAAGTATATGCATGAACAGTAGTCATCATAGCTCTTTTAAGACCATATCGAGAGTTTAATATTTTCAACATTAAACCAAAAACTTGAGTCGTTGAAGAAGTTGCTGAGATAATTCTATCATTTGGATCGATTGTATCTTCATTAATACCATGAATGATCAAACGGTCAATTTGATCCATTGGCGTTCGAGATACAATGACTCTTTTAGCGCCAGAATTAATATGGCTAACTAATTCATCTTTTTTTAAAAAAGAACCAGTCGCATCAATGACAAAGTCAATATCCATAGATGACCAAGAAATTTCACCAGGCTTCTTTCCAGGCAATATTTTAACTGAATGGTTATCAATTATAAACTTATCTTTTTCCAATTTAATATGCTCATCAAGCTTGCCATGTACTGAATCCCTTACAAGTAAATAATGCAACGCTTCGGCAGGACCAAACTCACTAATAGCAACAATATTAAACCTTGGATCTTTATAAGCTAGTCTAAAGATATTTCTTCCAATCCTACCAAAACCAAATATTGCAATATTTATTTTTTTCGACATCATAAATCTATTTTATACTCTAACCTTTCCTATTAAAACTAACCGCAAGTTGTTTCAATTAATATACTACATACTTTATAAGGATCCATGTTTGCTGAAGGCCGCCTATCTTCAAGGTATCCAAAGCCATCGTTAGCTGTCTGCATTGGAATTCTTATAGATGCACCTCGATCACTCACCCCATAACGAAATTCTTTTATACTGCAAGTCTCATGAAGCCCAGTGAGTCTTTCTTCATTATGCGCACCATAAACATTTATATGCTCATCGTGTTTTTTACTTAATTTTTCACAGGCATCTTCTATTACTTTAATTCCACCATCGGCTCGCATAGATTTTGTACTGAAGTTTGTATGAGCACCTGCGCCATTCCAATCACCCTTAACTGGCTTTGGATGCAAAGTGGCGCTGACACCATAATCCTCAGAAATTCTATATAATAACCATCTAGATATCCACATCTGGTCTGCTGCATCCAAAGGACCAAGTGGTCCGATCTGGTACTCCCATTGACCAGGCATGACCTCCGCATTAATTCCTGAGACCTCTAAGCCTGCATCCATACACAATTGTAAATGATCTTCAACAATATCACGGCCAAAAACTTCATCAGCTCCAACCCCACAATAAAATGGCCCTTGAGGAGCAGGATATCCACCTTCAGGCCAACCTAGTGGGTTTCGTCCTTCAAACAATGTGTACTCTTGCTCAATACCAAACCAGGATTCTTGATCAGCAAATTTTTCTGAAACAGATCGTAAATGAGCTCTAGAGTTTGATCTATGTACAGAGCCATCAGCGTTCATTACTTCGCACATTACAAGGATATCATCTCCGCCACGAATCGGGTCTGGAGTAATATATACTGGATTCAACATGCAATCACTATCATTGCCCTCAGCCTGGTTAGTGCTTGACCCATCAAAACCCCATAATGGAAGATCATCCACTGATTTGATAGGTCCTTCAATTACTTTTGTTTTAGAACGAAGCTTTTGTGTTGGCTCATGACCGTCCATCCATATGTATTCAGCTTTAACTTTACTCATTTTTAAAATCTCCTTATTTTAATTATATTTTTGTTAAATCAGATATTTTTTGAATCATTTTATAATCAGATAGTATAATCTGTGTCTCTGTCCTTATTACCCCAGGCCAATTCTGTATTTTTCTTAGTAGCTCTTCTAATGTTGATGAATTTCTAGTTACTACAAATAACATATGAGACCCTTTACCTGTCGTTGAGAAACACTGTAAAACCTCGGGCGTTTCCTCAGCAGCTTTTGTGACCTCTTTATAATGAATAGAAGACTCTGATATAAGTGAAATCATCGCAGCAACATCTAACCCCAATGGTTTAGGATCTAGAACAGCATGAATACCTTTAATCACTCCAGAATCCTGAAGTTTTTTAATACGATCAGTGACAGTTGGTATGGAAATATTTAACTCTGTAGCTATATTACTCGCAGATACTCGCCCATCTGATTGCAATATATCTAAAATTTGTTTATCAGTATTATCAATTTTCATATTAAATAACAAATATTAATAAATAAAATTATTAATAATTTT
>Ga0208277_1002052_pt1 | contig 11574 bp, 9 predicted proteins | sample ETNtaG_5_FD_185782 | JGI IMG/M metagenome (GOLD analysis project Ga0208277, IMG submission 185782) | Marine microbial and viral communities from oxygen minimum zone, Eastern Pacific Ocean - ETNP201406SV205 (SPAdes) (version 2) | ecosystem: Environmental > Aquatic > Marine > Oceanic ...
CCTCCACAACCTGTACCCGCTGGAGGACCTCCACTCTCGACGCACATTACTCCATTAAACCCTTCAAACATAAAGTCGGTTGGTCTTAGTTCCTCACTATGAAAATCGACTTCCTCAAGGATATCAATGACAGTAGGAACCATTTTGTGAGTCAGGGTAAAAGTACTGTCATGCTTTGGATCGCACCCTATTTGTAAAACTTTTTTCCCTAATTTTGAGAATGCCGCGGAAAGGTTTGATGATGTTGTGGACTTGCCAATTCCTCCTTTACCATAAACAGCGATTACTAATGCTCCTTCTTCAATATTTACTTTTGGATCTTGCTTGACTTGAACACTGCCTTCTCCATCAAGAGGTTTATTTATTGTACTTGTCATTTAAGAAATAAAATTAACTCGTTAATATTTATATTCTTGCAGGAATATGCATCTAGGAATGTATTTCTCAACAAATAGTTATTTATTAAGATTAAAGATACAAGAGATGTGTTTATAACTAGATATTCTGAGTTTATTATTAGTATTATGAGTGAAAATACTCATGCTAGAGTAATAATTTATTTATAAGGATTAGCCGAAATAGGCTTTTGCGTCGTAGAGGGTTTCGTCGCTAATTTCAGGAAGACCTTTTGAGAGAGCATATTTCTCAGTATTTGATTTAACTTTACCTCTTACAAAAAATGGAACTTTTGTAAGTTCTGCTCTCCCAGAGTCTGTCCAAATTACATTCCCTTTCTTTTGAATATTTATATTACTTTGTCCATGCTCATCTTCTTTATTATCAGGACCCTTTGTAGCAGTATGACCAAGATGACTTTGATGACCATCAACAAATTCAAAGTCATGTTTAAACATATCAATAAGATGTTCTTCAAGACCCATCATTAGAGGGTGAACCCAGTCATCAAAAATCACATTTGCTCCTTCCCATCCCATTTGAGGGCTATATCTTGCAGGAACATCTTGAACATGCATTGGAGTACTAATTACTGAGCATGGGATACCAAGTCTTTTTGCACTGTGCCTTTCCATTTGGGTCCCTAAAACTAATTCGGGGGATGCTTTCTTCATTGCATCTTCTACTTCTAGGTAGCTATTAGTAATTAGTGCTTCTATATTTAAATCTTTAGCTGCTGCTCTTACTTGTCTTGCCATTTCTCTACTATAAGTTCCCAATCCTACTACCTCAAAACCTAATTCATCTTTGGCAATTTTGGCAGCTGCAATAGCATGAGTACCATCACCAAAAATAAAAACCCTTTTTCCTGTCAAGTAATTTGAGTCAACTGACTTTGAGTACCATGGAAGTTTTGACTTGTGCTCTAGTTCCTCTTGATTTGCTAATGGAAGGTCAAGTTTTTCATGAACTTCGTTAATAAAATTAATTGTATTTTTTATACCAATTGGGATGGTAGTTGTATATTCCATCCCGCAATTACGCTTAAGCCATTCACAAGAAGTCTCAGCAATCTCGTGATAAAGACAAATATTAATATCAGCATCGGTTAATCTTGAAATATCATCTGGACTTGAACCTAGTGGTGCAACAACATTAGTATCAATACCCTGCTCTGAAAGGATACGTTGAATCTCGATTACATCATCTCTGCATCTAAACCCTAGAAGTGTAGGACCTAATATATTTACTTTAGGTCTTCGACCTAAAGACTTCCATCTTTTAGGATTAATCTTTTCAATTTCATTCACCTTATCTTTCAAAAGAGTTCTTATTATTTGATAAAAGGTTTCTGAAGCACCCCAGTTTTCTTTTTTGCTATAAGCAGGAAGTTCAAGGTTAACTATCGGAATATCAAAACCCATACCTTTAGCAAGAGCACCTGGCTGATCTTGTATTAGTTCAGCAGTACAACTTTCACCTACTAAAAGGGTTTTTGGTTTAAATCTTTCAACTGCCTCAGTAATATTCCTTTTAACTAATTCCGCGGTATCTCCTCCTAAATCTCTAGCCTGAAATGTTGTATAAGTTACAGGTGGTCTTTGACCTCTTCTCTCTATCATTGTGAAAAGAAGATCGGCATAAGTATCTCCTTGAGGAGCGTGAAGAACATAATGAATATCTTTCATTGATGATGCCACTCTCATAGCACCTACATGAGGAGGTCCTTCATATGTCCAAAGAGTTAATTCCATAATTTAATGAGTTGCTAGTGTTTTGGATGTAAGTATTTGATTCCTTTTTAAAGGCCTTGAAAAGAGCCCAGCCAAGTCTGCCGCTTGATCAATTCCATGTATTGGACTAAATACCATTTCAATGGACCACTTCGTACTAATGCCCTCCGCCTCCAGTGGATTCGCTAAACCCATTCCGCAAACCACTAGATCAGGATTAGAGACCCTTACTCGATCAAGTTGTTTTTCTACATGTTGACCCTCAACTATTTTTGTATCATCCGGTAATAAATTAAGCTCCTCTTCCATTAAATCTTTATTTAAGTAGGGAGTTCCTACTTCAACAAGGTCCATTTCACATTCGTTATGTAAAAATCTTGCCAATGAAATTTCAAGCTGTGATTCAGGTAAAAGAAATAATTTTTTCCCTCTTAATATTTCGGTATGTTTTTCTAGTGCTTGCCTAGCTCTATTGGCTAAAGGAGCAATTACTTCATGAACTTTTAGTTCGGGAATTTTAAAGGCATCAGCTGCAGCTAAAAACCATTTTGTGCTTCCTTCCACACCTAGAGGAAATGGAGCATAAACTATCTCACAACCGCGATGCTCAAGGTCTCTGACTGTATCACTTAAGTATGGTTGAGTTAATAAAACCTTTGTATTCTTTCCAATCTTTGGTAATTCGGTTGATTGCCTTGGGGGAAAACTTTCAACATTATTTATCCCGATATTATTGAATATCTTTTTAAATCTATCTTCTACATTATTAGCTACTGTCCCTACTAATAATAATTTCTCATCATCTGTAGATTCCATTAAAGGTACAAGTGCTTTTAATGCACCATCTTCGCCTTGGGTAAAGGTTGTTTCGATCCCGCTGCCTGAATAGTTTACGAACCTTACTTGACCTAAAAATCTGGTATTTAATTTTTCTGCAACAGTTGCGAGATCAAGTTTAATAACTTCGCTAGGGCAAGAACCAACTAGGAAAAGGGTTTTTATTTCAGGTCTTCTTGCAATAAGATCGTTTACGACTCGATCTAGCTCTTCGTGAGCATCGGCAAGACCTGCTAGATCTTTTTCTTCAAGAATAGCTGTCCCAAATCTGGGCTCAGCGAAAATCATGACTCCAGCGGCACTTTGAATTAAATGAGCGCAGGTCCTTGAACCTACTACCAGAAAAAATGCATCTGGCATCCTTCTGTGTAGCCATACTATTGAAGTAAGACCGCAGAAAACTTCTCTTGGTCCGGTTTCTTTATTAAATTCGACTGTACTCATTTAATGATATCAAGAGCTTATATTTCAAGCTTGCACAAACTTTTTAATTTAAGAAAGTAATTAATAAGTTCTCTTACAAAATGCACACATTTAAAAAACTTATATGAATGTTTAAAAACTTAAATGAGAATTATTAATATAGATTTTTTAGGTGTGTTTTAATTTCTGTAGAAGGAATTTCCTTGACTATTTTTTGATATCTTCCATAAATTTCTAGCTATTTTTGTAGCTAATAATCCTGCTCTCTCCAGTTTCGATTTTCCTGGCTTTGCTCCAATTAAAGCAGTCACCTCTGAAGTTGTTAAAGGGGCTCCAGTATTTATTGCTAATTGTGTCAACTCTAATCTATCTCTAAGATTTTTAAGATTAACCTTCTCTGATTTTTCCTCTTCTAACCAACTAAAGGATGAGTCTTTCTGATATAGTTTTTGCATTAAACTTAAGCTAACTAATCCAAGAGTTTGATCAGGACTTAATTCCTTTTTGCTCCCTGAATTATTTGGTTCTTTTTGTTGAGAAGTTCCCATAAAGTTGCATACCTTTTACTTGAAGTTATCGTTTTGTGGAAAGCATGCAAGTAAATTTAATACAAAAAAAAGAACCGTTATCCGTTATAGTCTCCTGAATGGAACCAACTTCTAGCTTTAACAGAGGAGAACGAAAAAAAGGGAGTTCTCTAGTAACAGGATCTGAGGTTCAATCTCAGGCCAGTGGAGCTAGCTGTTTTATTACAACTGATTCAGAAAAATCTCTAGTATCTAGACAAGCAAGTCAAGTTGAACAAATTGAGTTAAGAACATATGTTTTTTTAGATTCTCTACAACCTCAATTAGCAGCATATATGGGAACGGTTAGTAGAGGTTTCTTACCTATACCTGGAGATTCTTGTCTTTGGATGGAAGTATCACCTGGAATGGCTGTTCATAGAGTTACTGATATTGCCTTAAAAGCAAGTAATGTTCGTCTTGGTCAGATGATTGTTGAGAGAGCATTTGGTTCTCTGGCTCTTTATCATAAGGATCAAAGTACGGTCTTACATTCTGGAGATGTTGTTCTAGATGCTATTGGAAGTGAGGTTAGAAAGAGAACCAAACCTGCAACAAGTTGGACAGAAGTTATTCGTGCTATCACTCCTGACCATGCGGTTTTAATAAATAGACAGAATAGAAGTGGATCAATGATTCAATCTGGAATGAGTATGTTCATATTAGAAACGGAACCAGCTGGCTATGTTTTAAAAGCAGCGAATGAGGCTGAAAAAGCTTCCAATATAACTGTTGTTGATGTTAAGGCAGTTGGAGCCTTTGGTAGATTAACCCTTGCTGGTAAAGAAGGAGATGTAGAGGAAGCTGCTGCTGCAGCAATAAGAGCAATTGAAGAAATTTCAAATTATTGATAGTTTTTAAATTAAGCCAATTTCTTTTTTTAAAAAAGGGGACATAATTTTTGCTGCTTTACCTCTACTCCCTAATTTACTTAGTTGTGATTGAGAAAGTTCTCCGTAAACACAGTTAGCTTCTTTAACCCAGAAAATAGATTCGAATTCCCCATTTGGGTATTTTGGATTCTTTAGAATTTCTCCCCAACATATTCCAGTTGTCTCCTTAATTAAGTTTCCTGAGGGATCACACAAAACCATACAACTTATAAATCTCGCACTTCTATATGGACTGTCACAAAGTTCATGAATTAATTTCTTAATTTTTTCAGAATTGTTTTTGGCATATCGAGCAGAATATATTCCTGGGCGACCATCTAAATAGTCTACTTCAAGGCCTGAATCATCAGCTAATGCCCATGTATTGGTTTCTAGAGAAGCTGCTTTGGCTTTTAATAAGGCGTTCTCAAAGTATGTGGAACCTGTCTCTTCTACATTTAAATTGTCTGGTTGTTTCTCTACTTTTAAAGATAAAACATTTAACATTTCTGAAATTTCAGATACCTTTCTTGGATTGCCACTAGCAATAGTAAGTATTGGAAGGTTCAAAATAACAAAATGATTTCTGGAAATATTATCTTACTTCAAAGCTTGATACTGAGACAGGAAAGGTTGAACATTCCACACCTGTAGACAGGGCCTGCCTCGTACGCAGATAACTTAATGTAAATTTTTAATTAACACAACGGTATGTTTTGATGCGCTAACGAATTTCTATAAGTATTAATATATCAATAGTACCAAGGGTGATAAGTTTATCTTATGAATGATAGAAAAAAGATTAATAGAGTTTTTAGGTAAAAATGCTTGACTTATAAGTCCTTAATGGGCCATTGTTGCAATCGAACATTCCACATTTAGTAATTAGTAGGCAATGGCTACAGAAACAATGGGTATCGCTCTCGGCATGATCGAGACTCGCGGACTTGTACCTGCAATCGAAGCAGCAGACGCAATGACCAAGGCAGCAGAAGTTCGTCTAATTGGTCGTGAATTCGTAGGTGGCGGTTATGTCACAGTATTAGTTAGAGGCGAAACAGGCGCTGTTAACGCTGCTGTTAGAGCAGGTGCTGACGCTTGTGAAAGAGTTGGTGACGGTTTAGTTGCTGCTCACATTATTGCTCGTCCTCATAGAGAAGTTGAACCTGCTCTTGGTAATGGTGATTTCCTTGGTCAAAAGGACTAATTAAATTTAGAGCAAGATTCTAAATATTTTGCAAAATAATTATTTTCCCTACACAGACCTAAATTTATCGTTATGAGTAAGAAGTATGATGCAGGGGTCAAGGAGTACAGAGATACCTACTGGACTCCTGAATATGTCCCCCTAGACACCGATTTGTTAGCTTGTTTCAAGTGTACAGGTCAAGAAGGTGTTCCAAGAGAAGAAGTTGCAGCCGCAGTAGCAGCTGAATCTTCAACAGGTACTTGGTCAACAGTTTGGTCCGAGTTACTTACAGACCTAGAATTCTACAAAGGACGTTGTTATCGAATTGAAGACGTTCCAGGAGATCCAGAAGCTTTTTATGCTTTTATTGCATATCCTCTAGATCTTTTCGAAGAAGGTTCAATTACTAACGTATTAACCTCACTAGTAGGAAACGTTTTTGGATTTAAAGCTTTAAGACATTTACGTCTAGAAGATATTAGATTCCCAATAGCTTTTATTAAAACTTGCGGTGGTCCTCCAAATGGAATCGTAGTTGAAAGAGATCGTTTAAATAAATACGGTAGACCTCTTCTCGGTTGTACCATTAAACCTAAACTAGGTTTATCTGGTAAAAACTATGGTCGAGTTGTATACGAGTGTCTTAGAGGTGGTCTTGATCTAACTAAGGATGATGAGAATATTAATTCTCAACCTTTCCAACGTTGGAGAGAAAGATTCGAATTTGTTGCCGAGGCAGTTAAACTTGCTCAGCAAGAAACTGGTGAAGTAAAAGGCCACTACTTAAACTGTACAGCTAACACTCCAGAAGAGCTTTACGAACGGGCTGAATTTGCTAAAGAGCTAGATATGCCAATCATCATGCATGATTATATAACTGGTGGATTTACTGCAAATACTGGTTTAGCTAACTGGTGTCGTAAGAATGGCATGCTTTTGCATATACACAGAGCTATGCATGCTGTTATTGATAGACATCCTAAGCATGGTATTCATTTCAGAGTTTTAGCGAAATGTTTGAGACTATCCGGTGGTGATCAGTTACATACTGGAACCGTTGTTGGAAAACTAGAAGGTGACCGTCAAACAACTCTTGGTTACATTGATAACTTAAGAGAGTCATTTGTTCCTGAAGACAGATCAAGAGGTAACTTCTTTGATCAAGACTGGGGATCAATGCCTGGAGTATTTGCCGTAGCATCTGGTGGTATTCATGTTTGGCATATGCCTGCTCTTCTTGCAATTTTTGGAGACGACTCTTGTCTTCAATTCGGTGGAGGAACTCACGGACATCCATGGGGTTCAGCTGCTGGAGCTGCTGCAAACAGAGTTGCTTTAGAAGCTTGTGTAAAAGCACGTAATGCTGGTCGCGAAATCGAAAAAGAGAGTAGAGACATTCTTACGGAAGCTGCTAAGCATAGTCCTGAATTAGCTATTGCTCTAGAAACTTGGAAGGAAATCAAGTTTGAGTTTGATACTGTTGATAAGCTTGACGTTCAAGGTTAACTCAGATTCTTAAATTGAGGAGATTTCTTTTTCTCCTCAAACTTCTATAAATCTCGTTTTTTACGAGAAATTTCATTCACATTTAGATTAATTATGCCTTTCCAGAGCACAGTAGGCGACTATCAAACAGTTGCAACCCTGGAAACATTCGGTTTTTTACCACCGATGACCCAGGAAGAAATATACGATCAAATTGCATACATAATTGCTCAAGGATGGAGTCCTGTTATTGAGCATGTTCACCCAAGCGGAAGTATGCAAACTTATTGGTCATATTGGAAACTCCCATTTTTTGGGGAAAAAGACCTTAACTTGGTTGTAAGTGAATTAGAGGCATGCCATAGAGCATATCCTGATCATCATGTAAGAATTATCGGTTACGATGCTTACACTCAAAGCCAAGGAACAGCTTTTGTTGTTTTCCAAGGACGCTAAATCTACTTTATGTAGTTAATATCTTTCTCCATAAAAAAAATTAATTTTTCTGGAGAAAGTTTTTTAAAAGAGTTTTTAAAAGAGTTTCACATCTGAAGATTATGTCAAAGAAAACCAGTAGAGAAATTGCATTAGAAAGAAGAAAGGCAATGAGCGATAGCGGAAAAAAAGCTGCTACCCATTCTTCTTCTACTAAAGATAGAGTTCGATCTACTCAAGATATACAGATTTCTGGTACTCAGTCTTCTTCTACTAATAAAAATATTACTAAACCCGCTACAAAACATATTCCAAAAACTCAGGTAAATAGAAAGTCTTCTTCAACAACTTTATCTAGTAAAGAGTTAGTTATAGAGAGAAGAAAAGCAATGTCTACTCATGGGAAATCAGCTATAACTTCATCTGATAGAACTCGTACTGATGTTAAAAAAGAAATTCCTGTAAACGAAGTTAAACCAACTGCTGTTAAAAACCAAGAAATTCAAAACTCAAATAATACAGAAACTAAAACACTAAAACCAAACGTTAAAAGAAGAATTAATCAGAAGAGAAAGCCTATTGCTAATACAAGTAGAGATATTGTTTTGGCGAGAAGAGAAGCTCAATCTAAGCATGGTAAATCAGCATCTAAACAAAATACTAGTGCAGCTTCTTTAGCTAGAAGGGGAGATCCAGATTTAAGTAGTAGAGAAATTTCTCAGAGAGTAAGAGAGCTAAGAAGTAAAACTGGGTCTACAGGTAGTAATAAAGGTAATGGTAAATGTAGACCATGTGGTCCAAATAAAAATGGAGCCAAACAAAATATTGCTGATGCTAGTTGGAAAGTTGGCAAAAGTGAAACTGATTCGGGTCAAATAGTTACTGGAACACAAGCCAATAGATCTCTAAAAACTACAGGTAATGAAGCAAGTACATGTAGAACAGTTACTGGTACCCAATATATGGGAGCAGATGTGATTGATCAATTTTGTCAAGATAGACCAAGTTATAAACAACCACTAAGATCTACTGTTACCTCAACAACATCAGGTAATAAAGTAACTGGGAATGAAGTTGGTAGATCTGAGAGGGTCACAGGGGATGAGCCAGGAACTTGTAAACACCTAACAGGTACCGAATATGTATCTGCTAATCAATCGCAGAAGTATTGTGGTGATGTTCCAAAAAATCCTTCAAAGGTTAAACATAGTACTACAACTGATGGATTAAAAGTCTCTGGATCACTTCCTGGTAGATCAACCCTAGTTACTGGAGATGAATCAGGTTCTGGACATCAATTAACTGGAGATCAATATCTTGGCTCTGAGCCAAATCCAAAAGGTAAAGCATTTGAAAAAGTAGGCAGTTACAACACTCTTAATGGGAATAATGTAACTGGTACAGGGGTAGGAAGATCAGACCATATGACAGGTAATGAACATGGGAGTTGCAAGAATGTAACTGGTGATGAGTACATAGGATCTCAGCAATATGAGAAGTTTTGCGGTTCAAAACCAAAACCAGAAGCTAGGAAAGTAGGTTTAAGCCTTTCTTCAAAGTCTAATTTGATAAGTGGGACTATGACAGGAAGATCAAAAACAGTAACTGGAGATGAACCAGGTTCTTGCAAAGTGTTAACAGGAACACCATACGCAGGCTTAGATCAGATTAATGAGAATTGTAGTACTGAAACTTCCGAAGATATGAAATCCCGAGCAACAGTTAATTCTGGAAATAATTCCAATGCCAGACTTACAGGACAGCAACCAGGAATTGGCGGAGTAATGACAGGTGCTAAGAAAGGCGCTTGTAAGGATCTAACAGGAACTCCCTATGTTGGTGGAGATCAGTTCTCAAAAGCTTGTGATAATCCTCCACATGATACTGAGTATGCGAATCCGGAAAAGTCAGCAGGTAATTCTTGGAACGAATTTTCTGTTAAATCACCATCAAGAGAAAAATATTCCGAAAAAAATACTCAAGGCGTTACCGGTAATGAATATGAAAATGGTTCAAAGATAACAGGCCCTTTTGGTATGGCTGTAGATAAAGTTACTGGAACTGAAAAATTTAGATTCGAACCGAATAAAAATATTACTTATAAACAAAAAATGCAAATTGAAGAGGCAGATCGTGCTGCAAAGACACCAGAAAAAAGAGTTGCATCTAGGATTACTGGTGAAGGACAATCAGTGGGAAACGTAACTGGCGATGATTGGGATCGCGGTGATAAGGTAACAGGAACAGAGGGTGCTTCATCAAGAAAAAGAAATCCATCAAGAGCAGGAAACATGAGCGCAATGCCCCCTTTAGAAGTTAAAAGAAATGAGGAAACTGAAAAACCTGATTTCTTGATAACTGGATCTAGTGGTAATACTCGTGAAGGACAACTTGTTACCTTTTCAGGTGGTGCAAGAGGGTAATTAAAAATGCCTTTAAGAGGACTGGCTAAAGCCAAGAACTTCACATTGGGTCCAACAGCTCCAATGAAAACTTTTACGGAAAATATTCAAACACAAACTGAAGAGGCAAGTAACTTAAAAAGAGCTGGAAAGGATCATATCTTAACTAATGATCTACAAAATCAAAATCTATATAGTTATGAGAGTGAAATAAAAAGCGATTTTGACAGAATTGTTCCAACTTTAAAAGAAATTGCTCGCATACAACATCATGAGGATTTTATAAATACTGCACAAAAAATATCGAGAGAAAATTTGGGAATAGATTTACCAAAACATGTGTTAGATAAATCTTGGGTTAAACCACTTGATATGAGAGCTTTATATGCTTGGTGCGCTTTCAAACAACATGAAAAACTTAGTGATAATTTTTTTAAAAATGACCCTTTAGAAGGATCTGCGGGAAGTAGAAGCTCAATAGACTTTGAAAAATTCCTTTTAGATTGTGGAATACATTTACTTGATATAACTCCTTGTTCTGACGGGAGATTAGCCCATTCGGTCGCCTATGTTATGAGAATACCATTTAGTTCAGTAAGAAGAAGGTCTCATGCGGGAGCACTCTTTGATATTGAAAATACTGTAAATAGATGGGTAAAAACTGAACATAAAAGATATAGAGAAAACATGCCTAATGAGGCTCATCAAGATACAAGATACTTAAAAGTCGTCACTTATCATTTTAGTTCCGTAGATCCTTTACATCAGGGATGCGCAGCTCATGGTAGTAATGATGAGTTAGCGGCACAAGAAGGTAGTAATAAATTACTTGCTTTCAAAGAAGCTGTAGAAAATAGTTTTTGCTGTGGGGCATCTGTAGATCTAATGTTAATTGGACTTGATACTGATACTGACTCGTTAAAGATTCACTTATCTACAAGTGATGGAAAAATAGATTTAGAAAAAACTATTTCTACTCTTGAAATCTATAATTCAACAATAAACTTTTCAAAAGAGGATGCCGAGAAGGAAATATGTCAGATAATTTCTAATAAATCTTCCGAAGATCAACTTCAAGGAATAGATAAATTTATTTATAAATTAATTATTAATAATATTTCTCAAATTGATTACGTAAAGAATTTCCATAAAGGTTCTTATGAGGATATTGGTCATGCTGAGAGGTTTATTGGAGTTGGGATAGGTTTCAAAGAAGTACATCTCAGAAATTTAACT